>WBZP01002241.1_pt1 | contig 22484 bp, 22 predicted proteins | sample 5204301 | NCBI WGS metagenome assembly WBZP01 (sample SAMN12412401, study PRJNA552823) | activated sludge metagenome | isolation source: activated sludge from nitrification reactor of wastewater treatment plant... | place: USA: Pennsylvania | collected 2017
TCGATCACCAAGAACACCGATGAGCACTTCACGTGGTGGCGCATCAAACTCCCGCACGCCCAGGCCGCCACGCTCGACGCCGCCATCAACGCCCACCGCGAAGCCCTGATCACCGACTGGAAACAGGATCGTGCCGGCCGCGACCCCGCCTCGCAGGCCGGACCGCCGATGCCCGGGGACCTCGAGGCCTTCCTGCGGCTGGTCGAGGCCGGCTGGGACACCGAAGCCACCCGCCGCCCGCACGGTGCGCACACCACCGTGGTGGTGCACCTCGACCTCGCACAGCGTGCCGCCGCCCTGCACCTGGGCCCGCTGCTGTCCGACGATGATCGGCGCTACCTGACGTGTGATGCCACCTGCGAGGTCTGGTTTCAGCGCAGCGGGCAGCTCATCGGCGCTGGGCGCACCACGCGGGTGATCAGCCGGCGGCTGCGCCGCGCCCTCGAGCACCGCCACCCGATGTGCGCGGTTCCCGGCTGCGGGGCCACCCGCGGCCTGCACGCCCACCACATCCGGCACTGGGAAGACGGCGGCCCCACCGAACTGTCCAACCTCGTGCTGGTCTGCCCCTATCACCACCGGGCACATCATCGCGGTCTGATCACCATCACCGGACCCGCCGAGCGCCTCACCGTCACCGACGACGAAGGCCAGCCACTCAGCTCGGGCCCGATCGCCCGCGCCCCCAGCCGACCCCCACCCGCCGTCCCACCCTGTCCCGGCCCCACCGGCGAACGCGCCCAATGGTGGTGGTACCAACCCTTCCAGCCCCAAGCACCGCCAATGGAAAACTAACCGGGCGACCGACTCCTGGCGTGACATGTCAAAAGCATCAGGCCTGCACCGTGATTCACCGACCCGAACGGCCCTTGCCTGCCCGACCGCCACGGTCTGTTGCTGCCGGCTTGCGCTTCCTCGCCTCGGCGAGCAGCACCTCGAAATGGTGACCGATGCCGTCGGCGATCTCGGCCGGGTCGGGCACGAGCTCGGCCAGCGTGGTGATCCCGAAATCAAGGGTGTCGGCGTGGCTGACGCAGAAGACGAACAGACCGACTCCCCCGCCGACCATCGTCCTGCCATAGATGTGGGTGATCTCCGCACCGGCAAGATAGAGCTTGCCCTTTGGTCCCGGAATGTTGGACAGGATGTAGTTGACGACTGGGGGGACGGCGTTGAAGACCGGCGATGTCACCAGGTCACGTAGGGCGAACCAGGTGGCGCCGGGCAGCGAATCCACCAGTCCCATGACATTTTCCAGCACGGCGTTGGTCGGCTTGCGCACCGTCGGATCGCCGGCGCGTGCGGTCCGCTCGGGCAGCGCCTTGGCGGTGCGAGCGGCCACGGTCCTGAGTCTCTCGACGGGGTCGGCGATGTCGGGGATCGCGGTCAGCATGAAGGTGAAGTGGTTGCCGTCGGCCGCGGTCGCGGACTCTTCGCGGATGTTCACCGGTCCGGTGACCCGAAGCGGTTCGTCGGGTAGTTCATCGCGGGCACGCAGGTAGTCGACCACGGCGGCATTGGTGACCGACAGGACGACATCGTTGACCGTCACGCCGAAACGCTCCGTGATCGTCCGGACGTCGGTCATCGACACCGAGGTTGCCGACACCGCGCGTTTACCCGTCTCGGTCGGCCGGTTGAACAGGGATCTGGGCGTGGCGCCATCATCCGGACCGGCTTCCGAAGGCGGCTCCGTTGTCGACTGCTCGCCGGACAGCAGCCGCGACGCCAGACCGCGAAACACCGGAACCGCGAGCGGAATTGCGTGTCGCAGGAAGCGGATCCCGTTGACCACCTGGTCGGGCATCGAGCGGGCGAGCAGTTCACCGGGCAGGGGAACCCGCTCCCCCGGAACCGGGGTGGCGGCGGGAATTGCGCTGGCCGGCAGCGGTTCGGTGTCGAAGAGTTCGGTCATCATCTGCATTCCGCCGACCCCGTCGATCGACGCGTGGTGCAGCCGGAGCAGCAGCGCCGCCGACCCGTCGGCGAACCCGTCCACATAGTAGGCGTGCCACAGCGGGCGGTCGCGGTCCAGCGGCTTGTTGACCAACGTCGACACCAGTTCGCACAGCGCACCGAAGTCACGGGGCGCCGGCACGCCGACGTGTTTGAGATGATGGTCGATATCGAAGGCGCCCACGGTCAGCCAACTCTCGTGACCGGCGGCGAACGGGGCGAACACCGGCCGGCTGGTGAACAGCGGCACCCGGGTGATACGCGCCGCCAGTTCCGCGCGCACCCGCTGAAAGTCGTGCACGCCGTCCGGGGCCGTCGAGGGGTCGAGAAGGAAGATTCCGATCAGGTCCATCGGAATCTTCTCGGACTCGACGAACAGAAACATCCGGTCCAGCCCGTTCATCCGTCTCATCGCCGCACGTCCTCTCCGGTACCCGCCTCAACGGCCTTCGAAGCGCGGCTGCTCCCGCGCGCGGAAGGCCCGGACCCCCTCGCGGAAGTCGGCGGTTCGGGGCAGCAGTTCCTGCCCCGAGACCTCAACCTCCTGCACGGCGGGCATCGCGGTCAAGGTGCCCGCCGCCATGGCCCGCTTGATCCATCCGTAGGACTGGGTGGGACCGGTCGCCAGCGCCTGCACGATCTCGTTGAACGTGCGCTCGTAGTCCGCGTCAGGAACCAAATGCGAGATCATCCCCCAGTTGAAAGCATCAGCTGCGCTGATCCTTTCAGCCAGCAACGCCATCCGGTTCGCCCGTGCCCGGCCGATCGCGGCGGGTAGCAGCACCGAGAGTCCACCGTCGGTCATCAACCCGATCTTGGCGAATGCCAGCTGGAAGAACGCCGACTGCGCCACGACGGCGAGGTCGCAGGCCAACACCAACGAACAACCCACTCCCACCGCCGCGCCGTGGACGGCGGCGATGACGGGCTTCGGTGAGGTGGTGATGGCTTCGATCACCTCGGCGGCCGCCACCCCGGCGCCCGAGGTGTTCCTGCCGCCCACATCCCCACCGGAACAGAAGGCGCGCCCCGCCCCGGTCACTGCGATGGCGCGCACGGTGTCGTCGGACGCGGCCGCGGTGACGCCGTCGCGCAGGGCGACGAGCATCGGTGTGTCAACGGCGTTGAGCTTCTCCGGCTTGTCCAGCACGAGCCGCAGCACACCGTCTTCGCGGTGACTGATGATGCCGTGGCTCATGGCGATACCCTGTCACTCCCCGTGCAGGCGGCGCATCTCGTCACCGACCCGGCCGGAAATCCTCGATGCCACCTGGGCACCACGCCGCCTCAACTCCATGTCGGGAACCGGCAGCACGGCGGCACCGAACTCCTTGGACGGTAAGAGCACCGTCGCGCTGCCGCGGGTGGTGGAGTCGTCGCGCTGGTTGGTGGCCAGCACGTCGACGGTGACCCGACCCTCGGCCGGCTCACTCTTGCCCGTCACGATGCCGGTGCACCGGTGGATATCGCCGTGGTAGTTGAATCCGCGGATCTGCAGATCCAACTCGGCCAGCCAGCCGTCATCGCCGATCCAGTTGGTCATCAGGTGGCCTACCCACGCGGCACGCATCTGCCCGTAGTCGTAGGGCGCCGGGATGCCCAGGGCCTGCGCCCGATCGGCGTCCCAGTGCAATCGCTGCACCACTTGGGGCACGCCGTACTCGTCAGGCTGGTAGAAGGCCGGCATCGCTTTGCGGTGCAGATGGGCGAACCGCAGCGGCCCGAGTCCGTAGCCGCCCCAACCCCAGCCCATGTGCATGCTGATGATGTCGACAACGCCCAACGGACCCTTCATGATCGGTGGCAACTCGTCACCGACGCTGATGTCCTCGACCCAGCGCGGTTCGGGTCCGCGCCGCACCTCTGCCTCGTAGGCGTCGGCCACCTTGTCGAGTTCTTCCTCGGTCCAGTGCTGTCGCTGGATGTGCGCGTACTTGCCGGACTTCTTGGACCCATGCCGGTCGGCGCTGATGTAGGACTCGTCGCGGGTGGCGATCGGGTTGCCGTCGATGTCGACGTAGAGGTAACGGTAGGTCTCCTTGACCGAACGTCCGCCCGCGAACTCGCTGTCCTTGACCTGTACGTCGAGGGTATAGCCCTCCATCAGCACCGGTCGGCCGGCGTAGATCGGCTGATACCACGTCCACTTCACGCCGGAGTAGTACTTGCCCGTGCCGCGAAACAGGCCACGGAACAACTTCTTCCGCTCCGGGTCGGTGAACTTCGGCGTCTGGTCCGAGCCGGTACTGATTGCGAAGGTCGGCGGCGCGATCTGAGCGTGCCACCGGGTGTTCGGGCCATAGCCGGGATCCATGAACAGCGGATTGTCATCGCCGATGCCGAATGCGAAGTGGGTGATCGCATCGGCCTGCGGCACGACGTTCCACGGGTCTTCCTTCTTGTTGACGGCGACCCCGATCTGCGCCCTGGCGCGCTCGATGTCCTCGTCGGTGATCCGGCCCTCGACGGCGGCTGAATCTGCTGTCTTCGCGGTAGTCATGGCGTTCCTCTTCTCAGCCGGCTTTCCAGACCTGCGACATGTGAGCTCCTCACCGCTCCGCCTGCGCCACGGTGCTGCGGCGCTGTTCGACCATCTCGATCAGCCGGCGCCGGTCGACCTTGAGCGCGGCTCCGCGGGGCAGCGCGTCGACGATATAGACCTCGGCGGGAACCTCGTAGCCGGTCAACGATTTCCGGCAGTGCTCGCGCAACTCGTCCGGTCCGACCGAGCAGTCGTCGCGAAGTTCGACGGCCGCCACCGGAACCTGGCCGAGTCGGGTGTCGGGCAGACCGGCGACCGAGGCGTCCAGGACGGCCGGATGGGTACGCAGGGCACGGACCACGGTCTCCGGAGCGATCTTGAACCCGCCGCGGAGAATGACGTCGTCGGCACGGCCGTCGAGGTAGAGGTAGCCGTCGTCGTCGAGGTGGGCGAGGTCACTGGTGGTGACCCAGGTGTCCGCCGAGCCACCGACCTGCGCCGAGGCCACCTGCAGCCGACCGCTCCGCCCGGTCGCAAGGACGTTCCCGTCGTCATCGACGACCTGAAGGTGCACCCCCGGAAACGGCCGGCCGACACTGCCCTTCTTCTCCGACCAGCGGGCCTTGAAGTCCTTGAGCGTCCACCCCGCGACCGCACCGGAGAACTCCGTCGCTCCGTAGACGACGAGGATCGCGATACCGAACTTCTCGTAGAAGGCGTCGACGACCGCCGGATCCACCGGACTGGTACCGGCGTTGATCGCCCGTATGCTGCTGAGTTCTTCGCGGGTGATGTCGGAGTCGAGCACGGTCCGCAGCGCCGGTGGCGGCAGGCCGACCAGCACCGGCCGGTGCTCGACAACCGCGGCGCGCCACGCCGGCAACGTGAACCGTTCGAGCATAACGAATGGCCTTGCGGTGCAGAGCGATTGGAGCAACCCCCAGAGTCCTCCGATGTGCACGATCGGGAGGACGACGAGGCCGACGGTGCCGGTCAGCGGCTCCCGCTCACTGCCGTCCGGACGGTCGTTGTGCCGCAGCACCGCCGACAGCGATGCCTCTAGTTGCCTGCGGCGCAACGGAATTCGCTTGGCCGCGCCGGTTGTCCCCGAAGTCAGCATCTCCACCGCGATCGCGGGATCTCCCGGTGGTGCGTGTGCGGTTTGCTCGGCGCGCGGGATCAGCGCCCCCTCGTCGAGGCTCCAGGCTGCCGCGCCGAGTTCGGCAACCGCGGCGGTGAAGGCATCCTCGGACCACAACGCACCGGGCGCGAGGACGAACGGTGCCCCGGTGGCCACCAGGTCCGCAGCGAGCCGGTCAACTGGCTGCAACGGGCTGATGGTCACCAGCGTGCGGTCACCACGAATAGTCGCGATCAGGGCGGCGACCGACTCCATCCGATTGCCGAGAACGACGCCGACCCGGCCCCCGGGCCCGCAACCGGCGGCGGCGAGTCGGGCATCGATCTGCTCGGCTAGCGTGCGCACCCGCCCCCAGGAGATCCAGGCCCCCTCGAACTGCATGATGCCGGCCTCGTCATCGGCTTCCCACAGCCGTCCCAACGCCTCACTGATGCTCGTCATCGTCAACTTCCTGGGCTTCGGCCGCGGGACACGGCACCTAGAAACTAATCGACATCGTTTACTAGGTCAACCTACTGACCGGTGTCCAGCGGACGGCGTTCGGCGACGTTTACGCATGGTTCGGCGGCACCCAGCGGCCGGAGCAGTACGAGGATGGGGCGACGGGTCAGTACAGCAAGTCGATGACGCGGTCGTGCTTCTCGGTCTTGGCCATATAGCGCCGCGCATTCGTCATGTGATCGATCAATGCAGCCTCGGCGGCTTCACCGTCGCGGGCATGAATGAGCGAGACGATCTTCTCGTAGCCACGCAAGGCACGCCGGTTCGCGCGCTGGGTCTCCTCGCTCTCGGGACCCTTCTCCGCCAGTGACTTGGCAACCTCGCGCTCGATGATCTCCGACAGCAGGCCTATCACCGCGGTCAACGTGTGGTTGCCGGACAATTCGACGAGCTTGACGTGGAAGCGCACACTCGCCCGTCCGAACTCGCGGGAGTCCTCGATGGCAGCGGTGACCCGTTCGAGTTCGGAGTCGAGTTCCTTCAGCACTTCCTCGGTGGCCGATTCGGTGAGCCGGCGAACGGCGGGAGGCTCGATGGTCAGGCGCGCGTCCCAGACATCGCCGATCGTCGTGCCGGACAGCATGAGAATCATCCCGAACAGGTCGGCGACCGCATCCGGACCCGGAACGGTGACGCGGGCGCCGCCGGGCGGCCCGCGACGAATGGTGACCAGCGAGTCACCCTCGAGCAAGCGGAACGCTTCCCGCAGCGTCGGGCGGGACACCCCGAACCGTGCGATGAGTTCGGCCTCGGTCGGCAGCCAGTCGCCGTCGACCAACTCGCCGCGGGCAATCATCTTCCGGATCTGCGCGGCAACCTGATCGGACATCTTGAGCGGCCGAACCCGCTGTTGGGAGCCGGAGAGCACGAACGGTTCCCTCTCGGCCATGGATTCAGACGATACCGCAGCGGCCTAGTTCCTGTAGTTGCACTACAGAAATAGACGTGCACGTCAGCGGCGCCGCGGCGCGCTCTTGTTCTTCCGGGAGTCGGTGTGGGTGCCCGGCTGCGGATTGCCGAGATGGGTGTAGGACAACCCGTGGCGCTGGGCGATCGTCGGCGGCAGATCGCGCGCCTCCCACATCGCCCGGACCGTTCCCTGCACGGCTTCGGGGCGTCGCGCCGCGATCTCGGCGGCGAGCTCATGAGCGCGCGAGCGTAATTCGGCGTCGGGCACCACCTCGGTCACCAGACCGATCCGCAGTGCGGTTTGCGCGGTGATTCGCTCCTCGCTGCCGAGCAGCGCCCAGCGCATCACGTCCCCGTACGGCACCCCGGCGGCGAGCATGCCCATCGGCTCCAGCGCCGACACCAGGCCGGCATTGGCATGCGGATCGAAGAACTGTGCCGACTCGGCGCAGATGGAGAAGTCCGCCTCGTTGACGAAGTACATCGCGCCACCGGCGACCAGTCCGTGCAGCGCCGCGATCGTCGGCTTCCAGACCTTGTGCGACTTCGGGCCCAGCAGGATGCCGGGATCCTCCTGGTTGAAGATCGGCTTGTGGTACCACCATGCGCCCCGGGAGACGTCGATGCCGGTGCAGAACGCCCGGTCGCCGTTTGCCTGTATCACGCAGGCGTGGATCTCGTCATTGTCACGAACGTGATTCCAGATCACCACGAGTTCATCGGCCATCTGTTCGGTGAAGCTGTTCAGTTGTTGCGGCCGGTTCAGCGTGATCGTCGCGACGTTGTCGACAACGGCGAACTCGATGGTTTCCAGCGAATCCAGATCTGTCATTGACGTGACCCTCGGCCAACGGCCTTCACATAGGTAACTGGGTTAGTGACGAGGCGTCAGTTTTCACCGTGCCGCCGGTTTTCGCAACCGCCGGCCCGGTCAGCACCCCACCTTGATGGCGAAGGAGGCATTGGTCACCTGGTTCGGCTTCTGGGCGGTGTAGCCGCTGGCCTCGCCGGTGATCGAGTAGTTTCTGCCGTTTTGAGTGGCCTTGGCGGTGCCCTGCAGATCCCGCCAATAACTTCCGCTGAACCCGCCGAAGTTCTGGAACTCGACCGAATTCACGACGAGGTTCTTCGCGTTGTTCACCACGCTGGTCGTTCCCGCGTCGCCATCACCGATCTGGATCGTCGTATAGAACTGTTCGTGCCGACAGGACACGGAGTTCAGGGTGCCCAGATCGGCGCCGTTGACGGTGACGGTCGCGGTGCCCTCGGCAAGCGTGCCCGGCTCACGCGGCGGGGCGGACGGTGGCGAACAGCCGGCAAGTCCGAGGACGAGTGCTCCGGCGGCGACGACGGCCCGTGTGGACTTCATATCCCCTACCTCCATCCGGCTACAGGGAATCTATGCGAGAAATCCGCGGCAGTGACCGCATATCCGGCCATTTATCGCTGAACGCCGTTTCGCGCGCTCGGGGCGGCGGCGAATGACGCTGAGATGGTTTACTGAGTTCCATATCTGACTGATCCCGGCGACGAGGAGGCACCTTGGCACGACAACCGTCGCTGGCACCGATGCTGACAGCCGAGCCGACCCCGACGGCGGTCAGATCGCCCAAGACGTCGGAGCTGGTGGCACTGACCCTCCGCAAGATGATCGTCGACGGCCAGCTCAAGGACGGCGACTTTCTCCCGCACGAAGCCGAGTTGATGGCGCACTTCGGAGTCAGCAGGCCCACACTCCGTGAGGCGGTGCGAGTTCTCGAGTCAGAACGCCTGGTGGAGGTCCGTCGGGGATCGCGCACCGGGGCGCGGGTGCGGGTCCCCGGCCCGGAGATCGTGGCCCGGCCCGCCGGGCTCCTGCTCCAACTCTCCGGCGCCACCGTCGGTGACGTCATGACGGCGCGGGTGGCGATCGAACCCGCCGCCGCCAAGCTGCTGGCCGAGACCGGCACCGCAGCGGCGCGTCAGGAGATGCACCGACTGGTCGCCGAGATTCCGGCGGCGTGGTCGGGCGGCGAGTTGGCGCGGGCCTCGGCGACCTTTCACCGCCGCATGGTCGAGCTTTCCGGTAACGCGACCCTGGGCATGATCGCCGGCATGCTGTACGAGATCTCCGAACGGCACACCGCGGCGGCCACCGGCGGATCCCGCAACGAGGTGAGCAAGGCCGCCTACGAGAAGATGATGCGCTCCTACGAGCGTCTGGTGGAACTCGTCGATGCCCGAGACGGCGCCGAGGCCGAGGCACATTGGCGCAGGCACATGCAGAACTCCGCGGCCGCGCTGCTGAAAGGCCACGAGAAGACCAAGGTGCGCGACATCATGCACTGAACCCGCTCAGGCGATCACGGCCAGTCCGCGGCGGGGTCAACTCCGCCGCGCCAACCGCATGGAGGTGTGATGAACGAACTCGAGGTGTTGCAGGCCCTGCGCCTCAAGGGCCGTGTCTCGGAGGTCGACCTGGCGTCGACCGTGGGAGCCGACACCCACGAGATCAACGCCGCCGTCGAGCAACTCGCCCAGGACGGTCTGGTAGCTCCCGGCAAGCTGTTGAAGATCACCCCGGAGGGTCGCGAGCGGCTCGCCGAGTTGTTGGCAGCCGAGCGGTCCGCGGTCGACGCTTCCTCGTTGTCTGCGGCCTATGCCGAATTCCGCGCCGTCAACGGCGATTTCAAACTGCTCATCTCGGAATGGCAACTCAAGGACGGCCAACCCAACGATCACACCGACGCGGCCTACGACGCCGCGGTGTTGGGCCGCCTGGACGCAGTACACGGAAAGGTGGTGCCGATAATCGCCGCCGTGGCGACCCAGCTGCCACGGCTCAACTCCTATGGCGACAAGCTGGTGGCGGCGCTGACCCGCGTCAAGGCCGGCGAATTGCCCTGGCTGACAAGGCCGATCATGGACTCCTATCACACGGTGTGGTTCGAGCTGCACGAGGAGCTGATCGGAGCCGCAGGCCTGACCCGGGAGCAGGAGGCCAGTGCCGGCCACGCGGACTGACCACGGCATTCGCCACGGGGTGGGGATGCCGTGCTGCCGGTAACCCAGCCGACAGCCGGCTGGATTCTCATCCTCGCCTCGTTCGTGGTGTTCGCCGAGAGCTTCGTGGTGCGCTCGATCATCCGCAAGCGCCGCGACGACGAACGAATCCGCCGGTTGCTGACCGGGGTACGCAGGTCGGGAGTCTCGCGGGTGATCTTCGGCGAACCGGCTGACGAGATGACCGACGAGGAGTTCGATTCCATGGCACTGCTGCCCGGCCTGATACTGGCAGCCGCGGTGTTCGTGGGCGGCCTAGCGCTCGTCGTCATGGATTCGTTCGGCGTGGAACTGAACCTCTTCCGCCTGCCCGGTTAGCCGTTCAGCACACGGACCCCGAGACCCAGCGGTGCGGGGGCGATGCGCCGCAGGTGGTAGAGCAGTCTCGTGGAGCCGCCGGGAAAGACGTAGCCGAACGTGCGCCGGCCACCGAGGGATTTCTCGATGGCATCGATGACCAGTTCAGGGGTGCTCACACCGCCGAGCTTCTTGAGTCGCTCGGGAACCCCCTGTCCCATGATGGTGTCGAGCATCGGGGTCTGCACCGCCGCCGGGCAGACGCAACGTAGCTTCACCCCGGTGCCACGCAACTCCATTCCGAGCGTCTCGGCGAAGCCGACGACCGCGAACTTCGTTGCGGTGTAGGCCGCCATCGCCGGTGTCGGCATCCATCCGGCAAGCGAAGCGAACAGGGCGATCTCACCCCGGCCCCGCTGTTGCATCACCGGAAGTACCGCCTTGACCCAATGCACGGTGCCCAGATAGTTCACCGCCATCGACTGGTGGAACGCCTCGGCGGGCAGCTCGTCGATCCGGCCCCGCAGGCAGATCCCTGCGGCATTGACCAGCCGGGTGACACCACCGAATCGTTGCACCACTTCCTCGCTCGCGGCGGTGACCTGTGCGGCGTCGGTGACATCGCAGGGCACGGCGGTCACGCCCGCCTGTGCGCCGAGTTCCTCGAGCCGGACGCCGGGCAGATCCACAGCCGCGACCGTCCAGCCGGATCGAACCAGCCGTTCGGCCGCGCACCGCCCCATCCCGCTGGCCGCGCCGGTGACTACAGCGATCCTGGTTGACATGCTGTTCCTCTCGAGGGTGGACGCCGAACGCTAGAGTCGGTATGCGGCTCGGAAAGACTGGAGATCGTTGAGATGAGGTTCGACAACACGGACGGCGGTATCACTTCGCAGGCGGAGTCCGCCAACGAGCGGGACCGACTGATCGCGGCGGCCAGGCAGGTGATGGAGCGCAACGGCTGGTGGGGCTTCAAGGTGGAGAACGTCCTCAAACAGTCGGGCTTGTCGACGCGTAGCTTCTACCGCCATTTCGAGAAGAAGAGCGACCTTCTGGTTGCCGTCCTCGACGAGGAGTTGGCCGATCTGGCGGTCCGGCTCCAGGACGCCACGGCCGCCCCAACGACGCACTCCGACCGGGTGCGTGCCTACGTCGTCGAGACCATCGACTTCGCCTACAGTCCGGACTTCGCCAAACGTTCGTCGCTGCTGGCCTCGCTGTGGCGCGAGTTGATCGACGAGTACCCGGAGGCGATCGAACACTGCGCCGAGAAATTGATCGCGCCGCTTTCCGGGATCATGGCGGCCGGCCTGGCGGCCGGTGAGCTCGAATGCGAAGACCCGGTGAGTGATTCGCGGGCGATCTTCTACATGCTCTGGAGCATCACGGCCGATCAGGCCGCACTGGGCAGCGGTGCGACGAGAACGCAGGTCGAGGACATGGCGCTGGGTTTCGTCACCCGGGCTATCGGCATTCACGCGCCCTAGTTCTCACCCTTGCCGAAGACCGCGACCACGACGCTGCGGTCCAGGCTGTTCGCCGACCACACCCCCATCTCGATGTTGGAGCAGTCGGTCATGATCGTGTAGTAGTCGGGCCGGTAGTACCACTGCTGGATGACTTGCAGGTTGTTGATCGCCAGCGCGGGGTTGATGGCGATGGTTTCGGCGACCGTGCCGGTGTACCCGGCATTGCGGGCCCGGTCCTGCACGGTCGAGCCATCGGACCCGATGTCACCATCGAGCGCGTGGTTGTTCACCAGGTCGTCGGTGTGCCACTGGGCGGCAAGCCGGAGCTTCGGGTTGACGCTGATGTCGCTGAAGCAGCCGACGTCATGTTGCAGCTTGTACACATCGGCCCACACCATCTTGTTCAGGCGTGAGTTGTCGGCATTGGCTGCGGGCTGCGGCGCGCCGGCGAAGACGATCGTGAACAATGCGCCGACCGCAACAGCTTCGCGCATCAACCCTTTTCGCATCTTCATGGTCACTCTCCTCAGATCCGGTAGTCCTCGGGCATTCGGTGGCGCGCCTGCTTCACCAGAGTCACTGGATCATCTCCACGTCGGCGATCTTGATGTCGCCGCCTACCCGCTGGACCGAGATTCGCATCCGCCAGCCCTTGACGCGCTGATCCGGTGAGCCCTCCCGGGTGGTCGTGACCTTCACCGCCACAAGAACTTTGGCCCCGGTGAGGTCGGCGGTCTCCAGACCGGCCTCGGCGATCGACGCGACCGCCTTGGTCTTGGTACGCAAGACCTCCTGGATGAACGGCGGGGACCGCCTTTCGAAATCGTCATGGAAGGTTCCGGTGGACGCCTCGAGGACACGATGGACGTCGGCCTCCACCCGGGTGTAGTCGACGCTGCTGAGATCGAGCGCCCCCTGCCTGCCCGCGTGCAGGTAAGCGACGCGGTCGGCTTCCCACCGGTGCTGTTGGTACAGTCGGTAGCCCAGCCAGCCGGCGAGCGCCGACAATCCCAGAACAACCACCACGCCGAGGGTGAGCGCAAGCCGGACGGGCGAGTCGGCGACTTTCCGCCACCGGGTATCGGCGACAACAGTTTCCGCGGATTCCGGAGCCGGCTCGGAATCGGCAATGGCGGACTCGTCGGCGGGTTCGTTCATCACTGCGGCGGAACCAACATCCCCTGCCACGTGCCGTCCCTTTGCTGATCGGCCGCCAGATCGCCCTGGGTGTAGACCTTTCCGTCCGGTCCGATGTAGGAACCGGTCGCCGGGTCGTATTCGGCGATGGCCAACGCAGGCGTGGCCCCGGGTGGTGGCGGCGCCGGCGCGCCGGGCGCTGGTGTGCCCGGCCCGAACTGTGGGATGTCCTGGCCGGAATTGGTGGCGTTGGGATCGCCCTTCCAGTTGGTTCCGTCGTTCAGCGGAATGTAGTTCTCGTCGCTCTCGCACATCTTGACCGTCGGCGCCCGCTTACCCGGACGGGTGGCGCACGGGGTGTTACGCAGGCCCCGCACGTTCGCCTGCGCATCCTGGGGAATGCGGCAGTACAGGTCACCCTCCGGCCGCAGGGGCGCGTCGGTCTGCGCGGGCGTCCGGCGTTGCGACGCGGGCAGGTACCCGGTGGTGCAGGGCGGCGGCAGGTTGAGGTCGAGGTTGAAGTCGAGGTAGCCGCCAGCCCACATATTGGGGTTGTTCAGGTTCGGCACCGAGCTGGCGCCGACCATGGCCACACCCTGCGGTATGAGAACCAGCAACTGTTGCAGGCCGGCGTGGTAGGTGACCAGAATCTTGTTGGTACTGACCAGGTTCGCCAAAATGACGGGCAGCGTCGGCTGCAGGCGCTCGACCAGTTGACGCGCCTCCCCGGCCGCCGCGGCCCCGTTGTCGAGGACACCGGCCAGCGCGGCGTCATTCGCACGGAGACTGCCGGTGATGTCGGCAAGGTTGGCCGCCCAGGCCTGTACGGCGCTGCCGGAGTCGACCTGCGAATTCAACAACGGCGCCGACTCGTCGATCAGCGTGGTGAGGCTGTCCAGGTTGGCGCGGGCGTCGCTCGCCAATTGTGTTGCGCCGTTCACCAATCGGGACAGCTCGGGGCCCAGGCCACCGAACGCGATGTAGGACTCGTCGACCGCCGTCTTCAGCGAGTCGTGCGGGATCGCGTCGAGGCCCCTGACCGTGTCGTCGAGAAGCTTGTCGACGTCTACGGGCACGGTGGTGTCCTTCATCGGGATGACGTCACCGTCCTTCAACGGCGCGGACTTGCCGTCGCGCGGGACCAGCGCAAGGAACTGCTCGCCGAGGGCGGAGAAGCTGTGCACTTCGGCGACCAGATCGGACGGGATCTTCACGTTGCTGTCGAGGGACAGCACGGCCTTGACGTGGCCGTCCTCCGATAGACCGACAGTGTCGACGCGGCCCACCTTGGTGCCCGAGTAGGTGACGTTGCCGGCCGGATACAAACCCGCGGCCCTCGGCAGCTCCACGGTGACCGAGTACCTGCCGATGCCGAACATCGCGGGCAACTTGATGTAGCCGAGGAACAGGAATGCCGCGGCGACGGCCGCGACGACGGCGAACGCCACCAGCTGGATCCGGATTCGTCTGCTCAGGTTCATGTCACGGCCCCTGGTCGAGGTGGTAGGGGGCCACCAGCGGATTGGCCGAGGTGTAGGGACTGGGTTGCACTCCCATCGTGCGGCCCCACTGCATCTCCAACTGAGTCAGGTCACCCTCGAACCGCGTCCCGGTGAACAAGCCGCCGTCGATGCGGCTCAAGGTCAAATCGAATACGGCGGAAAGGTTTCCGTAGTCGCCGCGGAACCAGTTGTCCAGAGTCTCAACCGGGAACGGATACGTCGCGATACCACTGAGACCGCGGGTCATCGCCGGCCCGGCATCGGCGAGCGCCTTGAGCACCGGCGGCAGCTGGTGCAGTTCCTTGACCAGATTCTCCTTGGACAGGTTGATCGCGTTCGCGGCGACCGCGCTGAACTTCCCGAGTTGGTCGAGGGCATCGGCCAGCGCGGTTCGCTCGTCCTTGAGTACCGCGATCGCATCCGGGATGGTGGTCAGCGCACGATCCAGAATCGGCTTCTGGTCGGCGAACTTACCGACGACGCGGTTCAGGCTCTCGTTGGCCGCGATGATGTCGCCGGTCTGCCGGTCGACGCTGGCGATGAACTTGTCGAGCTGTTCGATGAGGCTGCGGGTCTCCTGTTCGCGGCCGCGGAACGCGGTGGCGAAGGCCTGAACGATGTCCTGCAGCTGACCGATGCCGCCGCCGTTGAGCAACAGCGAGACCGACGCCAGCGTCTGCTCCACCGTCGGATAGCTACTCGCTCGCGCCAGCGGGATCACCGATCCGTTGTGCAGCCGCCCCTCGGGCCGAACGTCTTTCGGCGGTGCCAGCTCGATGTGGGTCGACCCGAGCAGGCTGCTCTGGCCGAGTTTGGCGGTCGCGTTCTCCGGCAGCACCACGTCCCCGTCGATGGTCATGGTGACCAGGGCGTGCCAGCCCTTCAGCTGGATGTCGGTGATGGTGCCGACGTTGACGTCGCCGACCCGGACCCGAGAGTTGCGTTGGATGCTGGTCAGGTCGGGCATCTCCGCTTGAACGGTGTACGAACCCGGTCCCTTGCCCTTGACGCCGGGCAGCGGCAACGAGTTCAGGCCTCGCCAACCGCAGCCCGAAAGACTGACCAGTAGCGCCAGCGCAACGAGAACGAGGACGGCGGTCCGACGCAAACCGATACTCATGAACCACCTCCCGCCGGGACCATGAGACCGGTCAGGCCGGCATCGGGATTGGTGGCGACGGCTTCGGCCGGGAGCGGCGGACCACCGGGAGGCACTGTGGCGGGCGGCGCTACCGGTGTGGCGGGCGGCTGCGACGCGGTGGCCGGAGGCACGTAATCCGGCCGCAGCCAATCCTCGCTGTAGGTGAGCTCGTTGGGCCGCGCCCCGACGCCGACCAGAAAGTTGAACCCGATGGGCCCGAGGAAGTTGTACTGCCGATTCTTGACGATCGGCGCAAGGTATTGCACGCACAGCTTGGCCGACTGTTCGGCACCCATCCGCGACGCGGCCTGGATGGCGCCGCACAGGAAGTTGATCGGGTTGCTGAACTGAGTGCCCGCCAATGCGCCGGTCACCCCGCCCGCGGTGGGCTGGTAGATGTTGACGTAGTTGGAGATCATCATCGGGAACGCATGCAGCGCCTGCTGAAGCTCGTCGCCACTCTCGTTCAGCGCGGTGGTGATCACCTCGAGCTTGTCGGCGGTGATGCCGACGGTTTCACGGTTGTCCCTAACAAAACTGGTGACGTCGGTGACGGCCCCGTTGAGATCCGCGACCGCTCGGCCGACCTCGCCGGGATCGTTGGAGAGCGTGGCGGTCACGGCCGCGAAGTTCTGGTTGAGCTGGCGCAGCAGGTCACCGCTGTCGCGCAGGCCCGACGCCAGTGCCGACAGGTTCTTGACGGTGCCGAACAGGTCGGACGAGTGGTCACCGAGGATCGACATCGACTGCGAGAGCTTCTGCAGCGAGTCGCGAATGTTCGGTCCCTGGCCGCGCAGGTTGTCGGCGAGTGAGTTGACGAACTCCCCCGCGGTGGAGACTCCACCCGGCCGGGTGGGCTGCAGGGTCTGATTCAGCTTGTCCAGCTGAGCCTTCAGATCGTCCCACTCCACCGGCATCGCGGTGCGCTCCTGTGGGATGACGGCGTTGTTCTGCAGCGCCGGGCCGCCGGTATAGACCGGGGTCAGCTCCAGCGCGCGCGCCGAGATGATCGACGGCGACAGGATCACCGCCTGGGCGTCGGCCGGCACCTTGTACTTGCTGTCGACCCAGAAGTTGATCCTCGCGCGGTTCGGCTCGGGCTCGATGGACTCGATCGCACCGATCCGTACCCCCAGGATGCGCACCTCGTCGCCGGGGTAGATGCCCTTGCTGTTCTCGAAGTAGGCGGACAGCCGGGTCTTGCCCACCCCGGTCACCGACCGGAATGCCAGCACCAGGCCGACGACCAGGACCACGGCCAGCGCGGCCGCGAGCGCGATCCGCGCACGACGGGACTTCATCATGAGCCCGCTCCCCGATCCAGCTGGGTCTCACCCGGGGCGGGCATGAAGACGGGCGCCGGCGTCGGCGACGGCACCGCGGGGTCGGTCCCGGCGCCCAACGGCGGGCCGGGCGGGCCGGGTTGCGGACCATTCGGCGGTCCCGGCGGCACCGGTTCGCGATACGGGTAGCAGCCGGGTCCGGGAAGCGGTATTCCGGGCGGACCGCAGGCATGGTCGTCCGGATTGCCGGTGATGGCGTCGGGGATGGTGAGCCTGGGATCCCCGCCCTGGCCGGTGCGCGGGAACGGAACCGGCAGCGCCGGGGTCGCCGGCTGGCCCACCTGCGGATCGACCAGCTCGGACGGTAACAGGGTGTTGGGATCGAGACCCAGATCGGAGAACGCGGCGTCGACGAACGGCTGGATGAACTGGCCGGGCAGCAGGTTGGCCAGGTAGGCGTTGAAGAACGGTCCAGAACCCACCGACTCGCCCAGCGACATCGCGAACTGGTTGAGCCGGTGCAGGGCGATCTTGATGCGGTCCTTGCGGTTGGCCAGGATTCCCAGCAGACCGTTGAGCTTCTGCAGGGCCGGCCCGAAGGTCTGCCGGTTCTCGCCGACGAATGCGGTGAGTTGTTGGGAGAGCATGGAGATGTTCCCGGATACCTGGTCCAGGGCATTGCTCTGCTCGCGCAGCGCCCCTAGCAGAGCGTTGCTGCTGTTCACCAGGCTGACGATCTGATCGCTCCGGGCGGCCAGCACCTTGGTCGACTTCTGCGCGTTGGCCAGCAGATTGCGCAACTCTTCATCGCGGCGGTTCAGCGTCTCGGAGAAACGCGACAACCCCTGCACCGCGACCTGGACCTGCGGCGCGGTCTTGGAGAAAGTCTGCGCCAGCGTGGCCAGTGACTGCGACAGCTGTTCGGTGTCGGTGCCCTTGATGGTGGTGGCCAGATCGTTGACCGCGTCGGTCAGCACGTAGGGAGAGGTGGTGCGCTCCAAGGGGATTGGGCCGCGCAGCGTCCCGTCCCCGCGGGGCAGGACCTGCATGATCTTGGCACCCAGCACGCTCTTGGTCTTGATCTCCGCCTCGGTGCGGTCGCCCAGTCGAATGCTCTTCTTGATCTTGAACTTCACCAGAACCTTGGGGCCGTCCAGCGACACACTGGTGACCTCGCCGATCTTGAAACCGGAGACCTGTACCGCGGCCTTGGGCGCCAGGCCACCGACCTGTTCGAAGTACGCCGAGTACTCCTTGGTGGCGTTGATGAACGGCAACTGCCGCCACGTCAGCGCGATCAGCACGGCCACCGCGGTCAGACCGACGCCGATGGCGCCGACGACCACCGGGTTGCGCTCCGAGAAGAACTTCATTTCGGCGTGCACCGTCCCGTCGTTTGGCTCGCCACCTTGATATAGACCGGCTCTCCGCCCTTGCCGTTGACCTTCAGAAGCAGATCGCACAGGTAGAAGCTGAAGTAGTCGCCGTAGAGGCCCTGGCGGCCGAGCAACCGGTACTTCTCGGGCATCTGGTTGATGATGTTGTCGAGGTAGGCGTAGTCCGCGACGGCCAGGGTGCCGACCCGGTCGCCCTGGGTGAGGGTGTCCTTCAGCGGCGCCTTGGCCTGGCTGAGCAGGTCAGCGATGGTACCGGTTGCGGCGTTGGTGTACGCCAGGCCGGTGCTGATCTCACCGCGCCGGTCAGCCAGCGTCTTGACCAGTTGGGACAGCCCTGTTACGGCCTTGTCGAGCTGCTCGGACTGATCTCCCGCGGAGGCGAGCACGGTGTTGAGGTTGGTGATCACCTGACCGATCAGTTCGTCCCGGTCGGCCAGGGTGTTGGTCACCGAGGCGGTCTGAGTCAGGATCGACGCGATGGCGTCGCCCTCGCCCTGGAACGCGCCGATGAGCTGCCCGGTGAGTTGGTTGATCTGCTGCGGATCGAGGGCCCGGAACAGCGGACGAAGTCCTCCGGTCAGCGAGTCGAGGTCCAACGACGGCGCGGTGTTCGACAACGGAATCGTGCTACCCGGCCGCAGCACCTTCGTCCCGCCGGCTCCCTCCTCCAGCGCCAGGTAGCGACGGCCGGCGATGTCCTCCCAGCGGATGACCGCCCGGCTGCCCTCGGTCAGCACCACGTTCTTGTCCGCCGTGAACTCGACATCGATCACCTCGTCGGGGTGGATGGTGATCTTCTTGACCTTGCCGACCTCGACGCCGGCCACCCGGACGAAGTTGCCGTTCTCCAGGTTGCTGACGTTGGTGAACTGGGCTGTGTAGCTGTTCTGGGTGTCGAACCGCAGGTTCGCGAACACCAGCAGCAGGGCGAAGATGCACAGCAGGCCGAAGATCGCGAAGAGCACGGAGCGCCACAGCGCGCTCATCACGTTCCCTGTCACGTCAGTTCCTTGCTCTCGGCGGCATCACGGGATCGGAGCCGGTGCGATCGTGGCCGGGGGCGGCAGCGTGACGGGCGGCGGCGGAGCCGAGAACACCGGCGGAACCTGATCCGGCGGAATCTTGCCCGGGGCCACCGGGGTGCCCGGGACTGGCACCGGCGGCGGGGTCCCGGCGTCCGGGATGCCCGGCCACAGCGACACACCGCCCGGGCCGTACAGCGACGCGCCGTACGGCGGGAGGCCCGGTCCGTTGACCGGACCTGGTGCGGGACCGGGCAGGCACTGCCGGATGCTCGGGGGCTGCGGGATTCCTCGGGTCACCGGCAGGTAGTCGCGCCAGCAGTTGGTGCCGAGGCCCGGATTCGGCCGGTAGTCGATACCCCGGCCCCATCCGGTGTTGGTGACCAGAGCGCGGACCGGATACATCTTCGACGGGTCCGGGAGCGAACCGCAGCCCGGCTTGCCTCCGGGCCCACCCTTGGCGGCGATGATCGGCAGGTTGTCGGGGTACCGGTAGGGCTCGTCGCCGAGCAGGATGCCGGCGTCGGCGACCTGGGAGTAGCCGTTGCCGCCGATGTCGTGGTAGCCGCCATGGTCCAGCCACCACTTGACGCCCACGAGTGTGCAGGTGACCGCCGGACTGTGCTCCAAGAGCAATGCTGTCGTGGGCTCGAGGGTGTTCACCGCGTCAGCGAGGTTCTGCTGATTCGGCGCCAACAGGTTGATCCCGGCCTGGGAGAGGCCGACGGTGTTGAGTAGCAGCGTATCCAGCGCCGCGGCACGGCTCGTGATGGTCGCGCCGGCGGTTGCGCCCGCATCGAGGACGGTGACCAGGTTGTCGGCGGCGCCGGCGTAGACGTCGCTGAACCCCTTGAGCGCCTGCCAGTCCTGACGCACCACGTCGCTGCGCGGATTGAGCGCAAGCAGCACCTCGTTCGCGTCGGTGATCGCCTGACCGATGCGCTCGCCCTTCCCGCGGACTCCCTGAGACAGCGCGGTCAAAACCGCGTTGAGCTTCATCGGATCGATCTGGTCCACGAGGCCGCGCAGGCTCTCCAGCACGGTGTTGATCTCGGTCGTGACGTTCTTCGACTTCAGGACCGCGCCCGCCGAGATGCGCTGCTTCGTCGGGTTCTTCGGGTAGATGAGGTCCACGTACTTCGCGCCGAACACCGTGGTGGACCGAATCTGGGCGCCCACGTTGGCCGGGATGTACTTGGCCTGGTCGGCGTCGATCTCGAGTTTGATGCTGGTCGGATTCAGGCTGCGGTTCAGCCCGACCACCGTGCCCACCTGGACGCCGTTGAGCATGACCTTGCTGTCCGTCTGCATGCTCAGGCCGGTGCGGTCGGAGGTGAGGGTGACCGGGATGCGGGACTTGAAGACCCCCGCATAGGTCACCGCGGACAGCACGGTGAACGCGACGATGAGCAGCACGAGGATCAGCGCCCACCACGCCGGGCGGAGCCTGTGTTCACCGGGCCTTGCGTCCATCGTCATGACGCCAGGTGGAAACTGCCGGATTTTCCGTAGATGGCGATCGACGTCAGCACGACGACGAACACCACCGAGATAAGGGAAGCCCGCACCGCACGGCCGACCGCCTCACCGACGCCCGCCGGCCCACCGGAGGCGTTGTAGCCGTAGTAGGTGTGGATGAGCATGACGACCACCGCGATGACCAGCACCTGCGCGAAGGACCGCAGCAGGTCGCCGGGTATGAGGAAGGTGGCGAAGTAGTGGTCGTAGACGCCCGCGGACTGGCCGTAGAGCAGGGTGGTGCCGAACCGCGCGGCCAGGAACGCCATCAGGACCGCGATGCAGTACAACGGGCCGACCACCAGCAGACCGGCGATGACGCGGGTCGAGGCCAGATAGGCGATGGAGCGGATGCCCATCACCTCGAGCGCGTCGATCTCCTCGGAGATACGCATCGCGCCCATCTGTGCGGTGGCGCCCGCCCCGATGGTCGCCGCCAACGCGATGCCGGCGTTCACCGGAGCGATGACCCGGACGTTGATGTACGCCGACACGAACCCGGTCAACGCCTCGACCCCGATGCCGGCCAGCTGGTTGTAACCCTGGACCGCGATGAGCGCGCCCGCCGCCATGGTCAGGAACCCCACCACGACGACGGTTCCGCCGATCAGGGCCAAGGCGCCGGTGCCCATGCTCATCTGGGCGATCAGCCGGACGATCTCCTCCTTGTAGTTCACGATCGCGATGCCCGTCGACCGCAGCGTCGCGTAGAAGAACTCGGTCTGACGACCGAGCTGGTTCCAGTGGTCGGCGACGCTGTCGAAGGTGTGGGCGAACCTGCCCAGCCGCCGGCTCGGTACACCGCCGCTCATCTGCTACCCCCGAACTGGACGGCGGTGACCAGGAGATTGATCACGAACAGCGCCATGAAGGAATAGATGACCGTCTCGTTGACCGCGGTCCCGACACCGGCGGGGCCGCCGCCGACCGAGATGCCCTTGTAGCAGCCGATGAGGCTGGCGGCCACGCCGAACAGCAGCGACTTGACCAGGATCACGACGATGTCCTTGGTACCGGTGAGGACTCCGATCAGGCCCGCGAACGCTCCGGGTGTGGACCCCTGGACGAAGATCGAGAAGAAGTACGAACCGAGCACGGTGGCCACCGAGACAACCCCGGACAGCAGGATCGAGACCAGTCCGGCGGCCACCACCCGGGGAACGACCAGCCGGTGGATCGGGTCGATGCCGAGGACCCGCATCGCGTCGAGCTCGTCGCGGATGGTGCGGGCACCGAGGTCGGCGCAGATCGCGGTGGCCGCCGCACCGGAGATAACCAGCACCGTGATGATCGGACCCAACTGGGCCAGCGTGATGCCGGTGGCGGCGCCGGCGAAGTCGACGGCACCGAAGTCCACCAGCAGCACGTTGAAGGTGAACGAGGACAGCACCGTGAACGGAACGGCCATCAACACCGCCGGCGCCAACGAAACCCGTGCGATGAACCAGAACTGGACGATGAACTCACGCCACTCCCACGGCGGCCGGAACATCAAGACCAGAGTGTCGAGTGTCATCGCGTAGAACTCGCCGATTCCGCGGATCGGTTTGACGAGCCCACTAGCCCAGATTTTTCGCGGATTATTGCTGGTGACGGCGTGTAGATAAGCGAAAGTGCCTGTCCTGCAAGGGATAATTGGACTTCTCTAGGGTTCAACCATCCTGACGGGAAGGCACTTCGCAGGTGA
>WBZP01002242.1_pt1 | contig 22484 bp, 28 predicted proteins | sample 5204301 | NCBI WGS metagenome assembly WBZP01 (sample SAMN12412401, study PRJNA552823) | activated sludge metagenome | isolation source: activated sludge from nitrification reactor of wastewater treatment plant... | place: USA: Pennsylvania | collected 2017
CCTGATCTGTGTATAAGAGCGGCCCTGTCGGCATCGTCGACAGGGCCGCTTGCCGTCTGAGAGGGGGTCTAGCCTGGGCCGATGCAGACTTGGATCGGTTTTCTGCGCGCGATCAACGTGGGCAAGCGCAAGTATTTGATGGCTGACTTGCGGGCGGCGATGTCCGCGGCCGGATTCACCGACGTGGAGACCCACATCCAGACCGGCAACGTGCGGTTCTCAACGCCTCTGACAGACCGTGAAGAGGTGTCGGCTCAGGTCGAATCCGTGCTGCTGGCCGATCGCGGATTCGAGGTTCCCGTCGTACTCCTGACTCCGGAGGAGTTGCGCAGCCTGGCTGTGGAGGGGCTTGGGCTGAGCGCCGACTTGGAGCCGGACGCGCACTACATCGCGGTTGCTGCGGCGGAGGTGGGGCCCGAGGCGTGTGCGGAGTTGGGCAACGACCACGAGCACTTGATCGTCTCTTCGCGGGCCGTCCACTGGCTGCTATCGGACCGGGCCTTCCACGAGTCAAAGATCTCGCTGCCCAAATTGGAGAAGGTGATTGGCACCGCGACCGTGCGCAACCTCAAGGTGATCTACGCGTTGAGCGAAAAGTGGGGGCGGTAGAAGGGGCGCTTTTGGGGGAACAAAGTCACAAGTGAACTTGTGACTTTGATACTTCACCTGGCAGATCTGCCACGTGAAGTATCAAACATCCCCGTCAAGTACGCCGAACCTCCCGGCCGTGTTAGGTTCATCGACGCGAGGTCTCGAAGCCTCGTGAATGGTGAGTTTGGGGGAAGCCGGTCAGAATCCGGCACTGTCCCGCAGCCGTAGGTCGCCTTAGGTGACAAGTCGGAATGCCCACTCTCACAGCGGCTCCATTTCACCGTCGAGGTCAACGGGACGGAGCCCAGGTGATGGGCCTGGGTTGCGTCACGAACCGCATCCAGGAAGGCATCACATGCGCACCACCATCGTCGCCGCTATCGGCGCACTCACCCTGACTCTCACTGGTCCGGCCGCCATGGCTGGCTCCGAGGACTGGACCGGGGGATTCATCGCCCGCGACCTGGCCGCCAACGGCCACGTCATTGCATCCGAGTGGGGGCCTGCCTACGGCCCCACCATCGACGCGATTCTCGCCCTCGGCGCGACAGGCGTGGGCGGGTCGGAGGCGGCTGCGGCTACGTCGTACATCGCCGATCACATCGGCGACTATGTCGGCGCTGGTGATGAAAAGTACTCCGGAGCCACGGCCAAAGCACTCTTGCTGGCCCGCGTTCAGACCGGTTCCAACACCCTCGGTGGAGTGGATCTGTTGTCTCGCCTCAAGACCTTGGAGACCGCCAGTGGCCGGTTCAGCGACCAGAGCCAATGGGGCGACTACTCCAACACACTCGGCCACTCCTACGCGCTGATTGCGTTGAAGAAGGCGGGGGCTGCACGCAGCAAGGCGTCAATGGACTGGCTGCGCCTCCAGCAGTGCCCCAACGGCGGATTCCGGGAAGAGGTTGCGGCCACCGCCTGCACCGACAACGTCAAGTCAGATCCTGACGCGACCGCGCTGGCCATCGAGGCGCTCTACACGGCTCCGTCAAGCACCGACCGCACGAGTCGGATCGGCCGCGCGGCGAAGTACCTCATCTCGCTGCAGAACTCCGGCGGCGGCATCAAGGGCGGCCCAGGTCAGACCCCGAACGCCAACACCACTGGGCTCGGCGCGCTCGCGCTCAAGACGGCGGGCAAGACCACTGCAGCTGGCAAGGCGCGCAGTTTCCTGCGCTCGATCCGTTTGGGCTGCAAGTTCCCCAAGGCAGTTCGGGGTCTGATCGACTACGACAAGGCCACTTTCGCAGCCGACTCCGCTGCACCCGCGAGCGTCCAGCCAGACACCACTCGGCGCGTCGCCACGGCTCAGGCAGGGCTTGGCTTGGCGGGAGTCCCGATGGTCAAGCTGGTCAAGCCGACGACCAACGCCACGCCGTACACATCGTGCTGATCCGCTCTCTGCTCGGACTTCTGCTCGGGGCCGCTGCCACGCTGATGGCGGCCCCGGCAGACGCCGCTGCCTGTACGACGAGCGCTGGAGTCACCGTCGTCGTCCAATTCCCCAACGGGAGCACCGAGATCGGATGTGCGCCGGGTGATCCGGCCTCGGGGCTCGCTGCGCTCTCGGGCGCTGGGTTCGGCTACACATTTGCCCCACGAGAGCCCGGCTTCGTCTGCCAGATCAATGGCGCTCCGGGCGACCAGGACTGCATGAAGCCGAACTATTGGGCCTATTTCCATGCCGCACGCGGAGGCGCGTGGCGCTATAGCGGGGTCGGGGCCGGCAGCTACAACCCGGCCCCAGGGAGCGTCGAGGGCTGGCGATTTGGTGGAGGTGCGGCCCCGAGCACGGCGCCACCAGCGGCGCTGTCCACTCCGAAGCCGACCCCCAAACCAACGCCGAAGCCGACCCCCAAGCCGACCCCCAAACCAACGCCGAAGCCCTCGCCGACAACCACGGCCAGCCCTGCGGCAAGCGCCTCGGCCAAGCCCACACCATTGGCGACCCCTACGAAGAAGCCAAAGCGCACACCAACCCCGAAGCCGACGCCAAGCCAGCCGCCGTCGCAAACGGCCACTCCAGTCACGGCCGCCCCAGCAAACCAACCAGCCACGACTGAGCCCAACCCAGCCGCATGGTGGGTTGGCGGGGGAGTGCTGACCGCGCTGGCGGGCGCCGCGATCGTGGTGGGCAGGCGCAGACGGTAGAGATGCGGCCGATGCACCCAGTGGCGTGGTGGGGTTGGGCGATCGGATTGGCGATCGCGGCCAGCCTGACGACAAACCCGTTCCTGCTGGCTCTGCTGACTGGCGTCATCGTGCTCGTCGTACTCGCCCGGCGAGGCTCATCTCCGTGGGCCCGAGCGTTTCGGATCTATGCCTGGCTCGGTGCGGCGGTGATTGGGTTCAGGGTGATCTTCCATGTGCTGGTTGGACTGAAGTACGGCGAGATCCGGCTGTTCTGGCTACCCACGATCGGTTTGCCAAAGTGGGCAGCCGGGATCGAATTGGGTGGCCCGGTCTATCTAGAGGGACTGCTTGGCGCAGTACTGCTCGGGGCACGCTTGGCAGTGCTGATCCTTGCCATTGGGGCGGCCAACGCGTTGGCCAACCCCAAGCGACTGCTACGAGCCTTTCCGAGAGCCTTGACTGAGATCGGCACTGCGGTCGTCGTGGCAGTCAGCGTGGCTCCGCAACTCGCGGAGTCGGTGCAGCGGGTGAGTCGCGCTCGAGCGTTGCGTGGTGAGCCGATGGTGGGCCTTCGGGCATTGCCGCGGGTAGCCATCCCCGTGCTGCAAGACACCTTGGACCGATCCTTAGCCCTGGCCTCGGCGATGGAAAGTCGCGGCTACGGCGGCCGTCAACCGCAGCGTTCGGCGTGGGTGGCGACGTTGACGTTGGGCGGCCTGGTGCTGACTGCTTGGGGTCTCTATGGGCTGCTGGCTGCCGACTCGACAGCCTGGTGGACTGGTCCCTGGGTGCTTGTACTTGGGGCCGGTGCGTGCGCCTCTGGACTCTGGGCGGCAGGTCGCAGCGTGGCGGTGACCACCTACCGCCCCGACACGTGGGGATGGCCGGAGACCTTCACCGTGGCGTGTGGGTGTGCCACGGCAGTCGCCCTGCTCTGGACTCGCGCAGTCGCCCCTGGCTCGCTCGACATGCCACTCCAACCGCTCGGGCCGCCGCCCTTGCCCTGGCTGGCCCTGATCGGAATCCTGATTGGCGTGATTCCCGCCCTCACCCAGCCCGAGGAGTCGCGGTGATCGAGTCACCCCCACTGGCGGTGGAGTTCGACAACGTCACGCTCACCTACGTCGATGCAGCCGAACCGGCTTTGCGCGAGGTGAACCTGCACCTCGAATCCGGTGAGTTGGTCGTGGTGGTTGGCCGCACCGGCAGTGGCAAAAGCACGCTGCTTGGCGCCATCAATGGACTGGTTCCGCACTTCACTGGCGGCACGCTGCGCGGTCGCGTGCGCGTCGCGGGCCGCGACACCGAGACCCATCGCCCGCGAGACCTGGCCACGGTGGTGGGCGTGGTCGGTCAAGACCCTGCGGCCGGCTTCGTCACCGACACGGTCGAAGAAGAACTCGCCTATGGCATGGAGCAACTGGGCTTGTCGGCAGAGACCATGCGGCGTCGCGTCGAGGAAACCCTTGATCTGATGGGCATCGCGGACCTGCGCGATCGCCCACTGCGCGAATTGTCCGGTGGTCAACAACAGCGGGTCGCGATCGGATCGGTGCTCACCGCTCATCCTTCGGTGCTGGTTCTCGACGAACCCACCTCTGCGCTCGATCCGACCGGAGCCGAGGAGGTGTTGGCCACGATCACCCGATTGGTCCACGACCTCGGCGTGACGGTCATCTTGGCCGAACACCGCATCGAGCGTGTGCTGCAGTACGCCGATCGCATCGTCCACATCGCCGACGGCCAGGCGGTTGCCGGACCACCGGAAGAGGTGATCAGTGGCTCGACCGTGGCCCCGCCTGTGGTCGAACTCGGCCGTCTACTGGGCTGGTCGCCGTTGCCGCTCAGTGTGCGGGATGCTCAGCGGCGGGCTCGGTCTGCCCAGTTGGAGCCGCGCCCACGCTCTCGTCGTGCGCCGGGACCGGTGGCGCTCCAAGCCAACGGGATCTGCGTCAACTACGGCACGACGCGAGCCGTCGCCGACGTAACCGTCAGCCTTGCTGCCGGCACGGTGACCGCGCTGATGGGTCGCAACGGATGCGGCAAATCGTCGCTGCTGTGGGCATTGCAGGGCTCAGGTCCCAGACGCTCCGGTGAAGTCATGGTCGACGGTGCTGACCCGCATGCCCTCTCTGCGAAACAACGCCGAGCCCGGGTCGGTTTGGTCCCCCAGACGCCGAGCGACTTGCTCTACCTGCCGACGGTGGCGCAAGAATGCGTGGCGGCTGACCGGGAGGCCGAAGCAACTGTGGGCACCTGCCGGGAACTGCTGGACCAGATCGCCCCTGGAATCGATCCCGACCTGCACCCGCGTGATCTCTCGGAGGGTCAGCGACTGGCCCTCGTCTTGGCGATCCAGCTCAGCGCGCGCCCGCCGGTGTTGCTGCTGGACGAACCGACCCGCGGGTTGGACTACACCGCCAAGCGCACCCTGGCCGAAATCTTGGGGGGGTTGGACCAGACAGCAGTGCTCCTTTCGACCCACGATGTCGAGTTTGTGGCTGCCGTCGCCGACCGTGTCATCGTGATGGCCCAAGGCGAGATCGTGGCCGATGGGCCGATCGATGAGGTGGTCACATCGTCTCCGGCGTATGCCCCCCAGGTGTCGAAGGTGCTGGGTGCTGGATTCCTCACTGTCGACGACGTACGACGGGCGCTCGTGTGACCGCGATCTCCCTCCGCCCCCGGTCCGTGCTGGCACTGACTTTGGCGTCACTGAGCGGTCTGGTCGCCTTTCTCTGGCCGCTGTTGGTGGCCGACTCCGCACGGCTCAGTGACGCCTCGATGGCACCGTTGGTGTTCGCTGCCTTCTTGCCCATGGTGCTCGCCGTAGTGCTCTTCGAAATTGCCGAAGGCGGGCTCGATCCACGGGCTGTCGCGATGCTGGGAGTGCTCTCGGCTGTGGGAGCGGCCCTGCGGCCCTTGGGGGCTGGGACTGCGGGTTTTGAAACCGTCTTCTTCCTGCTGGTTCTGGCGGGCCGGGTGTTCGGTCCGGGGTTCGGATTCGTCCTCGGCGCCACCACCCTCTTCGGCTCGGCGTTGATCACCGGAGGGGTCGGCCCTTGGCTGCCGTACCAAATGCTGGGTGCCGCATGGGTAGGACTTGGCGCCGGAGTGCTGCCTCGCCTGCGTGGGCGGTGGGAGATCGTGCTGCTGGGTGCCTACGGGGCCTTGTCCGGGCTCGCCTACGGACTGGCGATGAACCTGTCGTTCTGGCCCTACGCGATCGGCCCTCAAACCGCGCTGAGCTTCATCCCGGGAGCGCCGATAGGCGAGAACCTGCACCGGTTCGCGCTGTTTAGCCTGACCACATCTCTGGGCTGGGACCTGGGGCGGGCGCTGACCAACATCGCCCTGATTGCACTGGCTGGTCCAGCGGTTTTAGCGACGCTGAGACGAGCAGCGCGACGAGCCGCCTTCGACCAGGTCGGCGTAGTGTCGAAGCATGACCAGCGACCTGTTGATCTCCACCGCTGACGGCGTCCTCAGCATCACGTTCAACGCTCCGGAGACACTCAACGCACTCACCGACACTATGGTCGAAGCGACCAGCCATGAACTTGAAGAAGCAGTCACCCGAGACGACATCCGCGTCGTCGTGATCACTGGCACGGGGGGCGCATTCTCGGCAGGAGCGGCTCTGGTGGGCGAGGATCCGCTGGAGCACTTTGACATCACCGCGATGGATCGAGCCAACCGTCTGATCCGGGCCGTGACCCGGCTGGACAAGCCCGTAGTAGCTGGCGTCAACGGGATTGCAGCAGGCGTCGGGTGTTCATTGGCGCTGGCGTGTGACCTGCAGGTGGCTCGGGAGTCGGCGGGCTTCCTGCTTGCCTTCGGCCGCATTGGACTCACCTGTGACGGGGGCACTTCGGCCACCGTGGCGGCTGCAGTTGGCCGCGCCCGAGCAATGCGGATGGCACTGTTGGCCGAACCATTGAGTGCACGGCATGCGGCTAAGGCAGGATTGATCTCCCACGTGGCTCCCGACGGGGAGTACGACGAACTTCTCGGCACCGTCGTACGACGTTTGGCTCAGGGTCCGCCGCTCGCCTTCGCCGCCACCAAAAAGTTGATCAACGCGGCCGCGCTCCCGGATCTGAATCCCGCCCTCGAACGTGAGCGTCTAGCTCAAGCAGCACTGTTCCAAACCGCTGATGCACGGGAAGGGATGCGCGCCTTCGCCCAGAAGCGCCGCCCCACCTTCACCGGCAACTGAACCTTCCCCCAAATCTCGCCGACGCGCCCGGTTTTTGCGCCGACGCGCCGGGTTGTTGCGCCGACGCGCCGGGTTGTTGCGTCCGGCACGAGGCTCGTCTCCGGCCTGGCCTCAACAAAGGTGACGCGTGGGCCAAACATTCGGGCGCGTCGGCCAAATAACGTGACGCGTGGGCCAAACAAAGGGGCGCGTCGGCCTAGGAGACATTGATTCCGGCTGAGCGAAACTCTTCCAGGGCCTTCTGGGTTGTGGCGGGGGCAACGCCGGCGCTGAGATTGGTCAAGACCGTCGTCTCGAATCCAGCAGCTTGGGCATCAAGTGCGGTCGCGCGGACGCAGTAGTCGGTGGCCAGACCGCATACGTCGACCGACGTCACATCGTGCCGCTGCAGCCAGTCCACTAGGGCCTCACCCGACTCGGTGGATCCCTGAAACCCTGAGTACGCCGCTTCGTGCTGGCCCTTCAAGAAGATCGCGTCAAAGGGTTGAGGGTCGAGGTTGGGGTGGAACGCTTCGCCGTCAGTGCCTACCTTGCAGTGCACCGGCCACGTTCCGGCGAAGTCCGGTTCGGCGGCCCAGTGACTGCCCGGATCGATGTGGTGGTCCTTGGTGGCCACCACCACGTCGTACGACGGCGCATGGTCATCATCAGCAACCCAGTGCTGCAGCAGCGCCCCAATGTCAGCGGCGACACGGGCCCCACCCGTGACCGGGAGGGAACCTCCTTCGCAGAAGTCGTTTTGCACATCGACGACGATCAGCGCGCGCTTCATGGTCCAAACCTAGCCAGTGGGGTCTAGCTCTCGAAGACGGTCGGAATGACGGCTTGACCGCGCGAGAGTTGTTGGGCTTGTGGCGGGAGTTCGGCTCGAGCGCTCAGGTGACGCTCGCGGGCAGCCTCCAACGACTCACGCCCCACGATGTCACCGTTGGCCACCAAAGGCACCAGCAGAGATCGGTCCCGCCCGATGGGCGGCGTCGTGTCGGTGTCATCGGCGGCGGGGCTTCGGTTGATCCCGACTACCTCGGCGGTCGCGACCCCTGAGTCATTGAGCCGACGCAGTGCATGTTTGCGGCCGCCTACGGATCCCTTCTCTTTGGCCTTCTTGGCGACCGACACCATCTGCCCCTGGTCGTCTTCGCGGGAGACGAGTTTGTAGACGAATCCGCTAGTGGGGTGACCGGAACCGACTGCCACCTGAGTGCCAACGCCATAGCCGTCGACCGGCGCTGCCGCGAGTGCCGCGATCGCATATTCGTCCAAATCGCTGGTCACGATGATCCGAGTCTGCTTTGCGCCGAGCGAATCCAACTGCGCGCGCACTTCGTGGGCGAGCAGGCCCAGGTCTCCAGAGTCGATCCGAACCGCACCCAACTCCGGGCCAGCAACTTCGATGGCCAGCCCGACCGCTTCAGCAATGTCATAGGTGTCAACCAGGAGCGTGGTCCCCACGCCGAGAGAGTCCACCTGTGCTCGGAATGCGTCGCGTTCGGTGTCGTGTAGCAACGTGAAGGAGTGGGCGGAGGTGCCACGCGAGGGGACGCCGTACATCGCTCGGGCTGCCAAGTTTGACGTGGACTCAAATCCCACGACGTAGGCCGCCCGGGCAGTGGCGACCGCCGCCTCTTCATGCGTACGACGCGAACCCATCTCAATACAGGGTCGGTCCCCGGCCGCCCACGTCATCCGGGAAGCAGCCGACGCGATCGCGCAATCGTGGTTGTAGATCGACAGCAGCACGGTCTCCAGCAGAACGGCCTCGGCGAAACTGCCTTCGACGACCAGCACGGGGGAGTAGGCAAACCACAACTCACCCTCGGAGTAGCCCCAGATGTCGCCACTGAAGCGGTAGTCGGCCAACCAGTTTGCGGTGACTTCGTCGACCACACCTTCGCGATGCAGGAACTCAGCCTGCTGCTCGGTGAACCGAAACCGCTCCACCGCGTCGAGGGCCCGCCCGACGCCAGCGACAACTCCATAACGGCGACCCTCTGGGAGTCGCCGGGCAAACATTTCGAAGACTGACCGGCGATCACCGGTGCCCGCAGCGAGAGCGGCCTGCAGCATGGTGAGTTCGTAGTGGTCGGTCAGCAGGCCCGTGGTGTGGGCACCAGTGAGTGGCTCCATGGGCTGCATTGTTCCCTTGCTGGTGTGATTGGGCACAATGGCGTCGTGTCCACCAGTCCGGTAGAACTCGATGATCCCCAGGTCGATGACGCCACCTTCTTGGCGCGGCCTTGGGTCACGCTGGTCTGGAACGACCCGGTCAACCTGATGTCGTATGTCACCTACGTGTTCCAGACCTACTTCGGATATTCGAAGGCCAAGGCAGAGAAACTGATGCTCGAAGTGCATCAAGATGGTCGGTCGGTGGTGTCCACGGGGAGCCGCGAGGAGATGGAACGCGACGTACAAGCCATGCACGAATACGGGCTGTGGGCCACGATGCAGAAGGCGGACGCCTGAGCTGTGAGTGGATTCAAGCGGCACCGCCGCAGTGGTCGTTGCGTGGCCACGTTTTCGGTATTTGAGGCCGATCTGCTGCGCAGCCTGGCTGGGCAGTTGATTGAGTTGCTGCGCAGCGAAGAAGCGGTCCCGTCAGGTGCGGCACCCGGCAGTCTGGAAGAACTCGAAGAGATGTTGGAGTTCACGGGCCCGACGAGCGAGCCGGAGGATCCGGTATTGGCCCGCCTTTTCCCGACTGCCTATCTCGACGACGACGAGTCGGCTTCAGACTTTCGCCGCTTCACCGAGCAGACACTGCGGCACGGCAAGGCTGCTGCGGCGGCCACAGTGATCGACTCGCTGGTCGAGGCCGGGCTGCCTGATGAGCCCGAAGACGGGGTCTTCATTGACGTCGAACTGGAGCCACCCACCGCCGCGACCTGGTTGCGCTCGCTGACCGACATGCGGTTGGCGATCGGTACTCGACTGGAGGTCGAGGAGGACGACGAAGAGACCTGGGCCGCCCTGTCCGATGATGATCCGCGAAGCCAAGTGCACGACATCTACCAATGGTTGGGCTATTTGCAGGAAACCCTGGTTCGGGCGGTCACGCGTTGAGCCGGGCTGCCGGGCGGCGCAAACTTCCAGGTGAAGTAACAAAGTCACAAGTGAACTTGTGACTTTGTTCCCCCTTCTGAGACCGTCACCCCGCCCCACCACCGCCGCCGTACCCTAGTGCGGTGCTCACGCTTGCCCAGGACCTCTACGACGCCATCATCGCCCACGCCAAACGCGACCACCCTCAGGAAGCCTGTGGGGTGGTTGCCGGTCCTGAAGGCAGCGATTCCCCCCAGCGGCACATCGAGATGATCAACGCCGCTGGCAGTCCAACCTTCTATGAGTTCGACTCCACCGAGTTGCTCGATCTCTACAAGCAGATGTGGGCCAATGACGAAGAGCCCGTAGTGATCTATCACTCTCACACCGCGACCGAGGCCTACCCCAGTCGCACCGACATCAACCTTGCCAATGAGCCCGGAGCGCACTATGTGTTGGTCGGCACAACCGACCACGGGAATAGTCCGGGCCCTGTGGAGTTTCGCTCCTACAGGATCATCGACGGCGTCGTCACCGAAGAACCTGTCACGATCACCCCCGCTTGACCGTTCCGCCCTTTCGGCTGCAGCCCAGCAGCCGATCAGCATGACCACCCCAGCATCGAAGGAGTCACCATGGCCATCGAGGTCCGAATCCCCACCATCTTGCGCACCTACACCGACGGCGAGAAGTCGGTCAGCGCGTCTGGCACCACGTTGGCTGAGGTGATCGATGACCTCGAGGCCAATCACTCCGGGATCAGAGCTCGACTGATCGACGGTGAAGACTTGCGCCGCTTCGTCAACGTCTATGTCAACGACGAGGACGTCCGCTTCACCGGTTCTCTGGAGACCACGGTCAACGACGGCGACCAGATTGTCATCCTGCCGGCCGTCGCCGGCGGCTGATCGGTGCGGTTTGACAGCTTGCTCGACAGCGTCGGCGGTACCCCGTTGGTGGGTCTGCCGACGCTGTCGCCGTCCCCTGAGGTTCGGATTTGGGCAAAGTTGGAGGACCGCAACCCCACCGGTTCGATCAAGGACCGCGCTGCGCTGAGCATGTTGGAGGCAGCTGAGTCGCGCGGTGAGTTGCGGCCAGGTTGCACCATTCTTGAACCGACCTCGGGCAATACCGGTATCTCTTTGGCGATGGCCGCCAAACTCCGCGGCTACCGACTGATCTGCGTGATGCCCGAAAACACCTCTGAGGAGCGCCGCCAACTGCTGCGCATGTGGGGCGCCGAAATCGTCTCCTCGCCCGCCGCAGGCGGCTCCAACGAAGCCGTGCGTGTGGCCAAGCGGCTTGCCGAGGACCACCCCGACTGGGTGATGATGTATCAGTACGGCAACCAGGCCAACGCCGATGCTCACTACCGCGGCACTGGGCCAGAACTCCTGGCTGATCTGCCCACGATCACGCACTTCGTGGCTGGCTTGGGTACGACGGGCACCTTGATGGGCGTGGGTCGATTTTTCCGCGAACACAAACCCGACGTGCGAATCGTGGCCGCCGAGCCACGCTACGGCGAACTTGTCTATGGCCTGCGCAACCTTGACGAAGGCTTCGTCCCGGAGTTGTACGACGCCGACCTGATCGACTCACGGTTCTCAGTCGGCCCTCGTGACGCCGTACGCCGAGTGCGCGAACTCCTCGAATCCGAAGGCATCTTCGCCGGTATCTCCACAGGTGCGATTCTGCATGCGGCCATGGGCCAGGCGGCCAAGTCTGCCAAGGCGGGGGAGAGCGCCGACATTGCCTTCGTGGTCTGCGACGGCGGCTGGAAGTACCTCTCCACCGGCGCCTACGAGGGCACGATCGATGAGGCCGAAGACCGCCTCGAAGGCCAACTCTGGGCCTAGTGGCCGTGAAAGGCTCGATGTAGCAGCAGAGCCAGGGCCGTTCGGTTGGGCTGGGCCAACTTCCGCAGCAATGCCGTGACATGGTTCTTGATCGTGCCCTCAGCCACCACGAGCACGTCCGCGATCTCGGCGTTGGTGAGCCCTTGGGCGACGTGCTCGGCCACTGCCCGCTCGGTTCGGGTCAGCACAGCCAAGGGATCGGACTGAGCAGTTGGCTCGTCTTGCTGACCGGTCAGCGCTAGTCGGGCAACGCGCGGATCGATCACCAACTCACCGTTGTGCGCACTATGGATCGCCTCGATCAAACGGTCGGGTGAGACGTCTTTGAGCAGGAAGCCGGCGGCTCCAGCGCCCAGCGAACCGAGCACGACGTCTGGATCGTCGAAGGTGGTCAGCACCAGCACCGGCAAATCTGGCCAGATCTCGCCACAGCGACGCACCAGTGTCGGCCCGTCCATCACCGGCATCCGGGCATCGGTGACGACTACATCGGGGTGAACCTTGCCGATCACGGCGAGGGCCTCGTCGCCATGGGCTGCTTCACCGACAACCTCCAGATCGGGCTCGGTGCTCAGGACCAGTCCCAATCCACGCCGCAGTAGTTGTTGGTCATCAACGAGGAGCACACGGATCATTGCTTGCTCCGCAGCGGTAGGTGCGCAGTCAGGATGAAGCCGTCCGACTCTCGACTGGCGTGCACCGAACCGCCTAGTCGTTCGGCTCGTTCGGTGAGGCTGCGCAGCCCATAACCGAGTGAAATATCCCCTCCCGGGGAGAATCCGTCGTCGCGCAGAGCGAGAGTGAGCGTGTCACCCTGGGTGCTCAGATCGATCGTCACTGTTGACGCCGAACCGTGTCTCAAAGCATTAGTCAGTCCCTCTTGCACCACGCGGAGGAGAAACATCGCGGCGTCCTGGCTCAAGGCCGGCTCACCGCCATTGGTGTGTACGTCGACCCGCAGACCGGTGTCACGAAAGTTGTCAGCGATTGCCTCGAAGGCGTCCGTCCCGGTTAGAGTTCCGACCGAGACCGGATCGAGTGCCCGCACCCACAACCGCATCCGCGCCAGCGCCTCTTCAGCCAACTGCTTGGCATGCCCGAGTTCGGCGTCGGCCCGAGCCGCATCTGATGGGCGCACCCTTTCGGCGTACTCCAGACTGAGACCGATCGCGGTGAGTTGATGACCAAGGCCGTCGTGGAGATCGGCGGCGGCTCGAGCCCGTTCTTGGGCAAGCACGTGGTCCTTCTGGGTCTCCCAGGACTCATGCAGCTCGACCAGCAATCGCTGATTGAGCTGGCGTGCCTGATCGATCTCGCGAAGCAGTTGGCCGAGCAGAAGGCCGAGCCCCAGAGCCATCGCCGTGCCCACGCTTTGACGAACGACGTCAGCCGGGTGGCGGTGATAGATGAAGGTCATGACGAGCACCGCCGCGGCCATCAGCGCTCCGGTCGCCATCACACCAGCCCACGTGCCGCGATCAACGACCAAGACGGCGATGCCGAGGAAGAAGAGCGGCAGGGTGCCAGCGCCGTCACCGATCAACGTGGCCGCTCCGGCTGCCGCAACCAGTGCAGGCACGGCCCACCTCAGGGCCAAACCGCGTCGCCAGAGCACCCAGGCGGCGGCTGCGATACAGACAAGACCAGAGACGGTCAATCCTCGCCATGTGGCCACGCGAGTCGCGACGTCGGCGGCGCTGAATAGCGCCGAGACCACGGTGATCGCGAAGAGCAAGTCCAGCACGATCCGGATTCGGCGGGAGATGCCCAGCATCCGCCGAGCCTAGAGGCGAGTCCGACGCTGGACCCATGACCTGGGTCATGAGTACGACGAAACAGTCGTGCCCTGAGGACCTGTGCCCTGACCAGGGATCCGGAGAGTCTGTTGGCTATGACGACATCGCCACGCCGAATCCGGCTACAGGTGGCCGCCGCCCCCATCTTGATGGTGGTCGCTGCCTTGTCTCCTTTGCTGGTGATGTTGCCGGTGAGCGCTCTGCCAGGGGCGAAGCACTGGTTCAACGACCCTTCGAATCTGTGGTGGGCCACAGCCTTCATGGTGCTGCTCGCGGGCATGCCCACAGTCACTGCGCTGCTCGGGGTGCGGTGGCTCACCCATCGGTGTGAGGAACGGTCGCTGCGTGATGCAGGGCTGGTCTGGACTCGGCGCTCGCTGGAGTTGGGTCTGTTGGGCGTGCTAGTCAGCGCCATCGTGGTGGCACCTACCGCGCTCCTGCTGGCTGGCACCGCTCGGCCCTTCGAGCCGGACTCAAGACCGCTTGCGGTGGCGGTGGTGATCGGGCTGGCAAATGCTTTTCTGCTCCAAGGATTCCCCGAGGAGTTGGTCATGCGCGGCTACCTGATGCAGGTTCTGCGAGACCGTCCGGTGACCGCGCTGCTGACAAGCACTGGACTGTTCGGGGTGCTGCACTTGGTCTCCAACGGCGGCCAGCAGAACGTCTGGGAGCGCGTGCTCTACTTGGCCACTCCCACCGGGTTCGCCTTCTGCGCGGGGGCGCTGGTGCTGGCCTGCCGATCGCTGTGGCCCGCGGTCGGGATCCACGCTGGCTTCCATGTCACCAACCTGGCTCTCCTGGTGGCCGGCCGGCCCTCGGAGTCGCCCATGATCTGGGTCGTCACCGGCCTGGTCTATGTCGCGTTTGGTCTGGTGGCACTGCTGATCTGGCGCCGCCGACCAAAGTCGGACAAGGGCGTGGGTGATGGGTCAGTCGCCGAGGTGGTGCTGGATCGCTGATGACGCAACGAGGCCCGGAGCAGATGCTCCGGGCCTCGTCTGCGTTGGTGCGGTCAGCCGATCCGGGCTGGACCGTTGCCGCCACCGGGCTGCTTCACACCGTTGACGACGAGGTGATACTCGGCGTACTTGGTGCGAGTCTCGGTCGGGTCGTTCTGCATCACCAGCACTGCCACTGTCGTGGCGCTGCGGCCGAATGCCTTGAGCAGAGCTCGGCGACCCATCTTGCCGTAGAAGCTGCTGTTCAGCTTCAACCGCTTGATGTGCGCCTTGCCGCCAGCGGTGTAGCCGACCAACTGCACGGTGTAGCCGCGGACCTTAACCGGGCTGATCTGGGTGACGGTCTTCCAACCGTCGAGCGAATCGGTCGACAAGGCGGTGCCCGCCACGTTGACGTTCTTCACCCAGAAGCCACCCTCGTTGACGCCACTGTCGGTGACATAGCGGAAGGCCAACAGCACCGACTTGCCGGCGTACGGCGTGAGGTCGGCGTGCTGGGTCTTCCAAGTCCCGCTGTCACCGGTGAGACCAGGCAGGTTGTCCACGGCCAGGCTGAGCGCACCCGGGTCGTGATCGGTCGTGGTGTCTTCGGTGGCCAAGGACTTCCAGGTCTTGCCGCCGTCGGTGGAGACCTGAACCATCCCGTAGTCCCACAACTCCTCGGTGTCCCACAGAGCCTCGAAGCTCAACTGGCCACCCGCTGCTGGCACGCTCACCTGCTGGACGATCGAGCGGTCCAGGTTGGGGCCGCATCCTGACCACAACGCGGCCACTGCGCCCGGTGTCGGCGAACCGCACGAGGTGCTGGCCGTGGTCGCATCAGGCGCGTCGGTGACGGCCTTCCACTCAACCGGGTCAGGAGTCAGCGTCTTGGTTCCGACGAACGACAGGCTCTTCAACTGACGGGCCTTGAGATAGGTCCCGGCCGCGTCGCGCAACTGGACGTAGTCAGAACCGTTGGGCGGAGCACCCGCGGAGTTGTAGCTCTGCGGGTTGGTCCACTTGATCTGACCATTGAGCGACTTGGCGCTGAACTTGCGCTTCGAGCCACCGGTCAGGCTGCTGCCCTTGTCGAGCACGGCGTCGAGGGCCATCGCAGCAGCCCAGTCCTTCATCACGCTCATCGCGGTGCGTGAGGACCCGATCGAGGAGAGCACCTTGTTGTAGCCCTCCATGCCGTCGAGGTCCTCGTTGTGCAGTCGCGACATGAACTTCGCGCCGAACTGGTCGCGTGTGTATTGCATGAAGGTGTAGGCCGCACCGTAGTCACACAAAACCTCGGGCCCGCCCTGGTCCTCCCAGAGGGTCAGGGAGTTCTCCGGGCCGCCGTAGCTCTCCGGCAGGAAGCCTTCAAAGCACGCGATGTGGCTGTCGAAATTCGGGTCAGTCGGCGGAAGGGAGGTGTCGACGTAGCCGACCAGGGTCTGGGCGTAGTCAGACAGACCTTCGTTGACCCAACTGGTCTCACCAGGGGAGGCGTAGGACTCCAGCAGGTGCTGGTACTCGTGAGCGAAGGTGCCCTCGTAGTCACGCGCACGCGGCTTGCCCATGCCTCGGCCGTAGTTGAGCTCGGCCGCGCACGCGACGTATGCCGGGTCGTTGGAGTTGTCCGGCGGGTTGGCGCCGGTGCGGTGCAACCAGTCGAACGCGTCGATGGTCATGATGTTGTGGTTGGTGTAGTCGTTAAACGTGCTGTAGAAGAATCCAGCGATGAAGGTCTGACCATCAGGCGACGTCGGGTCGTAGAAGTTGGCGTCGCGCACGTTGTCGACCAGCACAACGGTGTCATCGGCTTGCGCCGCGGTCACCTTGTAGAGCTGAGGGTCGCCGAGCATGTCACCCAGCACCGAGTCGGCTCCATCGAGCGCAGGCGGCACTGAGAACGCCTTGGACTCCTTGGGGTAGATGTTGCCGTCAAACTCGCTGATGAAGGCGTTGACCTGGTCGTCGGTCACGTCGGTGAGCCCAAGCGACGTGCGGCAATCGCCAGCGGGGAAGGCAGTGTTATTGGCCACCCAGACCTGGATCTTGTCGCCGACACCACGAAGCGTGTAGTTCTTCAGGTACAGGTCGCCGGTGTAGTCATCGAGGGCCAGCCATGGCATCACGTCGCCGACCTCGAAATCACCAGCCGCGGTGCGGGCGTTGTTGGCCGCCTGCAACTGACGCTTGACCGCAGGCAGGTTGGACTTCTTGAGCCGCAACTTCTTGCCGTTGTTGTAGTCGCTTCCTACTTGGGCGTGGTCACCCTGAGCGCCACCCAATGGGCGCGGAGCGGTGGGTTTTGCGGTCGCCATGCCCGGGTTGAGCATGCTGGCCACGAGGGCACCGCAGGCGATCAGCCCGGCAGTGGCCATTCGTCGCTGTGGACGCATGAGATCTCCATCCTGTGATCGGGCTCCCGGCAGGTGAGAAAAGAACGGTTCCTGGCGAGTAGCCCAGCCTATGGAAACAGCAGAACGGTCGACTCCACAAGGCATGCTGCCTAATCGGGTACGACGGCGTTGGTTGAGTGTTCAACTGGGTGACATGTCACGACCGGGACGTCAGCCTCGTCACAACCCGGTCCACCAGGGGCCTTGCGCAGATAGCATCGATGACCGTGGCGGACGCTCCGATCGGCATCTTCGACTCAGGCTTCGGTGGGCTCACCGTGGCCCGTGCCGTGATCGATCAATTGCCCCACGAATCCGTGCTCTATCTCGGTGACACCGCCCGCCAACCCTATGGCCCCAAACCACTGAGCGAAGTACGCGAATATGCGCTCGAATGTCTTGACCATCTAGTCGATCAAGGTGTCAAGGCGCTGGTGATCGCCTGCAACTCCGCGAGTGCCGCCGTGCTGCGTGATGCGCGTGAGCGCTACGACCTACCCGTGATCGAGGTGATCCTGCCGGCCACACGGCGCGCGGTCAGCGCCACCCACAACGGCCGGATCGGGGTGATCTGCACGCGTGCCACGGCTGAGTCGATGGCCTACGACGACGCGTTTGCGGCCGCCCCGCACATCACCTTGAGCACACAGGCATGCCCGCAATTCGTGGACTTCGTTGAGTCCGGGGTGACCAGCGGCCCCGAAGTGCTCGCCGTAGCCCACGACTATCTCGACCCACTGGCCGCCAAGGGCGTCGACACCGTGATCTTGGGCTGCACGCACTATCCGCTGCTGACCGGCGTGATCTCCTACGTGCTCGGCGACGGCGTCACGCTGGTCTCCAGCGCCGAGGAGTGCGCCAAGGACGTGTTCCGGATGCTGGTTCAGCACGACCTGCTGCGTTCGCCCTCGCTCGGGCAGCCGAGCCATCGCTTCTTGACCACCGGTCAGCCGGGCGAGTTTGCCGCGTTGGGCCGTCGCTTCCTGGGACCGGAGTTGGAGCAGGTGGACCAGTTCAGTTGGGTGGTGACCCCATGAATGCGATGCGGTTGACCATCGTCGGTTGTTCGGGCTCCTATCCAGGGCCGGAGTCACCGGCGAGTTGCTACTTGTTGGAGGCCGAGCACGAGGGGCGCACGTGGCGAATCCTGCTCGACCTGGGCAATGGCTCTCTGGGCGCTCTGCAACGCCACGCCGACCCACTGACTATCGACGCGGTCTTCTTGAGCCACCTTCATCCCGATCACTGCATGGACCTGTGCGGGTTCTACGTGCTGCGCAAATACCATCCCCGGGGCTCGCTTCCCCCGATCCCGGTCTTTGGCCCGGCGGGTACGGCGGACCGGATGGCGCAGGCCTATGACCTACCCCCCGAACCAGGGATGAAGGAGCAGTTCTCGTTCGGTGCCTACGACGACGCGGTGATCGAAGTTGGTCCGTTTGCCGTCACCGCAATCCGGGTCGCACATCCGGTGCCTGCCTATGCGCTGCAGGTCAGCGCTGGTGGTCGGATCCTGACCTATTCCGGTGACACCGCCGCCTGTCCCGAGTTGGTCGAAGCGGCGCGCGGCGTTGATCTGTTTTTGTGTGAGGCATCGTTCCTCGATGGCGAACCCAACCCGCCTGGGATCCACCTCACCGGAGTCGAGGCGGCCACCATCGCTGCCGAGGCTGGCGTCAGCCGCCTGATGCTCACCCACATCCCGCCCTGGCACGACGCCAACGTGGTGCACGACCAAGCGTCCGTGTATTTCCCAGGTGTGGCCATGGCCGAGGCTGGCGCTAGCTACCCGGTCTGAACTCGATCACGACGAGAGCCCTTCCGCGCGCACCCCGAGCCAGCCCCTACGCTGCTCGGGTGACTTCTCGAACTGATGGCCGTGCCGATGACGAACTCCGCCCGATCCGCTTCACCCGTGGCTGGCAGGACCACCCGGCCGGCTCAGTGCTGGTGGAGTTTGGCCGCACCAGGGTGCTGTGTGCGGCTTCGGCGACTCCCGGCGTACCCCGCTGGCGCAAGGGCAGCGGTTTGGGCTGGGTGACCGCCGAATACGCGATGCTGCCCAGTGCCACCAACACCCGCTCTGACCGCGAGTCGGTCAAGGGCCGGATCGGCGGCCGCACCCACGAGATCTCCCGTCTGATTGGCCGCTCCCTTCGCGCGGTGATCGACTATCAGGCGCTGGGGGAGAACACGATCGTGATCGACTGCGACGTGCTCCAAGCCGATGGCGGCACCCGCACTGCGGCGATCACCGGCGCCTACGTGGCCTTGGCCGATGCGGTCGATCACCTGCGCGGCCACGGCGCCCTCGCGGGCGAGCCGCTCATTGGGTCAGTGGCCGCGGTGAGCGTCGGGATCATCGACGGGGTGCCCCGTCTCGACCTGCCGTACGACGAAGACGTGCGCGCCGAGACCGACATGAACGTTGTCATGACCGGCGACGGCCGATTCATCGAAGTCCAGGGCACTGCGGAAGGTGCCCCCTTCGACAAGGCCGAACTGGATGCGCTTTTGACCCTGGCCACCAAGGGCTGCGCCGACCTCACCGCTCTGCAGATGAAGGCGCGTTCGTGACCCAGATCTTCTTGGCCTCCCGCAACGCCAAGAAACTGGCCGAGATGCAGCGCATCTTCGGTCCGCTCGTGCCCGAACTGCAGGTGCTCGGTCTTGATGACGTGGCGCACTACGAGGAGCCCGTTGAGGACGCGCCCGACTTCGCCGGCAACGCGCGCCTAAAAGCGCGCGCCGCGTTCGCAGCCACCGGAATCCCGAGCCTGGCTGATGATTCGGGGATCTGCGTCGACGCGCTCAACGGCATGCCCGGAGTGCTCAGTGCGCGCTGGTCCGGTCAGCCGAAGTCCGACGAGCGCAACAATCTGCTGTTGCTCGACCAACTCGCCGACGTACCTGATCCGCGACGTGGGGCACAGTTTCGATGCGCTGTCGCCTTGTGTCATGCGGGCGGAGAAGAACTGGTGCATGGCGCGATGCCCGGTCGCGTGATCCGCGAGCTGCGAGGCGAGGGCGGCTTCGGCTACGACGTGCTCTTCGTGCCCGACGATCAGCCGGGAGCCCTCACATCGGCGGAGATGGATGCGGTCACCAAAGACGCGATCTCCCACCGCGGGAGAGCGCTGCGCGAGATTGCTCCGACGGTGGCGAAGGTGCTGGGGGCTAGCCCGTGACGTCATACGAATCGGTTGTTCGGGCGACCCGCGTGTATGACGTCGCGGAGAGCGTCATGCGCAACGGTGTCCCGAGCGACCGCAACGTATGACGTCACTGAGGCATCGATAGTGCGCTCGGAGAGATTCGAACTCTCACTGGCCAGGACCTAAACCTGGTGCCTCTGCCGTTGGGCTACGAGCGCGGGTGAACCTAGATGCCAGTTGCTTTAGATGCCTAGGTCCTTGCGGAGCTTAGCGACGTGGCCAGTGGCCTTGACGTTGTAGGCCGCATAGCTGATCTCACCGGTCGGCGAGACCACGAAGGTCGACCGGATCACGCCTTCGACGATCTTGCCGTAGAGCTTCTTCTCGCCAAAGGCGCCCCATTGCTTCATCACCGAGCGGTCCGGGTCCGAAAGCAGCGTGATGGTGAGGCTGTCGCGGTCGCGGAAGCGAGACAGCTTCTCGGGCTTGTCAGGCGAGATCCCGAGTACGTCGTAGCCCTGTGCCTTGAGCGCATCGAGAGAGTCGGTGAAGTCACAGGCCTGCTTGGTGCAGCCCGGAGTCATCGCTGCGGGATAGAAATACACGATCACGGTGCGGCCACGCAGCGCCGACAGCGTGACCTCGTTGCCGGTGTCGTCGGTGAGGGTGAAGTCGGGGGCTTGGTCGCCCACTGAGAGCCGGTCAGTCATGGCGACACCGTACCGGGACCGACGATCCCGATGGTGGGGGAGCCGGGGTAGGGTTCGGGGGTACTTCTCCACTGCGTCGAAGGGAACTCCCATGGCAGCCGACGACCGCGGCCCAGCGGCACTCGAGGCCGAGATCGAGGCGACCCGTGAGCGCCTAGCGTCCACGATCGACGAACTGCTCTACCGCACCCGGCCGACCACGATCGCCCAACGCGAGACCTCGCGGGCCAAGGCGTTCTTTGTCGACCCGATGTCGGGCCAGCCGCGTCAGGACAACATCGTCAAGGTTGCCGGGGCCGTGGTCGGCGCCGTAGTGCTCCTTGCGGTGATCCGCAAGATCGTCCGGTGACTGGGCTCCCTGACGTCCCCCGGGTGCGCAAGGGCAGCACAACCAACGATCGCACCCCGATTCGCATGCTGCACGACCGTGTCCTCGTCAGCGTCGATGGACCTGATGGGGAGCGGCGTTCGACTGGTGGGATCCTGATTCCTGCCACGGCCGCGATGGGCGGCAAGCGCTTGTCGTGGTCTCGCGTGGTCGCAGTAGGCGGCAATGTGCGAGCGGTCGAGGTTGATGATCGGGTGCTGTTTGATCCCGAGGACAAGGCCGAGATCGAGGTTCATGGCGAGACCTACATCGTCGTACGAGAGCGTGATCTGCACGCTGTGGCCGCCGATCGGCTGGGCGACGCCAATACCGGCCTCTATCTCTAGGCCGCTGCGCGGGCTAGCCGCGTTGGGTGACGCGGTCTTCGGTGAGGTGTTCGGAGGCTCGGCGCTGCTCGATGATCTTGATCGCCAAGCCGTCGTTGGTGGGAGCTTTGGCAGTAGAAGTACGTCGGGCAGCGGCGATCGCAATGATGACCAGCGCGGTCACCAAAATCGCGGCTAGGCCCAGGAGAACCAGGAGCACGGCGCGCCACCTTCCGAGTCGGCCCCCCAGCTGCCCTCGTGGAAGCAGACTAAACCCATCTAGTGGCCCGCGCACCCTGTTCGGACCGATCTGGTCGACATGTGAGACCGAACCGAGACCTCGGCGGCGGGCCAGCCCCCCGATTTCGTCCGATCCGGAGGCGCTGGTAATGTTCACCGCGCTTCACGCGCCACTAGCTCAATTGGCAGAGCAGCTGACTCTTAATCAGCGGGTTGTAGGTTCAAGTCCTACGTGGCGTACCGACCAGATTGGGCCCGTCATTGACGGGCCTGACGTCTGTTCAGGCGGCAATTCGGCGTCGAGATCCAGCGCTTCGGAAGAAACGCGTTCCGCCTCGGGTTGTAGTCGGCCGTGGCGCTCCCTCACCTTGTTGCGATGCTGGTCAAGGCATCGCCTTTGCTCATACGCCGAGTGCCCAAGGCGACGAGGGCGATCGTGGACCCCGACCTGCACGATCAGGTGGGCAACGTGGTTAAGGACGTGGGCAGTGCTCAGTGGGAGCAGCAGTTGCGGCGCGGGTTGGCGCGGTTCGAAGCCGACATCGTCAGTGTGGTGGAGCCTGGCAGCGCTCAGTGGGCGCGCCGGGCGAAGGTGTTGGGCGACCGGCTTGCCGACGTACCTCAAGAACGGTTGGCGCGACGCCAGCACCTGAACGAGATTGCCGACGGACTGGCCCAACTCAAGTGGGAACTCGCTCGGGCAAAGAAGGCG
>WBZP01002243.1_pt1 | contig 22483 bp, 25 predicted proteins | sample 5204301 | NCBI WGS metagenome assembly WBZP01 (sample SAMN12412401, study PRJNA552823) | activated sludge metagenome | isolation source: activated sludge from nitrification reactor of wastewater treatment plant... | place: USA: Pennsylvania | collected 2017
AGGCGGCAATCTTGTACCGACAATCTTCGCCATCGGCGGTGGTGTTCCACGATTCCTGCTCGCCGTTGGTCTGCCGAGTCCACTTCCGCCGATCGTTTCGGGTCACCGGGATCTCCGGTGCACGTTCGGCCAGCTTCACGGCCTTGAGCCAGCTCTCGCGGGCATAGTCGAGCTTCGTGCTCGTGCCGAGGACCAGCGGGATCTGACACGCCCACTGCCAATACAGGGACAGCACGACCGGTATTTCTGTTTTCCCATTCTGTCGAGCCACCAGAATTATTACGTGCCTGAATCTCGGACGCCCGTCCGGCAACAGCTCGCCGCCATGGATCACGACGAACTGCTGCCAGGGGTCCAGCGGGTGCGCGAGAACGTCACGGGCGAACTCGATCACGTCGAATCCGAAGCTGGTCTGAGGCGTCAGCGCACACTCACCGCACGGGCACTCCCCGGGCGGCCCGGTCACCAGGGGCGGGGTGAACAGCCGCGGAACCAGCCGCCCGCGGATCTCAGGCTTCGCCCCGCGCCTGCCTGCGCTGCCGGTACTTCCCGAGCTGATCGCCAGGCCGCCTGCCATCGTCCGCCACCTCCCCCGCCACGACAGCCCTCCGAGCGGCCGGGGTGAGCCCGAGCGCGGCCAGCGTGGCGAGGTACATGTGCCCGATCTTCACCAGCGCGGCCGGATCGGCATCGATCGCCTGCGCGTAGCCGACGGCCAGCCGTTTCGCGGCGTCGTCCACCGCGCCCAGGGCCAGGGTGGACAGCGCGACGGCGAGCGCCTCGGCGTGGGTTGGCACCGCCGGCCTACTGCGAGGTGGCATCTGGCCCTCCTTGGTCACCGATGGTAGATGCATACCCCAGGGGGGTGTACCGGGGAGAGAAATGGACAGGACGGGGCTGTCCGGGGCCCCCTGGCGGCGGGAAAACGGGGCCGTCGACGTACTGGATCTCGTTCATGTCCAGCTCATCCGCAATTCGACCTCGATGGCACGCGGATCTTTCGGGCCGCACTCGATGCGGTGCATCAGCTCGCCTGCCTTGTCGCGTGCGCCCTCGTGATTGCAGCGCAGCCCGACCACATCGACCGCGGTATCGCTGCCCGGGAGCGGGTGTCCATGGCGCTCGGCAAGCCTGCGCACAGCGAGCCCGAACTCCTCGAGTAGCAGCTCGCCGTGCTCGGCCCAGACCCCTGCGTCGTGCCGCTGGCGGTAGCCGTAGCGGTGCGCCCACGACTCGGCGTGAGCCGAAGCTCGGTCGGTGCAGTTCGGTGGTGTCGCCGTCGTCGGTGTCCTGCTGTCCATTGCTCGCTCAACTCCAGCGGGTGAGTGGTTGTGGGGCCGGGTTGCGTTGGGGCTTGCCGACCGCGAGGTTGCACGGCCGGCAGGCGGCCACGAGCCGAGCCGGGTCGTCGCCCAGCTCCTTGCCGTCGAGGTGGTGCACCTGGTTCGCCGCGACCGCGCAGCCGGGCAACTGCACCCGGCAGCGGTAGTTGTCACGGGCGAGCACCCATGCACGCACCTGACGCCAACGGCGCGTGGAGCCGCCCTGCCAGCCGCGCCCGGGCATCAGACCGTGGCCCCCTCGTTCACCACCAGCTGCAGCTCACGACGGGCCTCGATTACCCGCTGCCGGGCCTCGTAGGCCTTCGCCGGGTCCACGACCACCTGGGCCATCAAGTCCCGGCCGTCATTGACCACTGCCGAGTTGGCGCCAATGGTGATGCGGGTGTCGCTGTCCGGTACCACGCCCAGTATCTCGCAGGCCAGCGCATACAGCTCGGCATGCTTCGCCTTGTCGATGTACGGGGCATTGTCTTTGACGATCATCTCGGTCATCCCTTTCGGTTGGTCCGGCGAGCCTTGTTGCTCATCCGGTCGTTGCTTGTTCCTGCCTTGCACCCGGCACTCACAGCACGTTCCACTCCAGGGCACGAGCAGTGATCAGCGGGGTCAGCTCGGCGGTCGCCAGCTCCTTGATCTCGGCCCGCTGAGCGCTGCTGAGCCCGGAGCACGGCACGATGGCCCACGGATCGAGGGCTCCCAGCCGCTCGGCAAGGTCGTCCTCGCTCGTGGCGTCGAGCAGCTCGGTCTGCACGATCCCGACGTAGGCCGCCTTGCACGCCTGCAGGTCCGTCGGGTAGCCCACGTCGTTGCGGCTGACGCTGCCGCCCCCTCCAGAGGCCGCTGCGCACCCGCTCAGCATCACGAGGAGCACGAGAGCGGACGAGACGACCGCGAGCACCGAGAGCACGCCCGAGGCGGTCATGGCTCGGCAGGCGCCGCCCAGGTGACCCCAGGCCAGCGCGAGGGCTCCCCGCCCAGCTGTCGCTGCCGGCGCTGCCGCCGCTGCCACCTTCGCCTCCCGCGCCTGCTCCCGCGCCTGCTCCTGCTCCATCTCCTCCCGCCAGCGCGCGAGGGTCTGCTCCATCTCGACCTCGGCCACGATCTCCTCGAAGGTGCGCGAGGGGTGCTGCCGTTGCTGCCGTTGCTGAGGGGCTGTGTAGTCGAACACGGTGGTCTCCTTCTTGATCGAATCTGGTCTCGTTGGGTTCGCCCAGTCCGCCCGGGCGAACCTCGGCTGACTAGGCAGAGGTAGTCCGCCCGCCTTATAGGGGCGGACCTACCTCCTGACTCAGGCGCACCTCCACGAAGTCGATTCGCGGGTGCCTGCCCACCGTGTAGCGGTAGTGCTGCTTGTTGACCTGTTCCTTGATCAGCCACCCCTCCTGGACCGCGTGGGCGATGGCCTTGTCGAGCACCTCGTTGTTCCCGGGCCGCAGGGCCGCCCGCAGCTCGCTCGTGTTCATCGGCCCCTCGTGCCGGGCAACCAGCTCGTAGGCCTGTCGAGCCTTGGCCGTGCTGGCGTCCTCGCGCCGCGAGCCACCGGCCCAGGCCAGCGAGCGGGTGCCTGGTTCGTAGTCCAGGCCGCTCTCCTCCAGTTCGACGTCACGGCCGAAGGCGCTCAGGTAGCGCTTGTCGGCCGTGTTGTCGGCCTTGGAGCCCTTCCGGTACTGCACGAGGACGTCGGGCCAGCCAAGGAACACCGAGGCCCCTCGGGTCCGCACGTCGTCGGTGACCTTGGCCTGGTGGCCGGTGTGCGTGACGACCACGAGCTGCCCGATGCCCGCCTGCGCGCGGATCTGGTCGAGCACCTTGAGGTAGTCCCGCACGGCGCTGTTGTCGTTCTCGTCGCCGTCGTAGAGCGCCCCGAGCGGGTCCACGATCCACGTGTCCACCTCGTGCTGCTGGAGCCACCGCACGGCCCACGCCTGCGCCGCAGAGGTCATCAGAGGCATCGGGTGACCGCGCAGGTGCAGCGCGGTCAGGTCCGCCGGCCGTTCGACGTGCATATCTCGCAGCCAGCCGACGGCAGACGGGCGGTTGAGCTCAAGGTTCCACCAGCCGACCCGTGAGGGCCGCGCGACACCCAGGTGCCCGAACAGCGGTTCGCCGTCCACCAGGGCACGGGCCATGTTCAGAGCGAGAGTGGTCTTGCCCGCCTTCGCCTCGGCCGCCACCAGCAGGTTCGCCCCTACAGGGAGCAAGCCCTCGATCAGCCACGGCGTCGCTGGCAACTCCTCGGCCAGCTCATCGGCCAGCGAGCCATACTCCGGCGGCGGGGACCACTCGCTCGCCTCGCGCGCCTTCGTGATCTGCTGGCGCGCTTCCTGGGCCACCCACGCCTGCCGGACGGCGCAGGCCAGGCACGAGCGAGCGTCGTGCCGGTACTCGAAGGCCGCCCGTGAGCACACCGGCGGCTCCCCGGGCAGCAGTTCCTGGTCGTCCTGGTCGTCCGACGCGGGTGAGCGCAGCGCCCGCAGCATTTCGAGGGGCTCGCACCCGGCCTCGCACTCCAGCCTGCCGTCAGTGCTGTACCACCGGGCATCGCTGTCGCAGAGTGGGCAGTCGATCAGCGCGTAGCCGTCGCGCACGAGTGGCAAGCGTCCGAGCAGCGCCACCAGCTCGGATTGACCCATGAAGACGCTCATGCCGACACCTGCTCGCGGCGGCGATCCAGCTCTGCCTGCCCTGCGGGGGTGTCGGTGAGCCACCTGCAGTAGGAGCCTGGGTAGCGGTCGCCGTAGGTCCGCCACAGGGCCTTGGGCAGGCCGGGCGGGCGCTTGTCGCCCCAGTGATCGTGGCCTGGCTCGCCGGGCGGAGGATTGTCGGCGGGGTCTGTACTACATACCCTGGGCATGGCGGGTCGCTCCTTCTTAGCGATCTCCGAAGCGGTCCGTCTGTTCGCGCAGGCGGGCCGCATTGTGTTGTGGGTCGAGGGGTTCACGGTGGATTCAGGCGCGAGCACGAGCGGCCGGCACCGGCCTCATGGCGCGGTCAACCTCGTGGAGATCGAGCCGGATGACGCGGCTGGACGGCGCACGGTAGGCAGTGAGTACGCCGCGGCTGATCCAGTTGCGGATCGTGCGCGGAGTCACGGCGCAGTGTTCGGCCGCGTGCTCGATCGTGACGAACTTGCGGGTCATGGCGACTTCTTCGATCGAGGTGGGTCGCACGCCCGCTGTTGGTCTGATGACGGGCCGGTGGGTCGGTGTGCACCTTCGCGGGTGCCTGACGCCCCCGGTCTCCCGGAGCCATCCTGTCGAGGAGGCTCAGCGCTTGCTTCGTGCAGGGCAGACGTTACTCAACACTTCCTCATGTTGCAAGTCCCTGCGCACCGAAATCCGTTGTCCGACAACGGTATTACTGTCCGGCGAGGTCGCTCAGGCGCTGGGCGATGAGCATGTCACGGCCTGCCGCAGCGGTCTGGTAGCGCATCGCGGCACCCGGCGTCGCGTGCCCGAGGCGGCCCATCAGTTCGGCCAGCGTCGCCCCGGTCTGTGCCGCCAGCACCGCCCCGGTGTGCCGAAGGTCGTGAAGGCGCAGGTCCGGGCGACCGGCCCGCTCGCGTGCCGGGTAGAAGACCTTGGACAGCGTGGACGGTGCGAGATGGGCCGTGGGGTCGCCAGCGGCCGGGAACAGCAGGGAGTCCTGGCCGCTGGCGACATGCTCGGCCAGGTGGGCACGCACGGCAGGCAGCAGGTGCGGGGGCACTGCCACGTCCCTCACCCCTGCGGCGGTCTTGGGCCCGCCGACCACGGTCCGGCCCGCGACGCGCACCACGCCCCGGCGCACGTGCAGCACGCCGTCCCGGGCGTCCACGTCGCCGCGCCGCAGCTCGGTCAGCTCCCCGAACCGCAGCGCGCACCATGCTGCGAGCAGCACGAGCAGCCGGTAGCGGGGCGGCATCGCGGCCACCAGCGTCTCCAGCTCGGCCAGCGAGGCAGGACGCACCACGTGGGCGCGCTCCACGGCCCCTGCGCCGCGTATCCGGGCAGGGTTGGCAGCCAGGTGCCCCTCGTCCACGGCTGAGGCCAGGACGGCGCGCAGCAGGCCGTAGGCGCGGGCGCGGTAGGTCGGGTGCCCCGGCGCGCAGCGGTCGTACCACCGCTCCACCTGCTCGCGCTCGATGGTGTGCACCGGGCTGGAGGCGAACGTCGGCAGCAGGAACCGATCGAGAAGGTCCTGGTAGCCGGCCAGCGTGCGCGCGGCCAGCGGGCGACCCTTGACCCGGCGACGGTCCAGCCAGCGGGCGGCGTAGTCCTCGAAGGCGACCGCCACCGTGGCCGCTCGAGGTGCCCATCGGCTGCGAGAGACGTCCGCCTGCTGCCCGGCCAGCCATGCCTGCGCGTCGCGCTTGGTCTGGAAGGTCACGGGCGCCGGACGGCGCACTCCGTCCGGCCCGGTGAACCGTGCCTGCCAGCGCCCAGAGGGCAGCTTGCGCAGAGAGCCCGTCGCCGCCTTGCCCATCGCTGCCTCCCCGCACCGTGCCCGTGGTGTGCCCGATTGGAGGGTAACTCGATGCCGCTTGTTTCCGCTCGCTTCCCGGCATCTGGGCAGGTCATGGCCTATTCGAGCAGGTCAGGAATTGGCCGCGGAGCTGGTTCGATCCCAGTATCGCCCACCAGGAAAGGTGCAGGTCAGAACGGGAAAGTGGGCACGTGCCCGAAGCTCGTGCCCACTAAGTGCCCGTTCCGTTCCCGTTCCCCGTTTCCGTCCTCGGTCAGGCCCCCCTGCCGAGTGCCACGACCGCGGTGATGATCGCCGTGAGGAATGACGCGCCGGCCACGCCCAGCGCGCCGTAGACCACCTTCTCCAGGCGATCGACCTTCTCGCCCAGGCGGGCATCGTCCACGGCCAGTTCGCCCACCTTGGAAGCGAGGGTGGATACCTCATGTGTGAGCCATTCCACGTTTCGTCCAATTTCTCCGAGAGTCACGTCGTTGTCCTCGCTCACTTCAGCTCCTCATCTCGAGCATGGCGGCCGAGGCCGATCCTGGTGAGTTGTTCATCGACGGCAGAGGTGTTCACCAGCCGGTTGATCACTCCGGCGGCCGCCACGATCGTGGCGAGCCACGGAGTGTGCTCCAGGTCGAGGCCAGCCTCGCTCACCACGACGGGCAGCATCGCCGCGATGGCCAGGATGACGACCAGCACGGTGCGCAGGGTACGACGGGTGGCGTCGGACATGGCGGGCTCCTCGACGTGCTCAGTAGGACCAGATGGTTGGACGGCGCAGGGTGCCCCCGGTGACGTTGTGCTCGGGGACCGCGTGCCGGACATCGACGTGACGGACCAGGCGCCGGCGCTTGCCGAACCGACCGACCCACTGCCAGCCGATGCCCGAGAAGGCCACCAGCGCGCGCACGTCGTCCAGCTCGACGGCAAGCGGGACGTCGGCCGCCGCACCGTTGCGGTGCTGCGAGAGGCTGGCCCCGCCGACGGCGGCGTTGTGGAGCGGGCAGCGGTAGCCGGACATGATCGGCAGTCCGCTCGCGGCGTAGCCGACAGCGCGGAGGCGCTCCAGCCCGGCCACCAATTCCGGGTGCGCCTTCGCCACGCCGCAATGCCGACAGGCGAACTCGGCCAGGGAGAAGTGCTCGCTCAGCTTGGTGCTCATCACGGCTCCACGAAACGCAGCGGGGTCACTCGGATGGTCGGGTAATTCACCTGTTGGGTCCCGGTCGCGGAATCCCGGTAGGCGTGCATCTTGAACGTGGCCGCGGTCAGCGAGACGGGCAGCTCGATGGTGAACGAACCCGAATACTGATTGTTGGTGGAGGCTCCGCAGAACAGGATCTCGCCCCACCCGATTGCGGCCCCGCCACCGATTCCCGGGGCGATGGTGAGTGAACCGGAGATGTCCAACGCGGCCCGCACACCATTCGCCGAAGCCGACATCCACGCGCCGAAGGTGACCAGGCAGAGCATCGGCAGCTCGGGGTGCGGATTCGTGATGGCCGCGGTGACGGTGTTCGTCGGCAACACGGCCCACGCGGTCGCGGTGACCGTATTGGTGCCTGCGCCGCCCGCGGTTGCTGCCACCGGGTCGGGTAACGCGAAGTCGGTGGCGTCCAGGCGCGCACCCGCTCGAATGACCACTCTGATCAGCTCCTCATCCCGGCACGACGATGTTGTTCATGTCGGTGACCCATTGGCCGGTTCCGGTCCGGTTCGATTCCCACAGATAGGCGCGACGGATACCGAACTCGGTGCGGAATTGCTGCATGTACTGCGCCGCCTGTGCGTTCGTCCACCAGTTCCCACCACCCGGGGCGAGCATCATCCCGATCGAATACTTGCTGGCCGGGATGCCTGCGTTGATTGCCTCCACCACCCGGCCGCGGGCGGCTGCATAGGTCACAGGCGCGTCGTAGAACTGCTGACCGAACTCGGTCAGCAGGCCCGCCTGCTGGAGCTGGACGGCGGCCGGCAGGTAGGCGCCGATGTTCGTCCCGTTCGGCGCCATCGTGATGGCGAAATTGGCGCCGTACCTCGACCGGAGAGCCTGAGAGATCGCCACGGCATCGGCGGTCGGGAACGAGCTGCCCACCTCGATGTCCCAGTCGATGCCATCGATTCCGCCCACCGTCGCGGCAGCCGCCACGATCTCGTTCACGGTGCCGGTGCGGTCGGCGGTGTTGACGGTGTTGTGGGCGCCTCCCAGAGACAGAATGATCTTTCCGCCCGCTGCCCGCTTCGCCTCACAGGTGCTCTTGAGCGTGGCCAGCCCGGACGACGTGCCACCGGCCAACTGGAGGATGCCGCCCTGCTCGAACCCGAACGCCAGCCGGTACTGGTTGGCCGCGAACCCCATGTTCAGCGCGTTCGAGCTGTAGATCATCTGGTAGATGGCGACCGAGTAGGCGGGCCACGGAGAGGTGGTCCCGCCGCCCGTGCCGCCACCGCCTGTGCCGCCGCCGCCCCCGGTGCCGGGTGCGACATAGACCAGCTCGATCAGCGCGCCGGGCGTGGCGTTCGCCAGCAGCCAGTCCCGCGCGGTGCCGTGCCCGGACAGCACGATCCCGAGCGGCGACGGCACGGCGGTCCCGGACGTCGAGCCGCTGGACTGCCGGTCGTTGACCGAGTTGACGAGGTAGTCGGAGTCCGCGGGGACCTCGGCCCCCCACTGATTCGTGGCCGTGGTCGCCACCGTCGGCTGCGTGTAGGCCACGAGCTGATTGACGCCACGCCCACCCGCGTAGGCGGCATCGCCGCCCCAGCCGCCCGTGTAGGTCGGGTTGACCCCGGACAGCGGGAACGTGGCCGTCCCGATCTTGACGGTGTTCGGCTGCACCGTGCCCCCACCTGTCGAACCGCCACCTGTGTCGCCGGTCCCGAACCCCGCCCCGCCGGTCGGCCGGGCACCCCACCTCGACGGCGCAGCGAGGGCCACGGCAGTGCCGGCCTCGTGTGCCTTCTCGATGCCGTTGACGGCCCGGGTCGCGGTGAACGTCTGCGGAGAGCTCGAGCCCGTGATGCCGGTGACCGTGAGCACCTCCCCGCCCACGGCGACATCGAGCGGGAAGTCATCGGCGTCGGTGGTCCACAGCGGGCCGACGGTGGTCGCCACCGACAGCGACGTGTCGTCCGGGTCGACCGCGGCGGCCAGCGCGGAGGCACCGGCACCCCACCGGGTCTCGTCGTCGGCGGACGAGTAGGGGGTGAACCCTGCGCCGATTCCGTTGGTGAGAATGATGTTGTCCCAGTCGACATAGGACGACGCTGCATCCCCGGGGCCGACGGCGAGTCCGGTATCCCCTGCCGCGGTGATCGCCGAATTGGTGATCTCGATGTTCCACGTCGAAGGCTCGGGGTCCGAGGCAAGCCAAATCTTCGCCTTGAGCTGATCGGACAGCGCTCGGAACCGGAATCCGTAAGTCGTGCCATTCGTCGCGGAGAACGACGCGGAGCCGATCACATTCCCCGAATACGGGGTCGAGTTCTCGATGATCCGCACAGTGGAGGTGCCGCCCTGGGTGGGCAGGGACAACTCATATCCCGAATCCCCGTCGAAAACCCTGCCGACGGCACGGAGAATCACCCGCGGATAGCACTCGCCCTGCGGCGTGTATGTTCCTGAGACATCGGAGTCAGCCCGGTCAGCAATCTCGATGGCCCGAGCGATGCCCTTGGTGGCGAACGAGTATCCGGTGCCGGTACCGGTCAGCCAGCGGCCCTTGTTGCCCTGGATCAGGGCCGAGGCGCCAGCCGACCCGGTGAACCCGACCGCCCACCGCGACCCGTTCAGAGCGTCGTTGTTCGACCCGGTGAAGTCCTCGGTGAAGATCGTCGTCGGGGCCGTCTCGTCGTAGTAGCCGGACGCCACCCACGTGCCCACCCGGTACGGGCTGGCCGGTACGCAGTTCCACGCCAGGCGCACCCTCCACGGGTTGCCGGTCTTGCCGGTCGCGGCCACGGTCACCGTCGAGCCCAGCACGAGCTGACGAACCGGGTACGGCGGCAGCCACGAGGGCAGGTCAGTGATCTCGATCTGGTCGCCGATGTCGACGCCGAGCAGTCGGCGGGTCAGGTCCGGGTCGGCCTGCAGGTCCGGGTGCGCCAGGTCGAGGGAGATCACCGGCCACCGGGCCTCATCGACGGTGCCGAGGTTGAGCCGCCACCCGGCGTGATGGACGGTCGCCGCGTCGGTGGCGAGGTTCACGGTCACCGACTCGTCGTAGATGCCCACCCCGACAGGTGGCGCCGGCGTGCCCAGCGGTCCCGTGGTCTGCCGGACCGTCGACTCCCCGCCGCTCCTGCGGGTCACCGTGACCACGTTGCGGGTGCCCTGGTCGTCGTCCACCGGCTCCATGTCGAACATCGAGCCGTCCCCGAACGGCATCGAGATCACCGGGGCCTGCCCCCACAGCGACTCCAGCGTGCGGTAGCGCAGCGCGGTGTCGGCACGAGCCTCGAACAGCAAGCCCTGGTCGGCCTGCTCGCACTCGGTGAGCAGGGCCACCAGCTCGGCCGAGCGTTGCGGGCCCATCCGCTCGCACCCGGCACCAGCACCGATCACAGCCAGGCTGAGCCCGTTCTCGGCGGCCAGCCGCAACAGCCGGGTGTCCGCGCGCTCGTTGGTGTAGGCCCGATACTGCTCGGCCAGGTCGAACAGATTGGTGATCGCCTTCTCGACGCTGACGTGACCCACCGATGCCGACAGGTCCGCGGCGGTCGGGTTGAGGTCGACGTAGGTGACCGCACCGAGGGTGAGCCCCGCCTTGGTCGAGTCGAGGTAGGTGCCGCCCGCTGCGCCTTCTTCGTGGGTGACGAGCCGAATGTCGACGTCGGCGCCGTCCTGGGCCACCTCGATCGACAGGCGCATGTCCCGGTCCACGAGGTCGACGTTCAGAACCGACGTGGTGTGGCCGAGCACGCCCAGGTTCGAGTAGAGCTGGGCGTAGTAGCCACCCGTGGCAGCGTCGAACAGCAGGTCGATCCGGCCCAGCGACGACGAACAGCCGATCCGGGCCAGGACCGTCCCGTCAGCAGGCGCCTGGTCGATGTGCAGCAGGAGCCGCACCTGGGCCTGGCCGGTCGGCTGGTAGGGCCTCACCGGCAGGTACAGCCGCCCCTGGCCGAGCTTCACGATCGGGTCGGACGCCGCGAACCCGTCGTAGGCGGCCGGGGTGACGGTGCCGATCTGGCGGCCGGGGAGCCCCGCGACCGCGGTGTGGGAGGTCGCGTCGCGGCCTTCCTCGAGAGGCCAGTACCCGGCGAGGGTGGTCAACGACTCGATGCCCCGCCGCAGCGTCGACTTGACCGGGCTGGAGCCCTGGCCGAGACGGCGCAGCACCGACGCGCACTCGATGGGCGAGTAGGCGGACGGCGCGCCCTTCGCCCCCCATCTCTGCGGCCAGACCACCACCTCGCCCACGAACAGGTAGTGGCGGTTGGTGATGCTGGCGCGGGTCGCGTCCAGCGGCGTCCACGTGTTGCCGTACCCGTCGGCCACCGACGTCACGCCCGGGGCCTGCGCGGTCGGGTCGAGCGCGGCGACCACGGTGCCGCCGACGCCGTTGCGGACCTCGATCCCGAACACCTCGCCCGGGTCGGTCGTCCACGTCGTCAGGGTGCCCGTGGACGCCGTGATCGCCGTGGCCCCGGCCCCGGCCACCGCCCCGCCGAACTGCACCCACGGACCGGCCAGGGTCGGCGCGTAGTAGAACCGGGCCACGTGCCCACCGAACGTGTTGTCGACGTCGAGGGTCGCCCGGATCGCCTTGCGACCGGTGATGCCCTTCGGGACCGGCACTGTCGAGGTGAGGGTCTTCTGGGTCGGGCTGTTCCACAACAACTGGACGGCGCCGTTCGTCAGCAGCCGCAGTCCGATCGCGCCGTTCTTGAGCACGCCGAGCCACCCATCGGTCGCCGGCCTCCACGTCCTCATGGCGACGTCGACGCGCAGGTCGATGTCGCCCGTGATGTCCAACGGCGCGGCGTCCGGGCACGTCCACTGCCCGCCCGCGTCCTGCACGAGCCGGGGGCCACCCATCTCCACCCACGCCCGGACCGGCGTGTTCCGGCCGATCTTCCCGAACAGGGTCGACCGTGCGTTGCGCGGGCTGTACTTCCCATCGAGGTTGCGCAGCCGCAGCGACATCCGGGCCGGTTCGGTTGACGTGGCCTCATCGGACCGGCCACGGGTCACGGACACGCCGTCCGCGTGCACGTCGTCGGACACGTCGGCCCACGCGCCATCGACGTACAGCTCGACCCCGAGCCTGGGCGCGGTCATCAGGCCCTGCCCAGCACCATCTGCACGTTGCCGCCCTGAACCCTGATCCGCTTGCGCAGCTGGTCGAAGATCGCATCCATGAGTGGATCGCCAGAGGCCTCGAAGGTGATCACGATGGGCGGGGTGGGCTCTGCGGCTGCCCCGGCCGGGCCGATACCGATTCGAGCGTCAGCCGAGATGCCCTTGCTCAGCGCTGCCGAGACGCCCGGGGCACCCGAGCGAATGCCGTCCTCCAGCAGGCCCATGAGTCGCCGGCCTGCGCCGCCGTTGTTCCAACTGGTCAGCGGACCCCATTTGATCGGCGATCCGGGGAGCAATCCCTTGATCTTGTTGACGCCATCCCTGACCTTCTGAATGGCCGCACCGATCCGCTCGCCGATTCCGTTCGCCAAGCCTGTGATCAGTTCCCGACCGGCGTTGTAAAGGGTGGTCGGAGAAAACAGCGCCTTGATCTTGTCGATTCCACCGGAAACGATGGACCGAGTGGTGGTGATGACATTCGAGATCGCTGTCTTGATCCCATTCCAAGCGGTCACTGCGGCGTTCTTGACGGCATTCCACACACCGGTCACAACGGCCTTGTAGGCGTTGATGTAGGACGTGATCGCGAACATCACGAGCCGCACGACAATCTTGATTGCCTCCCATACCTGGGTGGCTTTGGACCAGAGACCAGTCATGGCGCCCTTGAACCACTCGACCACCGCGAGAATTGCGGTCTTGATCGCAGCCCACACGGCCTGGACGATTGCGCGGAACGTCTCGGACTTCTTGTAGGCAATGACAATAATTGCCACGAGAGCAACAATTGCGGCGACCACGAGGAACACGGGATTCGTCAGCATGGTGATGTTCAGAATCCGCTGGACTACGGTCAGGTTCTTGATCCAACCAATTCCCTTGGCGAATGCCGGGATGAGAAAGTTGGAGAACCCGGACGCCAGGTCCCCCACGCCCATACCGAGGGTCAGCAGCCCGCCCGCGAGATCACCCTTGGCGAGCTTGGAGAACCCGCCCGCCGTGTCCTGCAAGCCGGTGATGGTGTCCCGGAAACCCATCGCCCGGGTGTCGGCCGTGTCGAACCCCTCGATCGCCCGATCGGTCCCAGCCTTCATGTCCTGACCAGAGCGCCCAACCGACCCCGCGGCACGGCGCACATTGCCGTCCACGTCGTCCGCGAATTGCTTCATGGACTTGGACGCGGCAGAGCCGTCGGCCAGGACAGCGATGCGAATGGGGCCGGCCATGATGAATTACCTCCGGCCCTGCACGGCATCGGCGAGCGCGGCACGCTCACCAAGGGTCAGGCCCCGGTACTCATCCGGGGTGAGGAACATGCCCAGGCCAGCGACGAACTGCCCATACTCCAGATCACGCTCGGCCTGCTCGGACTCGGACACCTGCACGCCGCTGTCCATCTTGAACCGGGCTTCGAGGTCGCCGAGGCCCATGTTCATCACGGCCCGGAATGCGTCCGGGTCGCTCATCTTCTCGGCGCGGCGCAGGTGGACGAAGAGGACGGCGCGGGCCGCGGCGGTGTCCTCCAACTTGGCGAACCGAGTGCGGAACACCTGCGAGATGGCGATCTCATCGAATCCGTTGATCGTGCGCACGAGGTCATCGAAATCGATCAGGTCAGCCTCGGGCTGCTCGGCGGTCACTGCTTCAACCCCAATCCGTTGATGAGCTTCTCGATACCGGCTTCTAGCTTTTTCACGGCCTCGGGCGCGAGCGCCGCATCCGCCTTCTGCATGAACAGGGCGGGGGCGATGTTCCGCTTCTTCCACCCATAGTTGATCGGGCCCGCATACTTCACCTGTGCCCGCCCTGCTGTCACGACCGCCTTGGCCTTGGCCCGGTTTCCGCGAATGGTCCCCCCGAGTCGTCCGGACCGCCGTGGCGCATACTGACCGGCGAGACGGGCGCCCTCAGCCGCAATGTCAGCCATGACGTCCTTGAGGTCATCGACCTCGACGCCCAGCCGTTGCAGAGAGCGCACCGTCTCGTTGAGCCCGGTCACGCGGACGCCGGCCATGGCTCAGGAGATCGCGAGGGTGGGCTTGGCGGTGCACTCCCACGCGAACTCGGTGGTGAACCGCGACGTGGTGCTCTTGTTCGCCTCGCCACCGAGCAGGTCGCCATTCGGCTCGGACACCACCGCAGAACAGGTCACCTTCGGCTGAGTGGCCGTCGGAGTACCACTGACGGGGCGGCCATTCGGCCACACCTCGACGGTGACCGTTTCTCCGGCCTGGTCCCATGCGAAGTACCACAGCGAGGTCGTCGCGGTGTCCTGCGCAAGGGTGAGTGCGAGGGTGTATTTCCGAGCGCCGCCAGCAGCCGCCGCAGCGAACGACAGGAAATCGCTGTCGTCGTCGTCCGACTTGACCCGGGCATCGGACACCTGGTCCGAGTAGTCGGTGGAACCGATCCGCACCACGAGGGCACGGGTACCGAGTGCTGCCACTTCACACCTCCGTGGTGATCGTGAGTTGCATTGCGTGCAGGGTGCCGCCCTGCTCGGTCACAAGGGCCACCGGCTCCAACGAGACGGCAGCAGCCGCAACGGCTTTCGTCACGGCGTCGAGCATCGCGGGAGCGTGCTCATCGAACAGTTCCTCGGCCTTCCCCTCGTCCGGGCCGAGGCACACGGTCACGGCGAACGTGACGGCCTGCGTACCGAACGACGCGGGGACCAGCCGACGCACCTCGACCCACCCGTCACCGGCCCGCGGTGTCTTCACGGTCGGCCAGGCGCGCACGTCCCGGCCGGGGGCCGTGGCCGCAGCGGCGATGGCTGCCCTGGCGTCGGCGAGGCTCATGCGATCACTCGCTTCCGGTGAGGCCCTTCGAGTCGGGCGATCTCCGGGTCATGCGCCGGCACCCGGGTCACGGTCGCGCCACCCTCGAACGAGGACACCGCCGTGACCGGCACGGCCCGGGCGGCGAGGTTGCGGGCCACCCGCCGCAGCAACGCCTCGCGCAGGTCCGGGGTGTAGGGGTCGATCCAGCACCGCTTGGCCTGCGCGAACTGCTCGGCGAGCAGGGCAGCGGCCAGGGTCGGGTCCGAGGCCGAGGTGTCCCCGAGGTAGTCGCGGACGTCGGCCACGCTGACGCGGCCCTGGGTGAGCGGGGCGACGTCGAACACGTCCTCGATCACTCCGGCGTTCGCCCCGGTGAACGTGGCCCGGGCGACGTGGCGGCCGGACTGCACGGCCACGTAGTCCGCCTGGTAGGTGCCCTCGGTCGGGTTGTCGAGCGACGGCGCGACGGTGGTGCCGTCCGGCAGGGTGATCAGCAGTGCAGCCCCGCCAGCGTTCGCGGCGTTCCCGTCGGCGTCGGTCACGGTGAACGTGAGCGGCACCACCGCGCCGGGAAGGTACTCAGTCACGGTCGGACACCTCCACCTGCGGGACGGAACGGCTGGCGAGCGCCAGCTCGGGGACGGCGCGGGTCGCGCTGGTGGCTACGTGAAAGGGCCTGCTGCCCAAGCCGTGACCTGCGACCGCACGGGCGCCGACTGCTGCCGTGGCAGCCTTCCTGGTGCCGATGGCGGCCTTGCCTCGCGTGGTCACGACGGTGGTGCCGCCCACGAGGGAGGCCACGGCACCCAGCTCGGCACCGGCAGAGCGCTCGGCGTACCCGGAGCCGTCCAGCTCGGCCACAGCGGTCAACGCTGCGCCCGTCGTGGCGTCGCGGGCCCCGGTCGCCGTGAGCGACCCGGTGACGACCGCGGAGGAGTCTGCGAAGCGCGTGGCGTAGCCGCTGGCCGTCCCGCCGACAACAGCGGTCAGGGTGGCGCCGGAGCCAGCACCAGGGGTGACGTCACCGGACGCCGTGAGCGAGCCTGTGGCGGCCAGCGTGACCGAGGAGATCCGCTCGACCGTCCCAGCGGTGCTCAACGCCCCCGTGGCGGCCAGGGACGCCGTGGACGGGCGCTCGGCCGCGCCAGAGCTCGAGAGGCTGCCGGTGGCGGCCAGAGAGCTGGCCGAGGACCGTTCCGCCGCGCCAGCGCCCGACAGCGAGCCCGTCGCGGCGAGGGGCGCCCCCGAGGACCGGGTGACGCTGCCCGAGGCAGACATGCTGGCCGAGGCCGACAGGGACGCACCGGACACCCGCTCCAGCGCGGTCGTGCCGGACATCGAACCGGTGGCCGTCAGGGAGGCGTCAGCCGGTCGGGTCACGGCCCCAGCGGCGCTCAGCGAGCCGGTGGCAGTCAGGGACGCATCGGAGGCCCGGGACGCTGCACCGGCACCCGACAGCGAGCCTGTGGCGGCCAGGGAGGCGCCAGAGGGCCGCTCGGCAGTACCCGCCGCGGACATGGCACCCGTGGCCGACAGCGATGCATCGGAGGTCTGCTCGGTCCCGCCGGCTGGCGCGCCGTCGGTGACCACGATGTCGTCCCAGTCGACCGAGTGATTGATCGAGGCAGCGCCGCAGAAAGTGGCGAGCCCCACCGCGCCGGGCTTGCTGATCGAGTCGTCAATGACATCGACCTGCCACGTCGAGGGCTCGGTGCCAGACCAGACTCGCGCCTGAATGCTGTGCCCCACCACGCGGAATCGGAATCCGTAGGTGGTGTTCGAGCTGGCAGCGAAAGAGAATGCCGAGCCCAGAGTGATCACGTTGAAGTAGTCGAGCACCCGCTCGACCTTGAGCGTGCCGGATTTGTTCAGCGTGAGCGAATAGCCGAACTCACCGTTCAGCGCACTGTCACTGCGCACATTCACCGTGGCATAGGGCTCGTTCGCATCCGGGGTCCAGGTGCCCGAGATGTCGACGTCCATCGCCTCGATGGTGAATCGCCGAGAGACGCGCGAGGAACCGTTGTAGCCACCCTGAGCGCCAGAGGACAGGCGCCCCTTGTTGCCCTGAATCGTGGCCGACGCACCGGTTCCGGTGCTGCCCGCCGTCCACTGCGCGGGCCAGGCGGCGCCGTTGCTACCGGTGAAGTCCTCGGTCGCGGAGAACCCGCCGGTCGGCAGAGGACCACGCCGCGCGGCCGAGCCTGCCTCCGGGCGCCCCGCATCGACACGGACACCCCGGGGCCAGGACCGGAACCCGGGGTTCGTGTTCGTGGGGGACCGCCCCCACGTTGCGGGGCGAACGAAGGCGGGCATCGCTCACTCCTGCCACATCATCGAGCAGGTGAACGTGCCCGTGGTCGTGCCGGATGCCGAACAGACCACGCACAGCCCGGCCGAGGTCGAAGCGGCCAGCACCAGCGGCCAGTCCCGGAACGACCACACCCACGCGCCGCCAGCGGTCACGGCGAGAGAGCCGGTCTGGATCTTGTTGGCCGCGGTGATGGTCGGGTTGGCGCTCCACGTCGAGTCGAGCGTGCCGATCGCGGTGGCGTCGGCCGGGTCGAGTGGCAGCCCGGCCAGCGTGGCGGTCGACGTCCCCACCGCCGTCGAGCGGGTCAGGTAGAGGCTGGGAGCGGTCGAGGGTGCCACCGCGATGCCGACCACCACCTCCAGCACCTTGATTCGCTGCGCGGTGGAGGTCGGCCGCAGTTGGAACAGCACCGAGTCGGCGGTGTTGATCCCGGCTCGGCTGGCCCCTGCTCCGTAGCGGCTCATGTCAGGCCGCAGACGGGGTGATCGAGATGGGCAGGGTCGACAAGGTGAACGTGTCGCCGTTGCTCATGCTCTTGGACGGCGACAGGGCCCCGGTCCAGATGCAGTTGCCCGCGGACACGTTGTCCCACAGCGAGATGTGGGTCAGGGTCTCGGCGCCGGCCGCCCACGCCGTCCACGACACCGACGCGGACAGTGCGATGGCGTCGCCCGAGGGAGCGCCGAACGTCACCAGCTTGCGCGTGGTCTCGCCGCTGGCGTTCGCCGCGCCGGTCGCGCCCGGGTCGCCCGTGTGCAGCTTCACGTAGACGTTGGCGACGCTGTAGCTGGTGCCGCGCAGCGTGTTCAGCCAGGCGTTCGCCAGGACATCGGTCAGGCCGAGTGCCATCGGTTACGCCCCGCTCTCGTTCTCGTTCTCGATGACCCACAGGCCGCCCACGAGCACGTGCCCGCCGCAGCGGATCACCTGCTCGGCCTGCTCGACCTTCGGCGCCTCCACCTCGCGCGCCACGTCCTTCGCCATCACGTGCTCCTCTCGAGCTGAACTGCTGTTGCCGTGCCTGGTGGCAGGTGGGCGGCCGGACAGCTCATCGCAGCCGCCCACCTGCGCTCAGGGATCAGGTGACGGTCAGGCGGACCGCGGAGATGCCGGACGGCCGCAGCACCGCGACGGCGAAGTAGGCGAACAGCACCAGGTCCACGTTCGCGGGCCCGGCCACCTCCTCGTACCGGAAGGTGCTGATGGTCGACTCCCACGCCCAGACGTCCTGCGCGTTCCACAGCAGGGTGTCCGCGTCACCGGCAGCGTTGCCGGTCATCGACCACGCCGGGACGCCGGGCAGGCCGTCCACGTCGAACGCCTGGTTCAGCGTCTCGACGGTGCCGACGGCGTTCATGGCACCCAGACGCGGCAGCAGCACCCGGCCGCTGGTGTCCTTGGCCTTGGCGAGCTGGGTCGCGGCCTCCTGCGCGAGGGCCAGGCGGTTCGGGGCCGCGAACCGACGGAACGGGTACGCGGCAAGCTGGTCGCGCAGGGTGTCGAGCAGGGCCACGCCAGCGGCGCCGGTCGAGCCGACCCCGGTCGCGGTCGCCACGGCAGCACCCGACGGGACGAACCCCGAGGTGATGACACCGCCCTGGCCGGTCGACCCGTTCAGCGCGGTGTAGACCTTGCCCTCGGACTGTTGCGAGTACGACTCCCGCATGGCGGCCATGGCGATCGCGTCGATGGCCGGGTTCGAGGAGTCGATGATCTCGCGGGTGATCCGGAACCGGCCCGAGATTCCGCCCGGGGTCACGGTGGCCGTGCCGAAGGTCAGCGAGCCGTCCGAGGGGTTCGTGCCCTCGACGTGATCCGCGGCGCCGCTGGTCACGGTCCCGAACTTGGGGATCGTGAACGGCGTGGCGTCCGTGAGGGTCCCCTTGCTGCACATGTCGAACAGCGGGCGGCCCTGGAACAACTGCGGCACGTACAGGTCCGGCCGGTAGCCGGGCGGGATCACGTTCGCGCCCACGGTCCGGTTCACGGTGGCGAACCGGGCGATGTCGCCCTGCTGCGCGGCGAACTTCCGCAGCCGGTCGGAGGCCTCGACGTCACCCTCGGCGCGAGCCCGGAAGGTGTCCCGCACGATCGACGGGCCGTGGCCCTCGAAGGTGTAGACGGGCGGCTCGGTGACCGAGAACCCGACGGCGCGGCCGGCAGGCTGCACCTCGCGGCCCTGCGGCTCGGCCAGGCGCGCGGCGACCGCCTCGAATGCGGTGCTGATGGCGTCGCTGATCGACGCGGTGAACCCGGTCAGGTCGGGCGACGGGGCGGGGGCGGTCGCGCACGGCGTGCCCGCCGCGTGGACGGCGCCGCAGACGGAGCAAGGCATGGCGATGGTCCCTTCGGAGGAGAGCGCGACGTCCGACACCCGGGCGCCGTCGAAAGCGGGCTCGGCGGTCAGGGTCGCCCTGATCAGCCGAGCAGAGGTGACGATCACGCCACCGTCGTCGTCCGGGTCATCGACCACGGACTCGATGTTGACCACCGCCGACATGCCGTCGAGGGCACCATCGGCGGCCAGTGCGAGGGCCTCGTCACCGGCAGGGGTGCGGGCCACCTTGAACGCGGCCGACACCCCGGAGTCGGACTCCCCGATCCGGGTGGCCGACCCGAGCAACTGGCTCTTGTCGTGCTCGCGGTCCAGCTTCACCCGGGAGACGGCGGCCTTCTGCCACGAGACAGACCCCTTGGCGAACTTGATCCGCCGTCCGTCCGTGGTCTGCACGCCGAACGGCAGCAGCATCCCGGCGACGGTCCGCTTCTCCGGGTCGGCGCGGAACTCCTCGCCCGCCGACGGCGCGAACGACAGCGTGAGCGTCTCGCCCGGCTGGGCGGCGAACGTCATCACCCGCGGCGCGGTCGGGTCGAGGTGGGCGGTGTTGAGCATCGGCTCCTCCACTGGAGCAGGGGCAGGGGCGGGGGCAGGGGCGGGCGCCGGCCGGCGTGCGAGAGGCGGCTTGTCCTCCAGCTCGCGGACCTCGCCCTGGTCGAGCGCACCGACCCGCAAGCCCACCTCGTAGGCCGCGTACCGGCTGGCGGTGTCCGTGCGCAGGAACGCATCCCACGCTGTCCGCGCGTAGTAGCCCCGCGGCGAGACGTCGCCCATCGAGAGCCGCTCCTCGACCGCGGTCGAGTAGTGGTTGAGGGTCTGGGCGCGGAACTTCTGCTGGTCCAGCTCGAGATTCGAGTAGGAGCGCGAGGTGGTCGAGACGCCCAGCTCCTCCGGGTCGACACCAGCCGCCCGGGCGATCTCCAGCACCGCATGCTGACGGGCATCGGCGAGCTGCAGCTGCTCCGGCGACCACTGCACGGTCTCGTACTTCAGGTTGTCCAGGAACGCCGTGCCCCGCGTGTTGCGGGCAGCGACCCACTTGTCAACGAGGGCCTCAGCCGCGTCCTGGTCGATCGCGTCGGCGCCGTCCGGCAGCGACAGGTAGCCCGATGGCATCGGCTCCGAGGCGTACCGGGCAGCGGCCTGGTCGAGCAGGAGACAGGTGCGGATCGCCCGGGCGGCCACCTTGAGCAGTCCCGGATGCGGGCTGTCGAACCGGATCAGCTCGGCGTCATCGGCCTTCCGGCCGTCCACCAGCACGGTCCCATCGGGGAGCACCGCCACCCGATCGGGGGCCAGGCGCTCGACCTTCTCCGGGTAGCCGGTCCAGGCGAACTTGGTGATCCGCCACCAGGCGATGCCCTCCAGCAGCAGATCTTCGTAGAGCATCGTCATCGTGACCGAGCGCGGCACGCCCACCTCGGGCTGATCGAGCAGCCCCGAAGGGGCCACCGCGCGGTCAGGCCCGTGCAGGTGCACCGGCAGAGCGCCCAGCGACCCGGCAACCAGGTTGCGGCCACGGAGCACCGCGGGCACCGACAGGGCCTCGGCCCGGGACACCTTGCGGACGTCGACAGCGGCCGACGTCCACAGGCCGCTGATCTCGGGCGGAACGGTCACCTCGAACGCGGTGCGGCGATTGGGCGGGACGGGCGGGTCGTCCTGCATGGCGAGGGCTGCCTTGACGGCCGGACGGCTCCAGGGCCAGATACCCACAGCTCTGACGATACCCCATGGGGGTACGTTTTCGACTGGGTGACGCTAACCTCTCGCAACCACGAGCATCGGCGCACGCGGCAGCTTCATGATGCGGGCCAGGTGCACCGCGCCGGCCACGGCGTACACGGCATCCACGTGCCCGCCCCGTCGCCGCGCGAACACCCACCGATCGCCCGTGGACAGCTTCTCCGCAGCCTCCACGTGGGCATCGAGCAACGGGTCGCCCGAGTGGACCACCTGGCCTGCGATCACCAGCTCGGCGAACCCCATGCACACCGCTGGGGTGTCCGCGCGGATCTCCTCGATCTGCACTCCACGAGGCGGCCACCCGGCGGGCTTGCGCTCGCGCAGCTCGGCAGCGACAGCAGCGGCCGGGCCACCTGGGTACCACCCGAACACCCGGGGCTTGATCCTGGCCACCAGGCCGGGCAGCTCCCGCCGTGCCTGAGCCACGGCGTCCGGGCCGTCCCACGCCCGCACCACCTCGACCCGGTACCGATCGCCCTGCGGTGCCGATGGGGACGACGGCACGAGGGCGGCGACTCCGAGGGTGGCGTGCAGCCCGTCCGGGCTCATGTCGAACACGCACGCGAGGCGGTCGCGCAGACCGTCCATCGACGCCGGGTCACGACCGGCAGCCCATGCCGTCAGGTCGATCGCGGTGAAGGCCAACGCAACCCACTGACACATGTTCTCGATCCGGAATATCGCCAGGGCCTCACCTCCGGCGGCCACCGCCGTCCTGGCCTCGCCCAACAGGGCCTCGGGGTCGAGGCCGTGGTCATGAGGCGCGCCGAGGTTCGGGTTGGCGTAGGCCAGGGCCTCGAGATCCTCGGGGTTGGAGCCGTCGGGGGAGCTGTACTCGAACAGGCCGAGGCGGTAGTCGCCCTCGCCGGTCTCGATGAAGTCGAGTGCCGCTGCCCGCTTGTCCGCCAGAACGACGGAGGTGTGATCTCCTGCATTGGACAGCGCCCACACCTGAAAATCGCGGACGGCGTTGCCCGCGGGCACCGAGGCACTCCAGGCGGCGTAGGTCTTGTGCTGGCGCAACTCGTCCAGGATCAGCCGGTGAACGGTGAGCGATCGGCCGCCCTCCTCATTCGAGGCGGCAATCTTGTACCGACAATCTTCGCCATCGGCGGTGGTGTTCCACGATTCCTGCTCGCCGTTGGTCTGCCGAGTCCACTTCCGCCGATCGTTTCGGGTCACCGGGATCTCCGGTGCACGTTC
>WBZP01001839.1_pt1 | contig 22481 bp, 21 predicted proteins | sample 5204301 | NCBI WGS metagenome assembly WBZP01 (sample SAMN12412401, study PRJNA552823) | activated sludge metagenome | isolation source: activated sludge from nitrification reactor of wastewater treatment plant... | place: USA: Pennsylvania | collected 2017
GTGTATTGTCGATTCGCCCCTACGCCTCACGAAAGTATGCCAACGATCTCAGTGTCAAAGCGATCGAGATGCTTTCGGAAAAGCCCTGTTTCCAGGACATGACGTTCCGCATGATCGGAGAAGGCAAACTGTTCGAAGAAACACTGGAGCCTTTGCGCAGATTTCCCAACGTTACCATAGAGAGGCGTTTCTTAAACCATGACGAGATCGCTGCGCTGCACAAGGAATATGGAATATTTCTCACTCCAACGCGCATGGATGCCCAGGGAGTGTCGCGGGATGAAGCGATGGCGTCAGGAATGGTTGCCGTTACCAACGCTGTCGCCGCAATTCCGGAGTTTGTTGACGACGCCTGCGGGATGCTTGCCGCAGCGGAAGATGCCGCGGCCATGGCTGGGCAAATCGCCGATTTGCAGGACGATGCGCAGCGATTCCAGGATCTTTCTCGTCGCGCGGCGGAAAGAGTGCGTGCGCAAAGCGGAGCGGAGATTATCGTCCCTCAGGAACTTGCGCTGTTCGATAAGAAGGATCTGTAGATGAAACCGATTTCGTTCCTGTCTTTTGACGTCGAGGCCTTGCCAGGTCGAGCGACGACAGACCACGTCGACAGGCTGGTGTGGGGAAAAGTTGCCGGTGAGGAATACGGAATTAGGAAGATCTGTGCCATCCTTCGCGAATACCGTATCAAGGGAAATTTCCTTGTCGATCTATCGGGCTGCTGCTTGTATGGCGACAGAGTAATCGGCGAAATCGGCAAATATCTGCTCAGTGAGGGCCATGATTTGCATGCCCACCTGCATTCCGAGTGGGTAGTCAGAAAATGGGGAATAAAGGGCAAGTTCGCTGGACCACCCGGGTTGAACCAGCTTGACGAGCGGCTCAATCGACACCTGTTGAAATTCGCGCATTTCAAGTATCGGCAACTGTTTGGCATGAAGCCGGTCGTCCTCCGCGGTGGAGCATTCGCATTCAACGAGCACACGGTGCAGGCGGCGCGGAGCGCGGGTTTCAAGTGCCTGAGCAACTTTAATGCACAACGGCATGTTGAGCTGCTTGGCGTTGTCGGCCATGGAAAGAACAACGAACCATTTTCCTGGGGAGGAGGGCTGTTCGAACTTCCAGTCGACCTTTCGCCGGAGCCTCTGTCTTTCGACATGCGGAAGTACTTCGACTGCTACGCCCGAGTTCGTGACAGGAAAAGGATCAAGACGTTCAATCTTACCATGCACTCATGGTCACTATTGAAGCGTGGGGAGGGAGAGACCTTCGATGCCGTGGCGCCGGAGCATGAAGAACGACTGCGCGAGATCTGTGAGCATCTGGCGACAAACACAGAGGTGCTTGGCTATTCCGAGTACTTGGCTGACGCAGTCCCGCCCCTCGTTTCAATCGAATACTTCAATTGTGAGCCCGTTCCACTGGAGCCGGTACCGACAACCGTGTGCGCAGTTTGTGACGCCGTGTTCGCGCTTCAGGAGACGGATGTCTGTCCAGGTTGCGGCTCGAGAGCGCGCCATCGCCAGGTTCTTGATGCCTTGAGCAAGACGGGAAACCCCTTTGATGGCCGCCGTGTGCTGAGCTGCTTTGCCAATTCGGTCGAAAAGCTGTCCATCCTCGCGCGCGCACGGGAGGTGCGAAATTTCGATGTTCGCCCGGTAAGCGAAGCAGATTTTCAGATGGATATCCAGCACATGGATATCATTCCGGCGGAAAGTTTTGATTCTTTTCTGGCGATTCACGTCCTTAATCATGTCAAGGACGACTGCGCTGCACTCTCCGAGATTCACCGGGTGCTAAGGGTTGGCGGGACTGCCCTGATCACCATCCCGTACAGGGTTGGCGAAAAGACAAGCGATCTGACCGATGTGCTTGAACATTATGGGGCTGAGAACTACGAGAAATATGGCGTCGGCAGCTATCGTCGGTATGGGCTGGATGATGCCGTTCAGTTGTTTGCCAGGTTTTTCGACGTGAGCATCATTGCCGGACGCGACTCTGTGACGGATCAGAGTATGAATGTCTTTTTCTTGAGGAAGAGATAGTTCATCAGATGGCCGGACGTGAGCGTTATGCAATGCTGACCGTCGATACGGAAGCCCTGCCCAAACGCGCTCGAGACGAGCACGTCCAGCGTTTGATCTGGGGGGTTCATGAACGGGGGAGTGCAGGTATTCGCGAGCTGTGTGCGACCGGCGACGAGTTCAAGGCGAAGCACGTGTTCTTTGTCGACATGTGCGGAGTCTATCGACATCCGGAGGAGATGCGCGATGTGGTTCGCTGGCTGCATGAGCGAGATCAGGACGTTCAACTGCATACGCACCCGGAAGTGTTGCCGGCGGATGTCTGGACAAGGCACGGCGTTGCTTTCCGGCCGGAGTACATGAACGCTTACGGCGAGGATGCTTGGGCGGAGTTCATCATACGACATTTCGGCAGACTGCTTTCGGATCTTACCGGCAAGGACGTTCTGGCTTATCGTGCCGGCTCGTTGCGCTGGAATGCATCTTCGATTCGTGCCCTGCGGGCGGCCAACATACCCTTGTCCTTCAACAATTCGATGCGTGCCTATCGTGCCGGGCGTTGCACTTTCAGCGAACCGACTGACTTGCCTTACCCATGGTCGAATGGCGTGATCGAAGTGCCGTTGACGGAAAAGAGAATTCCGCCGCTCGCTGGCCGGCAATAGAAGTGGGTGAGCTTGACCTACCCAGAATCAAGTTATTTTCCCTTTCGCGAGCGCGAGGGCGGTTTCCTGTTGCATCCTTTTCGGCGCAAGCCTGTCTTTTCGGTCTTCCTGTTGCATTCCTGGTCCCTGCTCGACTGGAACGAGCACGGACATGCCACCTACCGGGATGATCAACGGCTGGAGGGCTATCGAAAGTTGCTCGCCCGGCTGACCAAGGACCACGACGTCATCACGACGAGAGATTTCATGGATCTGCATGCACGCGGCAGGATCCCGACGGCACCCACGGTCAATCTTCAACGGGCGGAGTTCCGCGGATGAGGAATCGTTATGCGCTGGTAACGGTTGATACGGAAGCTCTGCCCAAGCGCGCGGCGTGGGATCACGTCAAACGGTTGATATGGGGTCAGCACGAAGGGGGCACCGCCGGCGTGCGCGAAATGTGCTCAATCGGCAGCGAGTTCTCTGTCAGGCATGTGTTCTTCGTCGATCAGTGCGGTGCTTACGCGTACCTTGACGAAACGCGCGAGGTCGTGCGCTGGCTCGACGCAGCGGGTCAGGACGTTCAGCTCCATACCCATCCAGAGTACCTGCCGAAGAGCTTCTGGATTGAGCGTGGGATGGAACCGTACCCGGAGTATATGAACAAGTACACAAGTAGTGCGCGGGCAGAATTTGTCATACAGCACTTCGGGGATCTGATTTCGAGCGTCACGGGCAAGGCGATTCTCGCGCACAGGGCCGGCTCGTTTCGCTGGAATGCGTGCACTATCAGCGCACTCAGAGCGGCCAGTATCCCACTTTCTTTCAACAACTCCATGTGCGCGGTGCACGCCGGCCAGTGTATCTACAGCGAACCGACGAACGTGCCTTACGTCTGGTCGAATGGTGTGATCGAAGTGCCGACCACGGAAAAGAAAGTTCTCTCCAGGATCGGGAAGGACGATTGGTGGGCTCGCCTGACGTATCCGGAATCGAGCTATTTCAGGTTTCGCCCGTGGTGGGGAAAGCTCCTGCTGGACACCTTCAGTGGGAGCCCTCCTTTCTCGGTCTTCTTGCTGCATTCGTGGTCCTTGTTGTATTGGGACGAGAACGGGCATGCCACCTATCGCGACGACCATCGTCTGGAGGGATATCGCAAGCTGCTGGCGCGGCTGACCAAGGATTACGACGTGATCACGACGGCCGACTTCCTGGATCTGCATCGCCGAGGAAAGATCAAGACGACACACACGGTCGACCTTTCGCTGGCCGAGCTGAAGCCCTCGGCGGAGAGGACGGGCTGAGCATGCGCGCGCCGCCCTGGCGGACCATGCTGGGTGAACCCTGGCTGGCGTTCAATCGAGTGCTGACGTACCAGACGCTGAAGTGGCGTTTGCGTGACCGTGATCGCAGGACGCCGTATGCAGGCGAGCCGGACAGCATGCTTTATGTGGCGGCAAGTGCGTTGCCCTACCACATCAGCGGCTACACCACGCGCACACATGAAGTCATCCGCGCCTTGCGCTCGGCAGGCGCAAATGTGCATGCGCTGACTCGCCCGGGTTACCCGTTGGACCGTACGGACCGCCGGGCGGATGCAGAGGGCGAGGAAACGCTGGTCGGAAACGTGCGCTACCAGCACGCAAGCCGTCCTGGCAACAATCGCCCGGTACTGCAATACGCCTTGCAGGCGGCTTTGGTCGTAGCGGCGATTGCTGCGCGCCGGCGGGTAGGTCTGATCCATGCCGCGTCCAACCACGTGAACGCCTTACCGGCCCTGTTGGCAGCTCGCCAACTGGGTATTCCTTTTCACTACGAGATGCGGGGTTTGTGGGAACTGACCCGCGTCTCGCGCATGCCGCATTATGAAGGGGGACAGGCATACAGGCAGGGGCTGCAACTCGAAGGGCTGGTCGCCCGCCACGCGGACCGGCTGTTCGTCATTTCGGAGCAACTCGGCAGCTACGCACGGGATCATTGGGGCGTTGCCGCCGAGCGGATGTCGCTGCTGCCGAACTGCGTCGATCCGACCCTTTTCGCGCCGTGCGATGCGCCAAGTGTTGAGCCGGGCACGATAGGCTACGCCGGCTCGCTGATCGGCTACGAGGGCCTGGATACGCTGATCGACGCCGTTGGGCTGCTGGTCATGGCTGGGAATCCATTGACGGTAACCCTTATTGGTGACGGCGAAGCGCGTGCGCAGTTGGCGGCGCAGGTGGAACGTCTCGGCCTGGGCGAGCGAATCCGCTTTCTTGGCAAGATGGCGCCGCAGGAGGCGCGCGAGACGCTTGCCCGTTGCGCGCTGGTGTGCATACCGCGCAAGCCGTTCAAAGTGTGCGAGATGATTCCGCCCATCAAGCTGGTGGAGGCGCTGGCCATGGGCAAGCCGGTCATCGTTCCCGATTTGCCGGTGTTTCGTGACGAACTGGGGGCAAGCCAGGCGGGCTGGTTCTTCCGGGCAGGTGATGCCGCCGATCTGGCGGGGGTCATCGAGCGGGCGCTGGCTGATCGCGCAGCGCTGAGTGCATGCGGTGCACGGGCAAGGGAATACGCGGTCACCCAGCGTTGCTGGCGCGATTTCGTGCTCAAGGCGCTGCCGACAGCGCAGGAGGAGGTGCTGAATGGTCGGCCGGGTCATTAGGGGACTGGGTTCGCTGGTCTACACGTATCCGAAGGTGGCGGAAGATGTCGAGCGGCCCGGCGAGTTCGGGCGCCTGAAGATCGCCCTTGTCGCGGACTATTTTACGGCGGATTGCCTGTCGGCCGAGTGTCGGGTCAGGTCCATGACGCCAAGCAACTTTCGCGAGGTGATCGGCGAATGGAAGCCGGATCTGGTCTTTGTCGAGTCTGCATTCCATGGCGCGAACGGTGCCTGGCGCTATGAGCTGGCGAAGCAGCCGAGCTGGCTGCACCTGGGTGGGCCGAAGGTGATCTATCGCCTGGTTGAGTTGGCCAGGCAATGCGGCATCCCGAGCGTCTTCTGGAACAAGGACGACGGCGCTTTCTTCGACGCCTTCATCGATGTGGCGAAGGCCTTCGATTACGTCTTTACAACGGATCAGGAGTGCATCGCGCGTTACCGGCAGCAGGTCCCCGCGCATGTGCCGGTGAACACGCTGGTCATGCCGTACCAGCCGACGTTCCACCACTTCACGGGCTTCAATTTCACACAGAAGGAGGCGTGCTTCACCGGCAGCTACTACCGTCGCATACTGAACGAGCGCCGGCTTTTTCTCGACATGCTCTTCGCTGCCTGCGAGAAGGCCGATCTGCGGCTGAACGTTTTCGACCGCAACCATGATCGCTTGTCGCGGCACTTCGAGTTCCGCTTTCCCCGCAAGAACCAGCTTTGCCTGCATGGCAAGGTGCCGCACCGGGAGACGGCCGAAGTCTACAAATCGCACGTCGTGTCGCTCAATGTGAACTCGGTAACCGGCTCGGAGACGATGTATTCGCGACGCTTGCTGGAGATCCTGGCCTGCGGCGGCATCGCCGTGACCAACCCCAGCCGCGCTGTCGACAGACACTTTCGCGATTACTGCCACGTGGTGAGCACCCACGAGGAAGCGTGCGAGTTGTTCGCGCGCCTCCGGCACGGCCCTTCACGGGACGACCTGGCGCGTGCCGAGGCGGGCACGATCTACGTGCGGCAGCACCACACCTGGGCGCAAAGGCTGCAGCAAGTGTGCGCCACCGTGAAGATTTGACCGGAATCGGCAACGATGGCTGCCTGGCTTTCCTATTTCGCGCAAGCCGTGTTTCTCCTTGTCGTGACCTATTTTGCCGTGTACGTGTTGCTCGAACTGCGCGTCCTGCTGATTTCACGCAAGGTCGAGCGGCGCAAACTGAGCGAGCTGGCACCAGCGCCCGCCGACCTCGAAGACCCCTTCCGCCCGCAGCTGACTGTCCTGCTGCCGATTTGCAACGAATCGGCCGTCGTGCAGCGCCTGATCGATGCCGCCTGTCGTTTGCGCTATCCGGCCAGCGCGCTGGAAATCCTGGTGCTTGATGATTCCTCGGATACCACCTCCGAGCTTGCCCGCTCCAGGGTCGACAAGTATGCCGCCCGGGGGATCAATATCCGGCTTGTCCGCCGCCAGGACCGGCAAGGCTACAAGGCGGGGAACCTGGCAAGTGGCATGCGGCAGTCCGCGGGCGAGTTCCTTGCCATTTTCGATGCGGACTTTGTTCCGCCGGAGGACTTCTTGCTGAAAACCGTGCCGTGCTTCAAGGACCGCAGGTTGGGTTTCCTGCAGACCGGCATCGCGTACGAGAACCGCGACGTTTCGTTCCTGACCCGCTTCCAGGCCATGGAAATGGGGCACCAGCAGTATGTCACGGTGGGTTTGAGCGAAGACGGCGACATGGCGTCGCTGAGCGGCAGTTCATGTGTATGGCGCCGGGCCTGTGTCGAAGCATTGGGGGGGTGGAATGCGTCGACGGTAACCGAGGATGTCGATCTTGGCTACAGGGCGCAATTTGGCGACTGGAAGTATGCCTATCTGCGCGACGTCGTCTCCATGTCGGTGCTGCCCGAGACGGTCAGCGCCTTTCGCGTTCAGCGCGAGCGTTGGGGACGGGGGTTGATCCACAGCGCCTTCAAGCATGTCAGGCAAATGCTCCGGCAACGTATGCCCTTGATGAACAGACTGCATGCGCTTTCCATGATGTTCTCTTCGTTGCTCCTGGCCTCGATCCATGTACTGGTGCTCCTGAGTTTGCCGCTGAACCATTTCCTGGACCCGGAGCAGTCGAGCATACACTGGGTCGCGGTGGCGTTCTTCGTGCTGGTGGCGATCTGGGCGCTGGATAACGCCTTCGGGGCGTGCAAGGGTGCCAGGCTTGGCGACGGGCCGGGCGTCGTGCGCACGCTGTGGGACACCTATCGCTATGTCGCCATGTTCTTGCCGATGGCGTGGTACTACTTTGCCGGCGGCATGCGGGCACTCTTCGGGGTGCATGGAGATTTCCACCGAACGCCAAAGGGTAAGGACGAGCGTCGCTCAAGCATGCCGCGCATCAATCTTGTCCTGCTGGCGGGCGAGATGTGCACGTTTTTCTATTCGTTGCTGGCCATCGTGTTAGCCTGTCGACGAGGGAACTACTTTCTTGTCCCGCTGAACTTCACCGTTTGCCTGGGTTTCGGCATGGTTCTTCTCTGGTCCTGGCAGGAAAGGCGCGCACATGAAGGCGCCTGATGCCGGCGGCCAGCGGGTCTTGATTACCGGGGCAACCAGCGCCATTGGTGCGGCCCTGGCCGATGTCTATGCGCGACGGGGCACGACACTTTACCTGCATGGCCGCAACGAGACGAAACTGGCCGCAGTCGCCGGGCGCTGCCGGGCGAGGGGCGCGGCGGTGAACACGCTGACGCTCGATGTGCGGGATTTTTCAGCCTTGCACGCCTGGCTGGCAAGCCTGGGGCCGCTCGATCTCGTGGTCGTCAATGCCGGCATGAATACCCATGTTGGCCCGGCCGGCGAGGCGGAACCCTGGGCAGCGGTGGAGGCCCTGCTCGATGTCAATCTGAAGGCGGCGATGCTCGTTACGCAAGCAGTGTTACCGGCCATGCGCGCGCGCGGCAGCGGGCAGATTGCCCTGGTCAGCTCGTTGGCCGCGTATTTCGGCCTGCCCGTGACGCCGGCCTATTGCGCCAGCAAGGCGGGTCTCAAAGCCTATGGCGAAGCGCTGCGCGGCGGGCTGGCAGCGGCGGGCATACGCGTTAACGTGATCATGCCGGGCTATGTCAAGTCGCCGATGTGCGATGACATGCCGGGGCCGAAGCCTTTCCTCTGGCCGCCCGAGCGAGCAGCGAGGGTGATTCGGCAGGGACTGGAGCGCGACCAGGCGCGCATCAGTTTCCCCTTCCCGCTGAACCTGGGCACCTGGCTGCTTGCCGTCCTGCCGGCCGGCATGGCGACCCGTATCGTGCGCCGGCTGGGCTATGGCGGTTGAGCCGGTTCTTGTTTCGGTTTTTCTCGCAGCGCTGGCCGGACTGGGACTTTCGCTGGCGATTGAGCGCCTGCTGACCCCTCGTCCGCGACTCATCCGGCCATGGGCAGCTGGCGCCCTGCATGCCGGTCTGTGGTTGTCGGCGGACGGTCTGCTCACCCTTCTGCTCGGCCGTCCATGGTTTGCCGCCGCCGCGCTTTCGGCTTTCCTGCTCACGCTGGTGCTGGTCAACAACGCCAAGGTGAACGCGTTGGGAGAGCCCTTTGTGTTCCAGGATTACGAATACTTCACCGATGCGATCCGGCATCCGCGCCTCTACGTCCCGTTCATGGGCTGGTGGAAATTTCTCGGCGCGGCAGGCGGTCTTGTCCTTGCCGTGACCGTCGGTCTCCTGGGGGAAGCAGTACCTGCCGAGCGCTTTGTCTGCTCCGGGCAGGCGGGTGGTGCGCTGGTGGTATTTGCGATCGGCGTCTTGCTCCTGCGGGCGGGAAGCGGGAAATCTCTCGCGGTGAGTTTCAAGGCGGAACATGACATGCGAACGCTCGGCCTGCTGGCCAGCCTTTGGCGCTATGGCGAGGAGGAGCGCGCCCCGGTGACATTTTCCTCCCCTTTTGATCTTCCTCCAGCGAAGTACGCCGGCAATGGCCTGCCGCACCTCGTAGCGGTGCAAAGCGAGTCGTTCTTCGACCCGCGATCGCTGTATTCGGGAATCCACAGCGGGCTGCTGACGGCGTTCGATCGTCTCAAGCGCGACGCCGTCGCGTACGGCAAACTGCAGGTTCCCGCCTGGGGGGCCAATACCGTGCGCACCGAGTTTGCCTTCCTTTCCGGAATCGGCGAGGACCAGCTGGGCGTCCATCGCTTCAATCCCTATCGCGTCGTTGCCGCCGGTCGCGACGTGGCGACACTGGCGCTCTACCTGAAACGTCTAGGCTACCGGACAGTGTGCATCCATCCCTATCCGGCGAGCTTCTACCAGCGTGATCGCGTCTATCCGCGCCTGGGCTTTGATGAGTTTCTCGACATTCGCGCTTTTCGCAATGCGCAGCGCTTTGGGCCGTACATCAGCGATGCCGCCGTGGCCGACCAGGTCGCCACTCTCCTGGGCAAGAGCGCGAGCCCGCTTTTCATATTCGTCATCACGATGGAGAACCACGGTCCGCTCCACCTTGAGCGGGTAGAGCCCTCGCCAGTCGACGAGTTCTACACGAGGCCTCCACCGGTCGGTTGCGACGATCTGACGATCTACCTGCGCCACCTGCGCAATGCCGATCGAATGATCGCTGCATTGCGCCGAACGCTGGAGGAATGCCGACAGCCGGCCAGTTTGTGCTGGTTCGGCGACCATGTGCCGATCATGCCCGCGGTGTACGAGACCTTCGGGAGGCCGAATGGCAAGGTGGACTATGTATTCTGGAGCAATCAGAGCCGGCAGCCGTCGCGCTGCGACGATCGGCAGGCGCAGGATCTGTCGATGAGTTGGCTGCGCACGCTCGGCCTTGCCGAGAACAGTGATCTGTCTGAAAGAGTCGCTTGAGCGCTCCCCTCCCACGGGCGATAATGCACACTTTTCAGTGCCCGCAGTTTGCACGCTCTTCAAGCGACGAAGAAACAGGACAAGGAACCGGCCAAACTTCCTGGTAGCTGTCGGTATCGCATAGAAGAATCAAAAGGGTAGATGAACTATGCTGCTCATGATCGACAACTACGACTCGTTTACCTACAACCTCGTCCAGTACTTCGGGGAGTTGGGACAGGAGGTCAGGGTGTTTCGCAACGACGCGATCAGCGTGGCTGGGATTGCCCAGCTTCATCCGTCGTCTCTCGTCATCTCGCCGGGTCCCGGCACGCCCAGCCAGGCGGGGATTTCGCTGGCGGTGATTCGCGAGTTCGCGGGCAGGATTCCGCTGCTTGGCGTTTGCCTCGGCCACCAGGCGATCGGCGAGGCTTTCGGCGGTCGCGTCGTGCACGCCCGCCGATTGATGCACGGCAAGGTTTCGCCGGTGCACCACGCAGGCCAGGGCGTGTTTCGCGGCCAGCCGAACCCGCTGACGTGCACGCGCTATCACTCTCTGGCGGTCGAGCGTGCGTCGTTACCGACCTGCCTGGAAGTCACCGCATGGACCGAAGATGGCGAGATCATGGGCTTGCGACACCGGACGCTGGCCGTCGAAGGCGTGCAGTTCCATCCGGAATCGATCCTGACCGAGCATGGCCACGAGTTGCTCGCCAACTTTCTTGAGGGGTACGACAGATGAAAGCACAGGACGCGCTCACGCGGGTCATCGAACACCGCGAGATTTTCCACGACGAGATGATTTCGCTGATGCGCCAGATCATGCGTGGCGAAGTCACCCCCGTGATGATCGCTGCGATCATCGTCGGCCTGCGCGTCAAGAAGGAAACGATAGGCGAGATCTCGGCCGCGGCGCAGGTGATGCGCGAATTGTCGACCAAGGTAGAGGTCAGCGACAGCGCGCATCTCGTAGACACCTGCGGCACGGGCGGGGACGGTGCGCAGTCGTTCAACATTTCGACGGCGGCCATGTTCGTCGGCGCGGCGGCGGGTGTGCGCGTCGCCAAACACGGCGGGCGATCGGTTTCGTCGCAATCGGGCAGCGCCGATGTTCTTGAAGCGCTCGGCGCCAATATCAATCTTGCGCCGCAACAGGTCGGGCAGAGCATCGACGAGCTCGGCCTCGGCTTCATGTTCGCGCCGAATCACCATAGCGCGATGAAGCACGCTGCGCCGGTGCGCCGTGAACTCGGCGTGCGCACCCTGTTCAATATTCTCGGTCCGCTGACCAACCCGGCCTCGGCTGGCAGCCAGGTGCTCGGTGTTTTTCATCCCGACCTGGTTGGCATCCAGGTACGCGTTCTGCAGCGCTTGGGCAGCACGCATGCGCTGACCTTGTTCGGCCGCGAGGGACTCGACGAGATATCGATCTCCGGCGAGACGCTCGTCGGCGAACTGAAGAACGGCCGCATCGACGAATACACCATTCATCCTGAGCAGTTCAACTTGCCAGTGCATGACCCGCGCGTTCTGCGCGTCGCCAACGTCGAGGAATCGAAAGCGATGCTGCTGGCTGCCCTCGAAAACCGCGCTGGGGCCGCGCGCGACATCGTTGCGCTCAATGCCGGAGCCAGCATCTACGTCGGCGGCCTCGCGCCAACGCTGGCCGATGGCGTGGATGCAGCCTTCGAGGCGATCGCCAGCGGTGCTGCGCGCGCCAAGGTCGACGAATTCGTTGCGTTTTCGCGACGCTTCGCCGCCTGATCAGGGCGTGCAGGATGGAACATCTGAGTACTCGACGAACAGCGGACCAGCCCTGGCGGTACTGCGATGAGGGCAACAGCGCGACGGAACGTTCTGCCTGGCCACTGCGCGGCCTGCTGCCCGGTACCAGCGGATGAGCGACATTCTGCAGCGAATTCTTGCCGTCAAACGCGACGAGGTGATCGCCAGCCGGGCGATGACGAGCCTTGCCGAGGTTCGTGCAGCGGCTCAACGGCAGGGCGCGCCGCGCGATTTCAAAGGCGCGCTGCGCGACCGGGTCGTCGCCGGGTTGCCGGCAGTCGTCGCCGAGATCAAGAAGGCCAGTCCGTCGAAGGGCATCCTGCGCGCCGACTTTCAGCCGGCCGCCATTGCTGCCGGCTACCAGCAGCACGGTGCCGCGTGCCTGTCTGTACTCACCGACAGGCAGTTTTTCCAGGGTTCTCCGGAGGCGCTGCAGCTCGCCCGGGCAGCCTGTACGTTGCCCGTGCTACGCAAGGATTTTCTCGTCGACGAGTACCAGGTGCATGAAGCGCGTGCGATGGGCGCCGACGCCATTCTGCTCATTGTCGCGGCGCTCGATTTGCCGACGATGCGCCGCTTCGAGCAGATTGCCGAGTCCTACGCCATGGCCGTGCTCGTCGAGGTGCACGACCGACGCGAACTCGGCGTCGCGCTCGAGTTGGCAACGCCGCTGATCGGCATCAACAATCGCAACCTGCGCAGTTTCGAGGTCAACCTGCAAACGACGCTTGACTTGTGCGGCGACGTTCCGGCTGACCGGATCGTCGTCAGCGAGAGCGGCATTCTAGCCGCCAGCGACGTTCAGTTGCTGCGCCGGCACGGCGTAAACGCATTTCTCGTCGGTGAGGCCTTCATGCGCGCCGGCGAGCCTGGTCAGGCTCTGGCCGAGATCCTTGCCTGAGTTCGGCAGGGCTGTTGCAGAAAACCAACAATCACTCGGCCGCCGCCCGCGAAAGCGATCAGGGAACTTGCTCCGCTCAGGCGGGTTTGCCAGAATCCGTCCAACTTCTCGTCTTTTCGAGAGGTCCAGTTTGGTGAAGCGGCAGTTGGCTTCATCGATCTCAAACCTAGAGGAGATTCACAATGCAAAAGAAACTCATCGCACTGGCAGTCGCCAGCGTAGCTTCCGGCGCTGCTTTTGCTCAGACCAACGTCACGATGTACGGCGTCGCCGACGCGGGCTATGTCTATAGCTGGGGCAAGTCCAGTGCTGTCGGTGGCGGCACCAACAAGTTCAGCGGTATCGAATCCGGCCTGCTGAGTGGCTCGCGCATCGGTTTCAAGGGCGAAGAAGCGTTGGGCAACGGCCTGAAGGCCATCTTCCAGCTTGAGTATGGCCTCAGCCTCGATACCAACGCGGGCGTCGGCACGGCGCTTGCCCGCCAGCAGTTTGTCGGTCTGTCGAGCAACGCCGTTGGTACGATCGCCCTCGGCCGCCAGTATGCCCCTGCCTATGACGCCACGGCGAGAAACGACGCCTTCGGCGGTGCCGCCTTTGCTCCGCAGTCCTTCCTGACGACCTCGACCGCCGGCAACAACACGATCACGCCGAACAGCGGCGCACGCTGGAACAACGCCGTCACCTACACGACCCCGAACTGGGGCGGCTTTACGGGTAAAGCCATCTACGGCTTTGGCGAAAACGCCGGTAACGACCGCTTCGTCAGCACAAGCGATAACGGCAGATGGGGCGTCGGCGCCAACTTCGCCGCCGGCATGTTCAACATCGACGGTGTCTATCAGGTTCGCCAGAACGTCGTCGCTGCCAATGGCAAGGACATCGACGAATGGTACGTCGGCGGCAGCCTCGATCTGAAATTCGTGAAACTGATGGCCAGCTATCAGGATCAGAACGACAGGAACAACCTCACGAACAATGACAACAGCACGTGGTCTGTCGGCGCCGTGATCCCGGTCCTGTCGTCGAGCGCCATTCACCTTGGCTATGCTGAGTTGGACTTTGACCAAGGCAACCGAGGCGCCGCCCTGAACGGCAAGTCGAAGTCGGCTGCCGTAGCGTTCTCGCACGGTCTGTCGAAGCGCACGACACTGTACACCGGTTACGTTTACGTCAAGAACGGCGACGACAGCGTCGGCGCCGCTCCGGCAGGTCTGACCGGTCTGATCGGCGCGGTGGACCGCAAGAACCACACGCTCACGGCTGGCATCCGTCATACCTTCTGATCCAGTTGTCGCGATACGAAAACGGGCGCCACAGCGCCCGTTTTTTTTGCTTCTTGCGCAAGAACCCATCGATTCAGCTCAGCGAAAGCGGCAAACCGAGCCTCCCCGAAGGCGGCCTCCAGCAAATACTTCCTATGAGTGAGTGGTTTCCAGCTTGCCTGGCGCGGGCGCTTGCCCTGTTCCTGGGCGCCGACGACCGGCGCTTACTCGCCGACAATCACCCGCAGCGGCGCCATCTCTTTGTAGAGTAGCGCCAAGGGCGCTTTGCGCGAGGCCGTGATGATGCGCGTTCCTGGTGGGTAAATCAGATGATAGGTAAGAAACAGGTGGATGTCGTCCTCGCCGAGCAGCAGTTCGCGCAGGGCGGCGTAGCCTGGATGGGAGAGGACGCCGGCCTCCGCGTAGTCGTACCGGTTGAGGCGGACGGAACGGGCGGAAAACTCCAGGTGCGGCTCGTCGGCCCCGAGCAGTTCGTGCTGCAACAAGCGGCGGATTTCGGGCAGGACGACGAGACCGACGCAGTCTTCACCAATCAGCCATTCAACCGCTCGCCCTTCGCCGCCAGGGTCAGGGGTGTGATCGCCGAAAGCCTGGCACCAGCGTGGAAAGTAGGCGGAATAGCGCCGTATGTTCTTCTGCATAATCTGCTTTTCTACTTGTCGTGCAGCGCGCGATCAATCAGGCTGGTGACCACGTCGGTATCCGAAACGAAACCCTGCAATTCGTTGTTGTCGATGACGAGGACGCCTTTGACCGAGTACTGAATCATCAAGCGCGCGAGATAGCGGATTTCGAGGTGCTGCGAGACCTGCAGCGCGGGCTTCTGAGCGATGTCGTAGACGTTCAGCAGATCGATGTCGCCGTCCTCGGCAATTACAGACCTGGCTACGTCGCGGTACGCGATCAGGCCATAGGCGTCACCCGAATGGCGCTTGTCGACGACCAGCGATCGGACGCCGTGTTCCTTCATCACCACCAGAGCCTCCCGCACGGTAGCCAGCGGGCTGATTCTGACGACGTTCTTCTTCATTATTCCGGCAACCAACATGGCAAGAGTCCTTTCCTCATTCATCCAGTGTTCCGCTTCACCGCGCGAGGGTTTGCCGCCGCTCACAACTCCTCGGCCACCTCGCGCTGGAAGGCCTGCATCTGCGCCAGACCGATTCCCACGACGCTGCCCAGCGGCAAGGAAAAGGCAAGACCGCCGCCCGGCAGGTCCATCCTCAGCTCGCCCTTGACCGTGCGCAGTATGCGCATGGCAAGTTGCTTCTCGACCACGCAGAGGAGCAGCGATTCCTTGCGCTCGAGGCCGAGGCCAAGAAAGGTCTTGCGATCATTGTGGCGCAGTCCTTTGCCCTTGAGGATGGTAATGCCGGTCGCGCCGGCGCGCTTGACGATGTCGACGGCACGGTTTTCGTCATCCTCGGGAACGATCAGTACGACAGCAGAGAACTTCATCTGGTTTTCTCCTTCACGCGGGTCCGCGAACGCAGCCACCAGGTGGCTAGCAGGCCGTAGGACATGACGATGATCATCGGCAGCAGCGAAGCGAAGGCGATCAGGCCAAACCCGTCGATCATCGGGTCGCGGCCGGGGGTCTTTTGGGCCAGGCCGACCCCCAGCGCCGTGACCAGGGGAACGGTGACCGTCGAGGTGGTGACGCCGCCGCAGTCGTAGGCAATCGGCACGATGAAGCGCGGCGCAACCTTGGTCATGGCGATCACCAGCAGGTAACCGGGAATCAACCAGTAGGCGATGTTTGTACCGTCCACGATGCGTGCACAGCCGATGACGATGCCGATCCCGACACCGATCGACACCAGCGAACGCAGCCACAGCCCCTTCAACTGACCCAGGCTTACCTCATCGGCCTTGATCGACAGGGCGATCAGCGCCGGTTCGGCCATGGTCGTTGCGAAACCGATGAGGAAGCCATAAAGGTAGAGCACCCAGAGTGCCACGCCATCGCGCATGAGGCCGCCGGTCATCTCGTCGCCGAGCGGGAACAGGCCCACCTGCAGGCCTTCGTCGAACATGTAGAGGCCGAGCGCGACGAGCGTCATGCCGACGGCCAGACCCCTTGGATCGGCCAGCGGCCGGCGCAGGATGATGAAGCTCGAAAAGAGGACGACGGCGATGATCGGCAGAAGATTCCTGACCATGATCAGGAAGTCGACGAGCATCGCGACGGCGGTGTACTGGTGCTGGTCGTCGGTCGGCATCAGGGCGACGGGCGTACCGCTGGCAGCCGGCACGAAGAAGAGTATCCCGTAGACCTGAATGATGATCATTGGCGCCAGCGCACCGAAGGCGATGAGCCCGAAGCCGTCGAGCATCGGATTGCGACCGCGGATCGTCGTCGCCAGACCGACGCCGAGGGCCGTGAGCAGCGGCGCGGTGACCGTCGAAGCGACGACGCCGCCCGAGTCGAAGGCCAGGCCGACGAGTTGCGGCGGCGCGACGGAGGTCAGTGCAACAACGATCAGGTAGCCGGGAATCAGATAGTTGCCGATCGAGTGACCGAGGACAATGCGCCATACGCCGATGACGACCGCCAGCCCAACGCCGAGTGCGGCGACCATGCGCAAGGTCAGCGCGCCCATGCTGCCGCCGGACACCGCTTCTGCCTTGTAGGCAACGGCCATCAGGGCCGGTTCGGCGGCCACCGAAGCAAAGCTGATGCAGAACGCGAAAAGCATCAGCCAGAGAAACGACCCCCGACGCGCAAAGTCGAACGCCATCGTTTCTCCGGCCGGGAAGATGGCTGCGTCGAGCCCCTTGACGAAGAGGGCCAGCCCGAGCAAGACGATGGCAAACCCGCCGACCAGCGCCAGCGGACTGTCCGGCATGCGCTGAATGAAAAAGGCCTGGAAAATAACGACGACGACCAGCGTCGGCGCCAGGTCGCGCGCCGCTTCGTGCAGCAGTTCGCGCATGATGCGCAGCACTGAACCCATTCCCCAGCCCATGCCCTACGCCCGAAAATAAGTGGCCGGAGGCGCACAGTGACGCCGTCGGCGGTTGAAGCGCTGGCGCCGGAGTCTCATCTGCTCCGCGTAGAACCCGTCGGTGACTGGCTGTTGGCACGCATGGGGCCGAATCATGCGGCATATCGTTCAGCAAGACAAGCGTTCGGCACAAGAATATCGGGGCAGGAACTGACGGCCCGGTCGACGTCGGCACCGGCGTATGCGGGCGGCAGCCGTGTGCGGGCGCCGCGGTGGCGAGGCTGATCCTATCGAAGTCGGCGGGCGAGCAAAGCCAGCGAGGCAGCCGAAACAAGCACACCAGCAGATCGAAACAAGCGGCCAGGCAGGTGCGCTGGACTACTCGGCCGACTGGCTGCTGGGGTCCGGCAAGATGGCTGGCGGATCGCGTTGTGCGACGTCGACGGAACGTCCGCCGGTCATGGCCAGCAGTTCCTGCGGGGTGAGCTGAAAGACGGCGTGCGGATGGCCGGCGGCGGCCCAGATGGCGGCGAACTGAAACAGATCCTGATCGATCAGAATGGTTGTGTTTGTCAGGTGACCGATCGGACAGACGCCACCGATCGCGTAGCCGGTGTGAGTGCGGACGAAAGCCGCGTCAGCCTTGCCGAGTGGACCGACAAGGGCAGCCACTTTGGGCTCGTCGACGCGGTTGGCTCCGCTGGCGATGACCATCACCGCGGAGTTATCCACGAGACAGCGGAAAACGATCGACTTGGCAATTTCTGCAACGCTGCAGCCGAGACCGGCGGCCGCTTCGGCCGAGGTTCTGCCGCTCGCCGGCAGGACGACGACCGGGTGAGCATGCTGCCGGCTGCGCAGCAGGTCGGCGACGCGCTGGGCACTGGCGGGGAGTCTGTCCTGGCTGTTCATCGTCAGTCCTCGTGCTTTACCGTGCAGGTTGCGCCAGCGACTCGCGCATCTCCTGCGCCGGCGGGCGGGAAAGGCCGGTGGGGAGTACGGCTGCGCTGCCGCCAGCCGGGCTGGTGGCAGCGAGGCATGGCCCCTTGTTTCGACGCGCGGCGCGGCAAGCACGGCGGGCATCAGGCGCGCAGTATGCCACAGGGTCGCTCGTTGTTCGCCATGCCGCGCGGGTTTTCAGCCGGCGCGTCGATGACTGCAGCGAGAGCGGAGCCCGCTCATCCTCGTTCGTGAATGCCTGCCTGACAGGACAGTCGTCCGCCGATCGATCGCTTTCAGGCGCGTCGCTCGGGAGGAATGAAGAGACCGAACAACTGCGCCGACGAAGCGACGCCGAGCTTTTCCCTGATTCTTGCGCGGTGAAATTCGACGGTCTTGACGCTGATGCACAGCCGCGCGGAAATCTCGCGTGTCGGCAAACCGGCGAGAACGCTGTCGAGTACCTGGCGTTCTCGTCTGGACAGTGTCGCCAGTCTGTCTGCCAGCGCTGCGGGCGCATCTTCGTGCGCCAACGCCGCTTTGCGTCGCTCGCCATCGACCCGCAACCCATGCGCCACGGCAAGGACGAGGCGTTCATCGTCGTGTGGTTTTTCGATGAAGTCGAGGGCTCCCTTTTTCAGCGCGCGCACGGCCATCGATACGTCGCCATGCCCGGTGAGAAAAACGATCGGCAGGTGAATCCGGCGCTTGTGCAGCTCGTCCTGCAGGTCCAGCCCGCTCATTCCCGGCATGCGAATGTCGAGAACCAGGCAGCCGGCGCGGTCCGCATGGAGCCCCTTGAGGAACGCCGCCGCTGAGCGGAAGGTCTCGACCCGCATTCCAGCGGTGCGCAGGAGCATGCCGAGCGCATCGCAAACGGCCGCATCGTCATCGACGACAAAAACCGTCGGCTGGCGTTGGCGCGTCTCCATCAGGGGATCTCGCGCGGCAAGGTGAAGTGAAAGGTGCTGCCCCGGCCGGCGTTCGACTCGTGCCAGATGTGGCCGCCGTGCGCTTCAATGACCGAGCGGCAGATCGATAGCCCGAGGCCGAGACCCAGCGTACGGGTGGTAAAGAACGGCGTGTAGAGTCGTTCGCCGACCGCTTCGGAAAAGCCGGCGCCCTGATCGGAAACCGAGACGACGATGTCACCGTCGGTCGTCCTCGATGTAGACAGCGCAAGGCGGCGACATTCGGGTGCCGCGTCGGCCATCGCGTCGATAGCGTTCTGCACGAGGTTCACGACAACCTGGAGAAGGAGCGTCCGGTCGGCGTGCGTCGCCGGCAAGTCGTCGGAAAAGGCAAGCGTCGTCGTGATCGCGCTGTCCTCGAGCCGCGCTTCGAGCAGCCCGACTGCCTCGCCGACCAGCGCGTTGATGTCGCAATCGGTAGGCGTCGGACGTCGGCTGTGAATGAAATCGCGCACGCGGCTGATGATCTTGCCGGCGCGCTGGCTTTGTTCGCGGGCACGCTGCAGGGCTGAAACGAGGTCTTTGCGGTCATAGCGTGGCGCCTGCAGCATGCGCAGACAGGCTCCGTTGTACCCGGCAATGGCGGTTAGCGGCTGGTTAAGTTCGTGCGCCAGAGTCGACGCGATTTCAGCCAGGGCGGCCAGGCGGGCGGTCTGATGAAGCATGTCCTGATGCTGGCGTTTCATGACCTGTGCGTGCTTCTGTTCGGAAATGTCGGTCATCACCTGCAAGCTGACGCGGCGCGCCGATTTCCATGGAATCAAGCCGACCTGAACCAGATACCAGCGGCCACTCACCGCATCGCGCACTTCACGCGCGACGAAGCGGCCGCTGCGCGCAGCGCTGTCGTCCGCCGGTCCGGGTCCTTCGCCGCCGTCTGTCGGCACGCCGAAGCGGCGGGCAAGTTCGGCAACGTCGAGCGCGTGCAGGTCGACGGCGAGCAGGCGGGCCAAGCTGCGATTGGCGTAAAGCAGCGTTCCGCTGTCCTGATCGGCAACGTAGACGGCGGCATGCAGTTCATCGAGAACATTAAAAAAGCGTTCGTCGGCCCTGCTCAGCGCAACGCGCAGACGGGCCAGCAGGAAAACGAGGGTCATGTAAACCGCGACCATGACAACGCCCTCCCAATAAAAGAAGATCTCGCCCGAGTACGGGTGCGTCGAGCGGAAGCTGCTCAGCCAGAAGAGCGACGAGAGGCAGACGATGGCCATTCCTGCCGACGCACCTCCCGCCCATGTGGCCAGCGCGATCGGGACCAGGTAGAGAATCGCCATTCGCAGCTCGTAACCGGTGGCGTAGTCGAGCGCGGCGACGACCATCGCGAGCAGCACGGCGCTGCTCAGGGCAGCCGCCCGGCTTGCGGCGATCCGGCGCAACCAGAAGGCGATGTTCTGCGCCGGCGGGCAGCGGTGCATCGCGAGGTGCATCAACACGTTCGGCAATGCGCCACCATCGCCCGCCGGGGCGTGCTTCTCGCATGGATCATCGGCAGCTTTCTTTCCTGTCCAGAAAACGGAATCATGCCGTACCTTAGCATGGCCGTGCGACGGGCCGGGCAAAACTAGGGCCAACCCCAGTTCTTCCCGGCAGTGCATCCCCCTAGACTTCGGGCAAGACGACTGTTTCAGAATCTGACTGAATAAACGAACAAGCTCGATACCGGCGGCGCAGGCCGGGCGTCGATAGGGAAAGGTGCCACGTGGCAGACCAGATACTGATTTTTCTGCAGGCCCTCCTCAATCAGACGGGGGCCATCCATTTCTCATTCGGCAATCTGATCATGATCATCATTGGCGCCATCATGATCTATCTGGCGATCGCCAAGCACTACGAACCCTTGCTGCTCGTAGGCATAGGGTTTTCCTGTATTGTCGCCAACGTCCCCGGCCCGCCGGATGATGTGCCCGGCGGGCAGGCGATCTCGGCGCTGCTCTATGCGGTCAAGGACGGCGGGCTGTTCCACTATGCCTACATGGGAGTAGAAAAACTGATCATTCCACCACTCATCTTTCTCGGCGTCGGCGCGATGACCGACTTCGGCCCGATGATCGCCAATCCGCGCCTGGTAATCCTTGGGGCAGGGGCGCACCTGGGCATCTTCGTTGCCCTGATCCTTGCCAAAGCGATCGGCTTCACGCTCAGTGAAGCGGGCGCCATCGGCATCATCGGCGGCGCCGACGGGCCGATGGCCATCTTCGTTGCGGTCAAGCTGGCGCCGCACCTGCTCGGCCCGATCTCGGTCGCTGCTTACTCCTATATGGCCTTGATGCCGATGATCCAGCCGCCGGTGATGCGCCTGCTGACGAGCAAAGCCGAACGTCAGATCAGCATGGCGCAGGTACGCAAGGTCAGCAAGCTGGAGAAAATCGCCTTTCCGGTGGTGATTGCGATCATCGTCAACCTCTTCTTTCCACCGGTTGCGCCGCTCATCACCATGCTCATGCTCGGCAACCTGCTGAAGGAAGTTGGCGTCACCGATCGGCTGTCGAAAACCGCCGCCGGCGGACTGATGAACGTCATCATCATCATCCTGACCGTCGCCATCGGCTCGACGATGGCGGCCGACAAGTTCCTCACCCTGCAGACGGTCGAAATCGTTGTTCTCGGCCTGCTTGCCTTTCTCTTCGGTACTGCGTCCGGCGTCGTCACCGCCAAAATCATGAACGTGTTTCTGAAGACAAAGATCAATCCGCTCATCGGCTCGGCCGGCATAGCCTCGGTGCCGATCGCCGCTCGCGTGTCGCACATCGTGGCGCATCAGGAGAATCCGAACAATTTCCTCATCTACCACGCCATGGGGCCGAATCTCGCCGGGGTCTTCGGCACAGCGATCTCGGGCGGCATCCTGCTCGCCTTGCTCGGGGTGTCTTGACATGCCGCCGACCTTTTTGCTCGTCGCTCCGCCAGCGCGCCGGACCGGCATGGCGTACAACTTTGTCGTATCCAGGTCATGAGCGCGATCGTTCCGGACACTCTCCAGGGAGCGCTGATCGTCAGCGTGATCGATTTCCTCCTCAGTTTCGTGATCATCAGTGGCATCGGCTTCGTCCTGGCGCTGTTTCCGTTGCTCAATCGTCTGCCCACCCTTTTTCATGCCGGCGTCGCGCCGCCCAAGATGGCCGCCCGGGAGAAGGCCGCCGGTCGAAGTGCCGAATTGCCAGGGCAACTGGACGCCAACGACGACATCGCGGCAATCGCTGCCGCCGTCCTCGTTGTCATGGACGGTACGCCGCATCGCATCCTGCAGATCGATCCAAGCCAGCGCAGCGCCGGATGGGTCAGCGAAGGGCGTGTCGCCCACCACGGCTCGCATGCGCCGAAAAGCGGTTGACGACAGGCAGGCGGCCGGTGGCCGAAGGCGCCCGGCCGTGCTCGGCACCGCGACCCCGACGACAGACTGCCGTAAACGCCTGATGCTCGCGTATAGTGCCGGCAGTCGTCAGTCCTGCGCAAGGCTCGCTCATGCCGCCCAAGCTACTTCTTCTGATCGTCGCCATCGAGGGCTTTTGCTCTCTTGG
>WBZP01002246.1_pt1 | contig 22475 bp, 18 predicted proteins | sample 5204301 | NCBI WGS metagenome assembly WBZP01 (sample SAMN12412401, study PRJNA552823) | activated sludge metagenome | isolation source: activated sludge from nitrification reactor of wastewater treatment plant... | place: USA: Pennsylvania | collected 2017
CCGGAGGGCGCGGCGGGGGCCGGCGGCGCGGCCTTCGCCGTGGCCGGCCGCGAGGCCGTCTGGCCGGCCGCGAGCGGCGCCGACGTGCCGAGAGCGAGGATCGCGGCGAGCGCGCGGGACCGGGCGGACATGGACCGATAATAGCCGGGGGCGGCGGCTGCCGCGCCCCAGCCTCCCAATGATGCTCGCCCTCGCCCTCCTTCTCGCCGCGCCGGCCCCGCCCACGCCTCCGCTCGCCGAGCTGCTCACCCGCGCGCGCGACCGCATCGAGGCCGGCGACCACGCCGGCGCGCGCGAGGCGCTGGCCGAGGCGGCCCGCCTCTATCCCGCGAGCGCCGCGGTGCCGAACTTCCAGGGCGTCCTTGCCGCCTCGGACGGGCAGCCGGCGGAGGCCGAGGGCCGCTTCCGCGCGGCGGTCCGCCGGGACCCGCGCTACACGGACGCCTGGCTGAACCTGGGGCGCCTCTACCAGGAGAACGCGGCGAAGGACGCGGCGGCGCCCGCGAAAGCGCTCGACGCCTACCAGGCCGTTCTCGGCTACCAGCCGGCCCACCGCGACGCGCGCTTCCAGTCCGCGGTGCTGCGTCAGGCCCTCGGCGACTTCGCCCGCTCGCAGGGCGAGCTCGAGCGGCTGCCGGCCCAAGACCGCGCGCGGCCGGCCGCCCTGGCGGTGGCCTGCGCGAACCACGCGGCTCTCGGCGCGAGGGCGGAGGCGGACGTCGCGGCCGACGCGCTCGTCGCGCGCGCGGACCTCGCGGCCGAGGACGTGCGTCCGACGCTCGCGATCCTCGCCGCCCACGGCCGCGACGACCTCGTCGTGCGGCTCGTCGATCAGCTCCGGCGGCGGGCGCTCGCCGACGCCGAGGACCTCCACGCCCTCGGCGCCGCCCACGCGAAGCTCGGCCAGCTCGCCCTGGCGCGCGAGGCGCTCGAGGCGGCCGCCGCCCAGCGGCCCGACGACGCCGACCTCCTCGTCGCCCTCGCCCGCGTCGCCCACGACCAGAAGGACCTGAAGGGCGCCCTCGGCTACCTCGGCCACGCGCGTGCGGTCCGCCCGCAGGACGCCGCCGTCCACTTCTTCTTCGGCATGGTCTGCGTCGAGCTCGACCTCGGGGGCGAGGCCTACACCTCGCTCGTCGAGGCCGTCCGGCTCGACCCCGACAATGCCGCGGCCAACTACGCGCTCGGCTCGGTCGCGATGTACCGGAAGGACCCGACCGAGGCCGTCCCGTACTTCGAGAACTACGCGAAGCTGCGGCCCGACGACTACCACGGGCCCTACGCGATCGGCGTCGCCCTCTTCCTCGCCAAGCGCTACGACGAGGCGCGGGAGAAGCTCGTCCCGTTCGCGTCGCGGCCGGAGACGACGGCCTCCGTGAGCTACTACCTCGCGCGGATCGCGCGGGCCGGGAACGACGACGCCGAGGCGATCGCCTTCGCGACGCGCGCGGTCGAGGCCGACCCGAAGAGCGCCGACGGCTGGTCCGAGCTCGGGCTGCTGTACCAGCGGGCGGGCGACACCGCGAAGGCCGAGGACGCGCTCACGCGCTGCCTCGCGATCGACTCCGACCACTACCTCGGCAACCTGCACCTCACGATGCTCTACTCGCGCACGCGCGACCCGCGCCTGGCCGCCCAGCAGCAGCGGTTCGACGAGCTCAAGAAGCGCCGCGCCGAGCAGTCGGCCGACTTCCTGCGGCCGGTCGACGTGCGGCCGTACTGAACAGCCGGGGAACAGCCGGGGTCAGATCTTGAATCTTGAATTCCGCCCGCGGAACTCAAGATTCAAGATCTGACCCCAGCCGCTCAGGCCAGGCCCAGGCGCTCCCGCCGGTACTTGCCCGACTGCACCGCCTCGCACCACGGGCGGTTGGCGAGGTACCAGCGCACGGTCTCGCGGAGGCCGCTCTCGAAGGCGTGGCGCGGCTGCCAGCCGAGCTCGCGGCGGACGAGCGAGGCGTCGATCGCGTAGCGCCGGTCGTGGCCGGGGCGGTCGGCCACGAAGGTCCGCAGCTCCGCGTAGGAGCGCAGCCCGCGCGCGGCGAGGGCCGGGTTCGCGGTCGCCGGCCGCTCGGCCTCGAGCGCCGCGCACAGCGCGTCGACCACCTGCAGGTTCGTGCGCTCGTTGCCCCCGCCGATGTTGTACTTGCCGCCGGGCCGGCCCTTCTCGAGCACGAGCAGGATGCCCTCGCAGTGGTCCTCGACGTAGAGCCAGTCGCGCACGTTGCCGCCGTCGCCGTAGATCGGCAGCGGCCGGCCCTCGAGCGCGTTCAGGATCATGAGCGGCACGAGCTTCTCGGGGAACTGGTACGGGCCGTAGTTGTTCGAGCAGTTGGTGATCAGGACCGGCAGGCGGTAGGTCCCGCCCCAGGCGCGGACGAGGTGATCGGCCCCGGCCTTCGACGCGGCGTAGGGCGAGTTCGGGGCGTACGGCGTCGTCTCGGTGAAGAGGCCGTCCGGGCCCAGCGTCCCGTAGACCTCGTCCGTCGACACGTGCAGGAAGCGGAAGCCCTCGCCCGCGTGGGCGCGCGACGCCTCGAGCAGCTCGTACGTCCCGACGAGGTTCGTGCGCACGAAGGCGCCGGGGCCGTCGATCGAGCGATCGACGTGCGTCTCGGCCGCGAAGTTCACGACCGCGTCCGGCCGCACGCGGTCGAAGGCGGCGCGGACCGCCTCGCGATCGGCGATGTCGGCCTGCACGAACTCGTATCGCGGGTGCGACGCGACGTCGGCCAGGCTCTCGAGGTTCCCCGCGTAGGTGAGGGCGTCGAGCACGACGACCTTCGCCTCGGTGCGGGCGAGGGCGTGGCGGACGAAGTTCGAGCCGATGAAGCCCGCCCCGCCGGTGACGAGGACCGTCCTCACGGCTTCCTCCGGACGATGTCCCCGAGTACCGCCCCGAAGCGTTCCATGTAGTCCTGCTGGCTGCGGCGGATCACCTCGTGCGCCTCGTCGCGGCCGTAGACGCGGGTGATCTCGCAGGCGGGGGGGGCCGCGTCGGGGCCCTGCTTGTAGGTGAGGAAGTAGTGCTTCAGGCGGTTCACGAGGAGGGCCGGCAGCTGGCCGATGTCGCTGAGGCCGCCGTAGACCGCGTCGTTCGCCAGCACCGCCACGATCTTGTCGTCGACCTCGGTCCCGTCGAGGAGCCCGAGGCCGCCGATCGGGATCGCCTGCACGAGGATGTTGCCGTGGGTGATCGTCTTCTCGGTGAGGACGAGGACGTCGAGGGGGTCGTCGTCGCCCACGAGCGCCCGCCGGCCGGTGCGCTCCTCGGCGAGGGCGGCCACGGCCCGCGCGCACAGCGTCCGCGGCAGCAAACCGTAGGGGCTCGGGCAGACGTTCGAGTACAGCTGCGGCCGGTCGATCTTCAGCAGGCCCGTGTCCTTGTCCATCTCGAACTTGACCGTGTCGGTCGGCACGATCTCGACGTAGACGGTCACGCGGGCCGGCGCGGCGGGGCCGAGGTCGACGCCGTGCCACGGGTGCGAGTTGAAGAAGAGGTCGAGTGCTCCGAAGTTCAGCTCGGGGGGCATCGCTCGGACTATAACCCAGGCCCCGCGCGCGGCCGGCGCCGCGCGGCCCGGCCGCCGGGTGGGGGAGAATGGGCCCATGGCGACGCCCACGCCCCTGCGCCCCCTGCACGTCGTCGCGATCGAGGCGGGTTCCGACCGGGCGGCCGAGATCGTCCCGGCCGCGCGCCGGGCCGGCCGCTCCGTCCAGGCCCACGTCCTGCGGCCGCCCCTCCCCGGGGAGCCCGCGGAGTCCCGGCTGCGCGCCGAGCTCGCCCTCCTCCGCGAGGCGGTCCGCGCGGCGCTCGCCACGGAGGGCGTCCTCCTCCTCGCCGACGAGCGCGGCGCCCTGGCCGTGGTGGAGGCCCTGCGCGTGCTCCTCGACGAGCGCGAGCTCGGCTGGGACGAGGCGTGGGCGCGGGTGCGCGCCTCGACCGTCGTCCGCTACGCCTCGCCGAAGACGGAGCCGGGGCGGCCCTTCTGGACCGTGCCGTTCCTCGAGGCCTTCGCCCCGCGCCTCCTGGAGCTCGTCTACGAGGTGAACCGCCGCCACCTCGACGCGGTCGAGGCCCGCTGGCCCGGCGACGCCGAGCGCCGCCGCCGCCTCTCGCTCTTCCGCGAGGGCGAGCCCAAGCGCCTGCGGCCGGGGATCCTGGCCGTCCTCGCCGCGCGCCGGGCCGACGTCGCGACGCCGTGGGACGGCCCCGGCGGCGAGGCGCTCGAGGACCTCTCGGTCCTCCTCCCGAAGACGCTCCACGCCCGGCCCACGCCCGTCTTCGCCCGCGCCTGGCTGCACGACGCGAACCCCGACCTCGCGAAGCTGCTCACCGACACGCTCGGGCGCGGGTGGGCGAAGGAGCCGGCCGGGCTCGACCGTCTCGAGACCCTCGCCTTCGACGCCGGCTTCCGCGGCCGCTTCCGCGAGGTGCGGCGGGCGGCCCGCGAGCGCCTGGCCGCGCACCTGCGCGCGCACGCCGGCGTCCCGTCTTCGGCGGACGCGCTCGTCGACGTGCGCATGGGGGCCCTCGCCGCGCACGAGCGCCCGCTGCTCACCGCGCTCTGGCTCGTCCGCGAGCACCTGCGCCTCGCCACCGGCGGCTGGCGCCCGCCCGCGCCGCGCACCGTCGTCGTCGCGCGCACCGTCGAGGCGGCGCGCGACGACGGCGAGCCGGTCGTCGACCTCCTGCGCTCGGTGGCCCGGGCGGTCAACGAGGACCCGCGCGTCGAGGGGGCGCTGCGCGTGGCCGTGCTGCCCGCCTGCGAGGAGGACGAGCTGCGGCGGCTGGCCGGCGCGGCCGACCTGTCGAGCCAGCCCGGCACCGCCGGCTCCGGCGCGGCCGGCGCCCGCGCCCTCGGCCTCGCGGTGAACGGCGCGGTGACCCTCGGGACGGCCGACGGTGCCGTGCGCGAGCTCGTCGAGGCGGCGGGAGTGGAGAACGTGTTCCTCTTCGGCCTCGGCCCCCTCGAGACGCGCGCGTGGCGCGAGGGCCGCGTCTACCGCCCGCAGGACGTCTACGCGATCGACCCGCTCGTGCGCCTCTCGCTCGACGCGCTCCTCTCGCCCCGCTACGCGCCCGCCCCCGGCGCCCACGATTGGGTGCGCCGCGAGCTCCTCGACGAGCACGACCCGTGGCTCGTCGTCGCCGACTTCGGCGCCTACGTCCACCGCCAGGACGAGGCGCTCGCCGAGTTCGCCGACCCGCGGGCCTTCACCGAGAAGGCCATCGTCACGATCGCGCGGGCGCGGCGGTTCTGGGTCGACGAGCTGGAGGTCGACGCGTGAGGCCCGCGGCGGCCGTCGCGCTGGCCCTCGCCCTCGCGCCGCTCGCGGCGGGGGCCCAGGGGCTCGGCGACGCCGCCGCGCGCGAGAAGAGGAAGAGGGAAACGGCGGGGGCTTCGGAGCCGAAGAGGGTCTTCACCGACGCGGACCTGCCCGCCGCGGCGGCGCCGGCCGGGCCCGCGTCGGCGGCGGACGCCGGGACCGCCCCGGCGGAGGGCGCCGGGACCGCCCCGGCGGAGGGCGCCGCGACCGCCCCGGCGGAGGGCGCCGCGAAGGCCGCGCCGCCGGCCGCGGCCGTCGGGGCCTCGGCGGCGCGCGACGACGACCCCGTCGAGGCCGAGCGCCGCGAGCGCCGGCGGCTCGAGACCGACTGGCGCGTGCGCTTCGCGAACGCGCGCGAGCGCCTGGCCCTGGCCGAGGCCGCGTCGTGGCGCGAGGTCGTGCGCACGGAGATATACCAGGGCCTTCCCGTGCCGATGAAGGTCCGCGAGAAGGTCGAGACCCCCGAGCTCGTGGCCGCCCGCCAGGCGATGGCCGACCTCGAGGAGGAGTACCGCCGGACGGGGCTCCCGCCCGGCTGGGCCCGCGAGCCCTAGCTCCCGCTCAGGGCTGCGGCGCCATGCCGCCCCGCGGCCCGGGCCGCGTCTTCATCTCGTACTCGCGCGGCGGCTCGGCGCCCATCAGGTTCTTCACGAAGTAGTCCCACCGGCGCCGCACCATGTACGGCTCGGAGCCGAAGCCGTGGCCGCGGTTCGGCAGCAGCAGCAGGTCGAAGTCGCGGTTCGCCTTGATGAGCTCGTCGACGACGAGGAGCGTGTTGTAGGGCGGGACGTTGTTGTCCATCGTGCCGTGGGCGAGGAGGAGCTTCCCCTTCAGGTTCTTCGCCACGAGCTGGTTCGCCTGGTTGTCGTAGCTCGTCGTGCCGTCGGCGTTCTTCACGAGGAGCCCCTGCCACTTCTCGCCCCAGTCGTCCTCGTACACGCGGTTGTCGTGGTTGCCCGCCTCCGAGATCCCGACCTTGAAGAAGTCGGGGTAGCGGAACATCGCGCCGGCCGCCGCGTAGCCGCCGCCCGAGTGGCCCCAGATCCCCGCCCGCTCGAGGTCGATCCACGGGAAGCGCGCGGCGAGCTCCTTCATGCCCGCGACCTGGTCGGCGAGGCCGTTGTCGCCCATGTTCCCGTACCACGCGTCGTGGAACTTCTTCGACCGTCCCGGCGTGCCCGTCGCGTCGAGCTGCACGACCACGAAGCCGAGCTCGGCGAGGGCCTGCGTGTCGCCGCGGGCGGCCGAGAAGCTGCGGCTGCCGACGCTGCCGCTCTGCGGCCCCGGGTAGACCTGGTTGACGATCGGGTACTTCTTCGACGGGTCGAAGCGCGTCGGCCGGTAGAGGAGGCCGTAGAGGTCGGTCGCGCCGTCGCGCGCCTTCACGGTGAAGGGCATCGGAGGCTTCCAGCCGGCGGCCTCGAGGCGCGAGACGTCGGCCTTCTCGAGCGGCAGCACGGCCTTCCCGGCGGCGTCGCGCAGCACCATCGTCGGCGGCACGTCGGGCTTCGAGAAGCTGTCGGCGAAGAATGCGCCCGACGGGGCGAGCGAGACGTCGTGGTCCGCGTCCTCCGGCGTGAGTAGTGCCGGCCGCTTCCCGTCGAGACCGACCCGGTAGAGGTGGCGGAAGTAGGGGTCGCGGCCCGCCTCGCGGCCGTTGCCGACGAAGTAGACGAGCCGCGCCTTCTCGTCGACGCGCAGGACCTGCGCTACGTTGCCGTCTCCGGTCGTCACCTTCTGCTTCAGCGTCCCGCTCGCGGCGTCGTACAGGTAGAGCTGGCCCCAGCCGTCGCGCTCGGAGAACCAGAGGACCTCGTTCGACGCCGCGAGGAAGCGCCAGTTCGCCTTGCCGCTGCCCGACTCGAAGTAGGTCGCCACCGTCTCCTCGAGCACGTCGCGCACCGCGCCCGTGTCGGGGTCGGCGAGGCGCAGGACCTCGCGCTTGTGGTCGCGCGAGGTCGAGACGAACGCGAGCTGCCGGGCGTCGGGGCTCCACTGCACGTCGTCCCACTCGCCGCCGCGCACCTTGATGTCGTCCGTCACCGTCCCGCGGTGCGGGTCGGGCGGCAGCGCGAGCCGGACGACGCGCGGGCCGTCGAGGTGGACGACGACGCGCTCGATCGTCGCCACCTTCTCGTCGCCGGGCAGCGGGTACTTCCAGGCCTGCAGCGTCGGGTGGCCCGCCTTCGTCTCGACGAGGTACATCTCGCCGACGCCGCGCTCGTCCTGGCGGAAGGTCGCGATCTTCTTCGAGTCCGGCGACCACAGCACCACCGGCCGGTCGCTCTTCGTCCAGCCGGCGTTGTCGGTCGCGTAGCCGTGGTCCTTCGCCCCGTCCGTGGTGAGGGGCGTCTCGCGGCCGGTCGCGATCTCGCGCACCCAGAGGTCGTCGCCCTTCCGGAACGCCGTCCACTTCCCGTCGGGCGAGGGCACGTCGGTCCTCTGCCGGAACGGCGACGGCGGGCCCTCGCTCGCCCGCTCGCGCCCGGCCGCGGCGGGCGCGGCCTTGCATGCGTAGGCCGCGAGGTCGCAGTCGACGTGCCGGCCCGCGGTGTCGAGGCTCAGCGAGCGGCCGTCGGCCGCGAGCTCGAAGCTCGCGAACGGCAGCTTCCGCGCGCCCACGGGCCGGCCGAGGGCCGCCGTCAGCGCCGCCGCGAGCCTCGCGTGGTCGAACGCCGGTCCGCGCGTGCGCTTCGCCGGGTCGACGATGACGAACTCGCTGCCCCCGTCCTCGAGCGCGTTCCTGTACCAGAAGCGGCCGTCGGGCCTCCACGTCGGCCGCCCGCCCGCGCGCACCACCAGCGGGTTGACGTTCGGGCCGAGGAGCTTCTCGGCCAGGGTGTAATCCTCCGCGGAGAGGGCGGCCGGCGTCCCGGCGTCGCTCGCGAGGGCGGCCGGGACGGCGGCCAGGATCAGCGGGACGACGAGGGCGGCGGCGGCGGTCTTTCGGGTCATGGCGCTCCTCGGGCGAGCCGCCATTAGACCGGCGTCTCGCTCCGCGCGCAACGGCCCTTCCCGCCCGGCTCACTTCCGCGTGCGTTCCGCCTTCCCGGGTGGCCGGCTCAGCCACTCGGGCGGAATCTCCCGGGGCATCCCGGCCGGGAACCGCGCGAAGGCCCGCAGCTCCTCGCGCGACGGCGAGAGGCGGGCCTCGGCGTGGCGGTCCATGGCCATGGAGCTGAGCACCCCGGTCAGCACCGTGAGCCCGCCGATCAGGCCGCCCGCCGCCGCGCAGCCGCCCGCGTCGTTGCCCTCGACCGAGCTGCACGAGGCCGTGAGGGCCACGAACGAGATCATCCCGCCGACGAGCGCGAAGCGGCGTGTGGAGCGGGCGACCCCGTGGCGCTCCACGCGGACCTCCCGCACCGCGGCTGCGTCGAAGTCGCGGACGCCCTCCTTCGTCCTCAGGAAGAGGTGCCCGTCCTGTGCCGCGAGGAGCTCGCCCCGCGGCGTCTCGCCGCCCTTCGCCTTGGGGACGAGGCGGACCTGCCGGCCGTAGACGTCGGGAGAATGGCTCGCGCAGCCGGGCAGCGCGACGGCGGCGGCGGCGACGAGGGCGAGGACCCTATGGCGGCGCATCGCGGACCTCACTTCCTGAAGCGGCTGTCCCAGAACGCGCGCTCGAGCGTGCTCTCGCGGGCCTTGTAGGCGGGCGCGAGGCGGCGTAGAGCCGCGGCGGGGTCGGCCACCGCGAGAAGGGCCATCTGCGGGTCCTCCTCGGCGAGCCACTCCTGCCGCATCCACTCGTAGTAGTAGCCCTCGCTCGCGAGGAAGAGCTCGAAGCGGCCGTCTCCCGGCGGCAGCCGGAAGACGAGGCGCCACGCGTCGCCGGGCTCCGTGACGACGTGGGAGTCGCCGGCGGCGAGCCGCGCGCGCACGGCCTCGTCGGCGCGGCCCGCCCGCACGGCCGCGGCCGGGGCGAGGACGAGTGGCGCGACCGGGGCGCCGAGCCGCGCGAGGGCGACATGGTCGAGCCGCCAGTGCCCGCGCGCGAGCGTCAGCCGCGCGCGCAGCCTTCCCCGGCCTTCCGCCTCGAACGGGAGGACGCGCGCGTCGCCCGCGATCGGGCCGGCCTCGTCGAAGCTCCCGATCGCCCGCCACGGCCCGTCGCCCTCGGCCACCGCCACGTCGATCCCGCCGAGGACCTGCGCCATGCCGAGGGCGCGCCGCCCGGCCGCGGGGCCGCCGCGCTCGACCGAGGCGAGGAACTCGCCGGCGCGGCGGCCGGTGAACGCCATCGTCTGGTAGAAGAGGTAGGTCGAGAGGAGCGTCTGGCGCGCGCCGATCACGAGGCCGCTCGGCCCCGGCGCCGCGGACGGCAGCTCGAGCTCGATCGTCTCGCGGGCGGCGAGGTCGTCCGCGTCGCTCGTCGAGGCGCGGCCGGCGCCGCCCGAGGCCCGCACGGCCTCGAGGCAGTCGCCCTCGGCCGCGCGGCACGCGAGCGGCGCGGCGATCGCGGTCGCGGGGTAGAGGCGGCCGGCCCCGTCGGCGAACACGCGGCCGCCCCCGGGCATCGGGGCCGCGAGGAGCTCCACGCGGCGCACCGCGTGCGTCTCCAGCGCCTCGTTGCGCATGGTGACCGCCACCTCCGCGCCGGCCGGCCGCGTGACGCGAAGCGCGTCGACGTCGCGGGCCTCGAGGACGCGGGCGATCGACTCCGAGAAGCCCTCGGCCTGCGGCCGGTCGGGCTCCGCGCCGCCCGGGCCCTCGACGTAGAACGTCGGGCACGAGCCGAAGCAGCTCTTCGGGCTGGCGGTGCAGTAGAGGGTGATCGTGGACGTGATGAACGCGACGGTGCCGAAGACCCCGAGCGACACCGACGTCTCGCTCCGCGACGAGGTCGTCTCGAGGAGGGCCACGTCGCCGAGCGTCAGCTCGACGCGCTCGCTCCGGCCGCGGGGCTCGCGCCGCGCGTCGAAGCGCTCTCCGAGGCCGCGCAGGCGGAGGCCGTCGGGCGTCACCTCCCAGTCGCGCAGGACGAGGAGCTCGCCGCTGGCGAGGTGGACCTTCAGGGGCTGCGACCGGCCGTCCATCCCGACGCGCGCCGGCGGGTGGGCGGGGTCGTGGAGCTGCGGCTCGCTCACCGGGATCGCGCAGCCGGCGACCCCCAGGGCGAGCGCGGCCGAGGCGAGTGTCGTGCGACGACGGCGCCGTCCCGTCATTTCCGGTGCCTCCTTCGCTTCGCAGAGGTGAGAAGGAGCCGGGGCCGGCCGTTACCGGGGCTCGGGGGCGATGTGCGGCGGGGCCCTCTATCAGTGCGCCACGGTGATCATTGACAAGACATTTGCTTGCCGTTCAGAATCCGCCGCGTCGCTGGGCAAACGACAGAGGGCCATCCGAACGGGAGGGGCTGACCATGGGAGACTCGTCGACGTCCGGAGAGGGTGGGAGTACACGCGCGCACCCGAGGTACGAGGTGTCGCTCCCGGTCGACTGCACGACCCGGGACGTGTTCGTCTCGAGCCAGTTCTGCAACATCAGCCGGGGCGGGATGTTCCTCCGCTCCGAGAAGCCCCTCCCGATCGACGCCGAGGTGGCTCTCGTCCTGCGGCTTCCGGAGCCCGGGCGCGCGATCCACGCGAAGGGCCGCGTCGTGTGGAACTACGACATGGTGAAGGGCACGACGAAGATCGTCCCCGGCTCCGGCATCCGCTTCGTGGAGATCGCCCCCGACGACCGGGCCGCCCTGGAGGACTTCCTGCGCGGCCTCGGCGCGCGCCGGAAGGACGCCTGAGCCGGACTACCGCCCGGCGTAGAGCGTGAGCGAGCCCCGCACCCAGCCGTCGATCGCCGACCAGAAGACGAGCGGCGCGAGGTTCGCGAGGGCGAAGACGACGAGCCAGGCCCGGTCGGCGAAGGCCAGCGCGAGCTTCGGCTTGTCCTCGTTGCCCGCGTCGATCGTCATCACCTTCAGGACCCGGAAGTAGTAGTACGCCGCGATCGCCGCGTTCACCGCGCCGATGAAGGCGTAGACGCCGTAGCCCTTCTCGATGACCGAGGCGAAGACGTAGAGCTTCCCGAGGAAGCCGACGAAGGGCGGGATCCCGACGAGCGACAGCAGGAAGAACGCCATCGCCACGGTCAGGAGCGGCGAGCGGCGGTAGAGCCCGGGGTAGTCGCGCAGGTCGAAGGTGCCCTCGTGCAGGTGCACGAGCGTCACCACGAGGAAGGCCCCGAGGTTCATGAAGAGGTACGCCGCGAGGTAGACGAGGAGCGCCCGCGCGCCGTTCTGCGAGAGAGCCACGACGCCCATCAGCAGGTAGCCCGCGTGGGCGATCGACGAGTAGGCGAGCAGCCGCTTCATGTTCGTCTGGGTGAGGGCGGCCACGTTGCCGACCGTCATCGTGACGACCGAGACGAGCATGACGAGCCCGGGCCAGCTCAGCGAGGTCTCGAGGTCCCACGGCCCGCCGGCCGGGGTCGAGAAGGCCCCGTAGAAGAAGCGGAGCGCGATCCCGAGGCCGGCCGCCTTCGGCAGCACCGACAGGAGCGCCGTCACGGGCGTCGCCGCGCCCTGGTAGACGTCGGGGCACCAGAAGTGGAACGGCACCGCCGCGACCTTGAAGCCGAAGCCGGCGAGGACGAGGAGGGCGATCGCGAAGATCGCGAAGCGGTTCGCCTCGGTGACGCCGGCCGCGAGGAACTCCTGGATCGCGGGGATCGACGTGTGCCCGGTCATGCCGTAGAGGAGCGAGAGGCCGTAGAGCATCGTTCCCGTCGAGGCGGCGCCGAAGAGCACGTACTTGAGCGACGCCTCGTTCGACATCCGGTCGCCCTTCAGGTACGCCACCATCACGTACGACGTGATCGACACCATCTCGAGCGAGAGGTACAGCATCACGAGGTCGTTCGACGCGGCGAGGAGGAGGGCGGAGAAGGTGAGGGCGAGGACGAGCGCGTAGAGCTCGCACTGGCCGAGGCCGTGCAGCTCCTTCGAGTTGCGGAAGGAGAACGCGAGCACGGTCAGGAGCGAGGCGGCGACGAGCACCACCTTGAACGCCGAGCCGAGCGGGTCCACGACGACCTGGCCCGCGAAGACGGACGCCGAGGTCCCCGCCGCCTGGAGCTGGAAGGCGAAGACGAGGGCGGCGAGGAGCGACACGACCGTGATCGCCTTCGCCGCGGCGTTCCGCCACGCGGCGAGCGTCGCGTCGGCGAGGACGACGAGCAGGAGGCCGGCGACGAGGGCCGTCTCGGGCCGGAACAGGGCGAGGCTGCGGACGAGCTCTTCCATGGTGTCTCTAGCCCTTGAGGATGTCCGCCTCGTCGAGGTTCGGCGTGCGCCGCAGGCGGTACAGCGTGAGGACGATGGCGAGCGCCACCGCGACCTCCGCCGCCGCCACGACGATCACGAACACGCCGAAGACCTGCCCCCCGAGGTTGCCGGAGGAGAAGCGGGAGAAGGCGACGAGGTTGACGTTGGCCGCGTTCAGCATCAGCTCGATGCTCATGAGCACGTTCACCGCGTTGCGCCGGGTGAGGAGCCCGAGGACGCCGAGCGAGAAGAGCGCGGCCGCGACGACGAGGTAGTGGGGGAGCCCGACGGTCACGCGTCCCTCCGGCGGCGCACGATCATCGCCGCGCCGATGAGCGCCACGAGCAGCAGCACCGAGGCCGCCTCGAAGGGCAGCAGGTAGGCGCCCATGAACAGGTGGCCGATGTCCCGCGTCGTGGGGGCGAGCGTCCGCGCGGTCGTCGCCCACTCGCTGCGGACGGCCGTCGCCCCGAGGATCACGAAGAGGCCGCCGGCCACGATCGCCCCCGACGCGAGCTGGTTCGTGTCGGTGCGCAGGTCGAGGTCGTAGATCTTGTGGGTGAGCATCACGCCGAACAGCAGCAGCACGAGGATGCCGCCGACGTAGACGAGGAGCTGGGTCGCGGCGAGGAAGTCGGCCCCGAGCAGGACGTAGAGGCCGGCCACCCCGAAGAACGTGAAGAGGAGCGCGAAGGCGCTGTAGATGAGGGTCCGCGAGAGGACGACGACCGCGGCCGAGCCGACGGTGACGACCGCGAAGACCCAGAAGACGACGTCCGAGGGGGTCATCGCGTCACGCTCCCGCCGCCGGCGCGGCCGGGGCCGGCGGCGCCGCCTTCTTCTTCGGGTCTTCCATGATGAACTGCGCGTCCTTCTTGGCGAAGCGGTAGAGGTGCTGCTGCAGGTCGTTGGTCGCGAACTCGTACTCCGGCGTCATGTACAGGCACTCGGTCGGGCACGGGTACGTGCAGAGGTTGCAGTAGCAGCACAGCGACATGTCGATGTCGAAGACGGCCACGTGCAGCTTGATCGGCTGCCCGTTCGCGGCCCAGATGGGCGGCGCGTCGGCCGCGCGCTTCTCGGCCTTGATCGAGATGCAGTTGACCGGGCAGGCGCGGGCGCACTGGCCGCAGCCGATGCAGTCCTCGTATTTCATGAAGAGCCGCATGCGGCTCTTCGGCGGCAGCGGCCACTTCTCGGTCGGGTACTGCAGGGTGACCTTGTCGCGGAACATGTGCCGCCAGGTGATCTTCATCCCGACGAGCACCGTCCAGAACCCCTGCCAGACCTCCGTCAGCCACTTCATCATCGCGACACCTGGGCGGCGAGCTCCGCGCTGCGGCGGCGGCTCCACTGCATCGCGCGCACCGTCACGTTGAGGAGGAAGAGGAAGAGCCCGGCCGCGATCGGCCACGCGACCCAGCGGTCCCACGGGAAGCCGCTCGCGGTGGCCGGCCAGAGGGTGAGCCCGCCCACGAGCACCACGAGCCCGAGCGAGATCGGGAGGAGCACCTTCCAGGCGATGTGCATGAGCTGGTCGACCCGCGAGCGGGGCAGCGTCCAGCGCAGCCACATCATCACGAACACGAGCGACCACGCCTTCGCCCAGATCCAGAACCAGCCCATCGGCAGGGGGCCGATCTGCTGGAGGGCCGGGTGCGGGGCGAGGTAGCCGCCGAAGAAGAGAACGCTCGCCACCGCCGAGAACACGAACATCTCGGTGTACTCGGCCATGAAGAACATCGCGAAGAACATCCCGCTGTACTCGGTGTGGAAGCCGGCCACGAGCTCGCTCTCGGCCTCCGGGATGTCGAACGGCGCGCGGTTCGTCTCGGCGAGGCCGGCCGTGAAGAAGACGACGAACGCCACCGGCATGATCGGGAAGTACCAGAAGATGAACCAGTTCTGGAGCCCGCCGGACTGCGCGATCGTGATGTCCTTGAGCGAGAGGCTGCCGACGAGCATGACCGGCAGCAGCAGGACCATCACCGCCGGGATCTCGTAGCTGACGATCTGCGCGGCCGAGCGCATCGCGCCGAAGAGCGAGTACTTGTTGTTCGAGGCCCAGCCCGCCATGATGAGGCCGACCGTCGACAGGCTCGCGATCGCGACCACGTAGAAGACGCCGACGTTGAGGTCGACCGGCGAGAGCCGCCCTCCCCACGGGATCACCAGGAAGGGCATGAACGCGCCGACGTTCACGAGGACCGGCGCGAAGATGAACAGCTTCTTGTCGACGCCCCTCGGGAAGATCGCTTCCTTGAAGAGGAGCTTGACCGTGTCGGCGAGCGTCTGGAGGACGCCCTTCGGGCCGACGCGGTTCGGGCCGATGCGGTCCTGCATGAACGCCGACACCTTCCGCTCGGCGTACACGTAGACGAGCGGGGTCAGCGTCATGAACATGAAGCAGGCGAGCATCGGCAGGCCCGCCGTGAGCAGCACGAGCGCCCACGAGGGCCAGCCGGCGATGGCGGGGAAGAAGCCGTGGAGGATGTCGTAGGTGGCGTCCATCAGGGCCTCAGCGGTCGATCTCGCCGAGCACGATGTCGAGGCTGCCGATGAGGGCGATGATGTCGGCGATCATCAGGCCCTTCGCGAGGTGGTGGAAGGCGCTCATCGCGGTGAAGCACGGGCTCTTCACCTTCACCCGGTACGGGTTCACGTTCCCGTCCGAGACGACGTAGTACCCGAGCTGGCCGCGGGGCGCCTCGCTGCGCGAGTAGACCTCGCCCTTCGGCGGCTTCACGCGCTTCGGCACCTTCTCGTGGACGGGCGTTCTCTCCATCTTCTCGAGCCGGTCGAGCGCCTGCTGCACGATCTTCGAGCTCTCCCGCATCTCGAGGACGCGGACCCAGTTGCGGTCGTAGCACGAGCCGAGCGGGCCGTACTTCCCCTCGCCGAGGCACACGTCGAAGTCGTAGGTCTCGTAGCCGAGGTACGGCTCGTCCTTCCGCAGGTCGCGCTTGACGCCGCTGCCGCGGAGGTTCGGGCCGGTGAGGTCGTACGAGATCGCGAGCTCGGGCGAGCAGACGCCCACGTTCGCGAGGCGCTTCACGAAGATCCGGTTCCCGATGATGAGGTCGATGAGCTCGGGGAAGGTGACGGCGTCGAACTCGCGCAGCAGGTCGCGCGTCGCGCGGATGAAGCCGTCGGGCAGGTCGTGGCTCACGCCGCCGACCCAGTTGTAGTTGTAGAGGAGCCGCGCGCCGCAGGTCCACTCGAAGAGGTCGAGGATCTTCTCGCGGTCCCGCACGAGGTGCAGGAACGGCGTGAAGGCCCCGATGTCCATCGTGTAGGTGCCGACGCCCACGGTGTGGGAGGCGATTCTCTGCAGCTCGGCCATGATCACGCGGACCGTGGCGACGTACGGGCTCACCTCGATCGCGTGCAGCTTCTCGACCGCGAGGGCGAAGCCGAGGGTGTTGCCCATGGCCGCGCAGTAGTCCATGCGGTCGGCGTAGGGCATGACGCCGGGGTAGTCGACGTTCTCGCAGTGCTTCTCGAAGCAGCGGTGCAGGTAGCCGATGTGGGGGCGCGCGGCCTTGACGATCTCGCCGTCGGTGCGCAGCTCCACCCGCAGCACCCCGTGCGTCGCCGGGTGCTGCGGCCCCATGTTGAGGATCATCTCGTCGGTGTCGATCTGATCCGGGTCCCACTCGTTGATGACCGTCTCGGGGGTCGCCATCGCTCTAGGCCTCGCCCGTGTGCCGGTTGGGCGGCGTGAACTCGAAGGGGCCGACGCCGATCGCCTCGCCGGCGAGGGCCCGCTCGGCCATCTGCTGGGTCGGCTTCACGTGCAGGCCGTTGTAGTACTCGGGGTCCTGCCAGTCCTTGCGGAGCGGATGGCCGACCCAGTCGTCGGGGAGGAGGATCCGCCGCGGGTCGCTGTGGCCGAGGAAGGCGATGCCGAAGAGGTCGAAGCACTCGCGCTCGTGCCAGTTCGCGACGCCCCAGACACCCTCGACCGTCGGGACGGCCGCGTTCTCCCGCGGCGCCCACACCTTGAGCGCGTGCTTGTGGAGGTGCGTGTAGGAGTAGAGGTGGTAGACCACCTCCATCCGCGGCTCCTTCTCCTTCGGGTAGTCGACGCCCGAGAGGCACATCAGGTTGTCGAACGCGAGGTCGGGGTCGGCCTTGCAGAAGGCCGCGACCTCGGCGATCGCGTCGGCGGCGACGATCGTGAAGGGCGACGCGGCGGCGAGGCCCTCGCCCGTGATCTTCTCGCCGAACCGCGCGACCAGCTTCTCGTGGATGGTCTTCGCGTCCATGCTCTACTTCGCCTTCTCGTACGGCTGGTCGGCCGCGCCGTCGAGGCGCGCGCCGGCGAGCGAGCCGACCGTCTTGCCGCGCTTCCTGAGGACGCGGTCCTCCTGGATGCGCTCCTGGAGCTTCATGAGCCCGTAGAGGAGCGCCTCCGGCCGCGGCGGGCAGCCCGGGACGTAGACGTCGACGGGGACGATCTCGTCGACGCCCTTCAGGACGTGGTAGCCGTTCTTCCAGTACGGGCCGCCGTTGTTGGCGCACGAGCCCATCGACAGCACGTACTTGGGCTCGGGCATCTGGGCGTAGAGCCTCTTGATGCGGGTCGCCATCTTCAGCGTCACCGTCCCGGCCACGATCATCAGGTCGCTCTGCCGCGGCGTCCCGCGGGGCATGATGCCGAAGCGCTCCGTGTCGTAGCGGCTGGCCCCGGTCGCCATCATCTCGATGGCGCAGCAGGCGAGGCCGAACGTCATGAACCAGACGCTGTTCTTGCGCGACCAGTTGATGAGCTGGTCGGCGCTCGCCACGAGGAGGCCGTCCTCGAAGCGGTTGTGGATGAGTCCCTTGATCGCGGTCAGGTCCGCCATTTCTTCCTCAGGCCTTGTCTTCCGGCCGCACCCAGGCGAGGTCGCCCTTCCGCCACACGTACGCGAGCGCCACCACCAGGATGGCGATGAAGACGAGCCCCTCGACGTAGGCGAGCGGCCCGAGCGACTTGAAGACGGCGGCCCAGGGCAGCAGGAACACCGCCTCGACGTCGAACACGATGAAGATGAGGGCGAACACGTAGAAGCGGATGTTGAACTGGATCCACGCGTTGCCGACCGGCTCCTCGCCGCACTCGTACGTGGTCAGCTTCTCCTCGTCCTGCCGCTCGGGCCGGAGGAGCTTCCACAGGACGAGCACGAAGGCCAGCATCCCGGCCGACAGGGCCAGGAAGACGAGGAGGCCGGCGTGGGCCGTCAGGAAATCGGCGGTGGGAGGGGTGGGCACCGGAGTAACTCCCATGTTGGTGACAGCGAAGGACTCCGGAAGCCGCCCCGGAGCCACGGACGGTCGGGACGATAACAGAAAAGGAGGGGGGGCGGCAAAGGCCGTTTGGAGGGGGATGGAAGGGACCAAACCCCTCGCCGGACTGGGGTTTTCTGTCTGGGTTCAGAGCGTTCCGGGCCTGCCCCGAGCCCTCACCTCACGTCCCGCAGGAGCGTCGCGAGCTCGTAGCCCGTCGCGGCCCGGGCGGCGCGGAGGGCGCCGGCCGGGTTGCTCTGCCCCTGCTCGAAGAGCGCCTTCAGCATCGCCACGTGGGCGGCCTCGGGGCTGCCCTTCGCGAGCTTCGGCAGGACGACCGTCTCGAGGCGCTTCGCGGCCTTCGCGCAGTCGGCCTCGAGCGTCACGAGGGGGCCGGCCGTCGCGGAGAGGACGGCCTCGGGGACGGCGGGGGCCGCGTTCGGCTCGCCGCGCACCCCGGCCCACAGCCAGCCGAAGCCGCGGCCGGCGGGCGCCGCCTTCACCTCGGCGACGTCAGCCACCTCCATCGCCGCGTCGCCGCGCGTGAGCTCGGCGACGAGGGCCGGGTCCGACTCGCCGATCGTCCGCAGCGCCGACTCGTTGCCGCCGCGGATGCGCGCGATCGCCAGGCGGATCTCCTTCTCGCGCTCGCGGTCGCCGCGCGCGAGGGCACTCTCGAGCGCCAGCTCCCGCTGCCTTTCCCGCTCGTGGCTCGCCGCGGCGCTCGTCGCGTACGCCTCCTTCACGATCGCGCGCCCCTCGCGGAGGAACGCGTCCCGCTCCCGCGCCTTCGCCTCGCGCGGGTTCCCGAAGGTCACGACGCCGGCCTGCTCCGCCGTCTTGTGGAGGCGGACCGCCTTCGCCTTCGCCGTGAACGCGGGCCGGCTGATCCGCGGCCCGGCTCCCGACGCGTTGGCGATCTCCGCCGCCTTGTCGACGCTCTTGCCGATGACGTGCAGGTCGGGCGCCTCGCGGCCGCCGCCGAGCCCCGCTTCGCTCGCCTTCTTCAGGTTGGCGATCACCGCGCCGCGCGGGTCGAAGAGCCCCTTCCCCGTCGTGTAGCGCAGGCTGCCCTCGGTCGGGAACTTGTCGCTGCCCTTCGTCGCGTCGAGGGCGACGCGCGCCTGGTGCTCCGCGCTCCCGACCTTCTCGCCGAAGCGTCCCTGCGCGGCCTCGGCCGGCTTCCACACCGTCGTGTCGGTGTCGGTGATGACCCAGCGGTCGCGGTACTCGACGACGTGGTGGCCCCGCGCCGTCATGGCCCGGGCGAAGCGCGTTCCCGCGTCCATCGTCCGCGCGGTCACGTCGATGTCGCTCTTCAGGCTCTTCGGCTCGCCGCCCGACATGCGCAGGTCCCACTCGGCCGCCGAGGAGCTCGTCTCGACGAACGTCAGCCCCGCGTCGGCGACCGCGGCGCGGTGGTCGCTCATCCGGCCCTCGTACCCCGCGTTGTGGCGCGCCCAGGCCTCCTGCATCCGGCCCTCCCACTCGGACCGGATAGCCTGGTACTCGGGGTTCGTCGGGTCCACCGTGCCGTCCGGCCGGCGCGCTTCCGGCGGGATCCTCGCCTCGTGCTCCGCCGTGATCCTCTGGAGCTCGGCGTCGAGCGCCTCGCGCTTCTTCACGATCTCGTGCCGCCGCTCGACCGCGGCGAGCTCTCGGGCATAGTCCGGGTGGGTCGCCGGATCGGCGTCGCCGAACCGCTTCTCGAGAGCGGTCCTCTCCTCGTGCAGCCGCTGCGTGGGGTCCTTGTACGCGTCGAAGGGGACCTCCTTCCGGCGCGACTCGATCCGGGGGACGTCCGGACGAGCCGTCCCGCCGGGCTGGCCGTGGTAGCCGGCCGCGGCCCGGTCGACGAAGCGGTTCATGAGGAACGTCGTGGCCGCGCCCTCGGCCGCGCTGGCCCACCCGCGCGGCCGGCCGTTCTCGTCCTTCGCGTAGTAGCCGTCGTAGGCGCTCCAGATCACGTCGACCTTCTCGCTCAGGGCCCGGGCGCCGTTCTCGACCGCCTTCGTCGGCCCGCCCTCGATCATCCCGGTGGCGACGCCGTAGCCCATCACCACCGTCGCCGCCGGCGGGCAGACGATCGAGCCGACGAACATCACGCCCTCGACGGTGGTCTTCGCCCCCTCCGCGAGGTCGAGGCCGTACTGGGCGAAAGCCTCCTGTTCGCGAGCCCGGGTCAGGTGGGCGCTCTGCTGCGCCCCGATGCGGCTCCCGACGGTGTCGGCGATCGACTGGAGCCGGCCGAGCCGGTCGCCGGAGCGGATCGCCTCGGCGAGCGAGGACTGGATCCACTCGCGCGTCGCGACGCCCTCGGCGCCCTCCACGAGGTTGCCGTAGCGCGCGAGGCCGGCGACGAGGCGGCTCTCGTGCCCCAGCGTCTCCACTTCCTTCCGCACCTTCGCGTCGAAGCGCTGGCGCTCGCGCTCGTCCCACGCCGTGCGGGTGTGGACCGTCACGCCCGTCTGGAGGCTCGCGACGACGTCCCGTTCCGACTGCAGGTTCGCCTGCTGGACCGCGGCGTTCTCCTCGAGCTGCCGCAGGCGCTCCTTCTGGGCGTCCGTCGGCGTCCGGCTCCCGAGCGACGCCTTCGCCGCGGCCAGGTCCCGCTCGATCGCGGCGAGATTGCCCTCGATGATCCGGGCGACCGACTCGTGCTGGGCGACGGCCTCCGCGATGGCCGGCGCGGGATCGGGCTCCGGCGGCGGCTCCTTCTTCGCCTCGACCGGCTTCTCCTCCGGCGGGCCCTGGTCCGGCTCGAACGTGTACCGGTAGTAGGTCGTCCCCTCGCTCTCCCCGGCCTTGACGCTGACCCAGACGACGGCCTCCTGCTCCTCGGAGGGCACGAGCGGCCGCGTGGCGTCCACGACCGGCGAGGGGATGGAGACGGTCCGCGTGGTCGACGAGCGGCCCGGTTCCGTGTTGGCCTCGACCACCTCGTAACCGGCGCTGGCCCGGAGCCCGTCGAACTGCTCGTGCGTCACGGCCTGTCGGTAGGTCGCGTGACCCGCGGCCGTCTCGGCTTCTCCGAACTCCGCGTCCGAGCCGTGGTCGGCGACCGCAAGCGTGATCTCGAACCTGGCCAGAGGCTCTGCATCCGGATCCATCATCTCGGGTCCGTCGGGATGCGTCACGGGGAAGTTCGCCCGCAGGCGCGCGGGCGGGTCCGTCCACGAGTGGCGGAAGCGCACGGCGTCCCTGCGGCCGGGCCGCGGACGCGTCGGCCAGTACGCCGTCTCCGCCTCGTTGCCCTCGACGAGCGGCGCCGCCCAGACGATGTCGCGCGTGTCGTTGCGGGGCCGGACCTGTGTCCAGCGCTCCTTCAGCACCCACGAGCCCAGGTGCCGCACGCGCTCCGCGGGCGCCGCGGCGCGGGCGAGCTTGCGCATCACCTGACGGTGCGCGCGGCGCGCGCTGCACTTGTCCTCCAGCGGGTTCGGCGGGTCGCCGAGCGCCTGCAGCCGGCCGACCGCCTGCACGAGGTCGCGCTCGTTCTGCTTCAGGGCGACGGCCGCGCGGTAGGAGCTGTCGAGCGCGGTGCGTGCGCCCGTCTCGTCCGACCACTCCGCGCGCAGGCCGGCTTCGTCGAGCGCTCCGCGCAGCGCCTGCTCGAGGCCCGCGGACTCGGCGTTCAGCCGGTGGTACTCGTCGAGCAGCGGCAGCAGCTTCGTGAAGTAGTCGAAGGCCGCCGCGCTCGGGTGGTCGAAGAAGGGCGCCCAGAGCCGCTGGAGGTACGCGGTCTCCTCCGGAGTCATCGGCGCGTAGACGAGGCTGACGGCCTCGAGGTCGCGGCTGACGAGGGCGGTGTACTGCCGCAGGCTGAAGGCGGGGAGCGCGGCCTTCGTGATCGCGGCCGCCGCGGGCTTCGCCGGCTCGGGCGCCGGCTCCGGCGGCACCTTCCAGGGCACCCCGCGCATCTTCCAGTACGGCCGCTCGCAGGGCTCCTGGCTCGGGAAGCCCTTGAACGACGCGTCGACGAACCGGTTGTTGGTCCGCGACACCGCCGGCGGCGCCGGCCTCGGCGGGGGCTCGGGCTCCTCGGCGTCGATGACGATCGCGGGCTCGTCCGGGGCGGCGGTCGCGGTCGGCGGGGGAACGGCCGCCGCGCGCGGCGCCGCTCGCGGCGTCGGCGGCGGTGCCGCAGCGGGGGCCTGTGCGACGCGGCCGCTGTCAGCGGGCGCGGGCGCCGGCGGACGGGCCGGACTCGCCGGACGCCGTGCGGGAGCCGGCGCCGGCGGCGCCGCGGTCAACTGCGCCAGCTCCGCGAGACGTCGGGCCGCGACCTCGGACTCCGGCTCGAGCTTCCGCAGCATCTCGTAATCGGCCTTGGCCTCGGCCTGTCGTCCGAGCTTCAGGAGAGTGCTCGCGCGGTTCTGGTACGCGCGCGCGTAGCGGGGATCCTTCTCGATCGCGAGGGTGAAGTCGGCGAGCGCGCCGTCGAGGTCGTTGAGCCGCGCCCTGCTGTACCCGCGGTTCGAGACGAACGCCACGTCCTCGGGCAGGCCGAGGGCCGTGGCCCTGGCGAAAGCCGCGAGGGCGCCCGTGTTCTGGTTCGCCTTCTGGTGCAGGAGCCCGCGCGTGTACCAGGTCCGCGCGTCGCGCGGGTCGATCTCGA
>WBZP01001517.1_pt2 | contig 22474 bp, 16 predicted proteins | sample 5204301 | NCBI WGS metagenome assembly WBZP01 (sample SAMN12412401, study PRJNA552823) | activated sludge metagenome | isolation source: activated sludge from nitrification reactor of wastewater treatment plant... | place: USA: Pennsylvania | collected 2017
GAAGGCGACCACGGGCGCGCCGGTGCGCTCCGAGCCGAAGCTGGGAAAGGCTTGGGCGTGTCTGCCTTCGAGAAAAGCTGCGATGGAGAGCATTTCGGCGCCGGTCACGACGCCTTGCCCGCCACGGCCGTGGATACGTACCTGGAACATCAAGATTCCTCCTGTGGATCTCTCATGCCGACATGGGGCGCTTCGATGGCGCCGCCAGTTATACAAAAGGATTGTTCCGGGCCTATGACTGCTTGGTTGTTCTCTGTATGCGGCCCCTGATCCAGCCCGCGGGTCGCGCCGGCCAGCTTCCGGCTTGGAGTGCTGCCGTCCTCATCCCTCCCCCATCCGGCGCGGCATCGGACTAAATCCAAAATTATTTTATGCCAAGATTAGGAATATCTGGTGAAGAATTTGCACCAGCCTCCTTGCCAGGAGCGGGAAACGGAGATCCAGAGGATATTGAGGGCGCGGCGGCATGAAGCCTTTGAGCTCGGCGGGAAGGAACCCTGGTGGTCGCGGACAAGAAACTTCGATGGATGGCGAAACTCGGCGGGACGACCGGCTCCCTGGTCGGATCCCGTTCATCCCTTCACGGCGCCGGTTGGATCATTGTTCGTCCGCTCGCTCCGCCAGCCGATCCCGCAATCGTCGCCGGGCCGGTATCAGCGGGGTACGAATGCCGGTCCAGGCGCCTTGGGATTTAGGCGTCAACAGCCGACCCCGGCTCATCAGCCAAGTGAGACTTCGATACAGCAGCGGCAGACGATAGACCAGCGCCCAGAGCCGGAACGCCAGGCTCACCAGGGGGCGTCTGGCCTCGCCGGCGCCGCGCAGCCCCGCCCCATGACCCCGCCGGACCTGGGCTTCGTTGCGCAGCCGCACCAATAGCTCGGGGATGGGGATGCGCACCGGGCAGACCTCGGCGCAGGCGCCGCACAAGGTCGAGGCGGTGGCGAGCGGAAAGGTCGTACCCAAACCGAGCAAGTGCGGCGAGACGATCGCGCCGATGGGACCGGGATAGGTGGTGCCATAGGCCTGGCCGCCAATGCGGGCGTAGACCGGGCAGTGGTTCATGCAGGCGCCGCAACGGATGCACTGCAACGTCTGGCGGAGCTGTTCATCCGCATAGGCCTGGGTACGTCCGTTGTCGATGAGGATCAGATGCACCTCTTCGGGACCGTCCAATTCTCCCGCTCGGCGGGGACCGCTGATCAGGTTGAGGTAGGTGGTGACCGCCTGGCCGGTGGCGGAGCGGGTCAGCAGGCTGTAAAGGGGTGGAATGTGTTCGATCTTTTCCACCACCTTCTCGATGCCGGTAACGGCGATATGTACCCTGGGCACGCTGGTGCACATCCGTCCGTTGCCTTCGTTCTCCACCAGACAGAGGGTGCCGGTCTCGGCAACGGCGAAGTTGACCCCGGACAGTCCGATATCCGCCTCGGCGAACTTGCGGCGCAGCAGGGTCCGTCCGATCTGGATCAACTCGTCCACGTTCTCGGTATAGGCCACCCCCGGCAACTTGGCGGCGAAGAGGGCGCCGATCTCCTGTTTGGTCTTGTGAATCGCCGGCATGATGATATGGGAGGGGGTCTCGCCGGCGAGCTGGACGATGAACTCGCCCATGTCGGTTTCCAGCGCCTCGAGGCCGGCGGCCTGCATGGCCTGGTTGAGGCCGATCTCCTCGCTGACCATCGACTTGCCCTTGACCATACGCTTGGCGCCATGCCGTTGGGCGATCTCCAGCACGATGTGGTTGGCTTCTTCGGCGGTTTCCGCCCAGTGCACCTCCACCCCCTTGGCGGTCAGATTACGCTCCAGTTGTTCGAGTAACTGGGGCAGACGGGCCAGGCTGTAGCGGCGGATCGCCTCCCCCAGATCACGCAGCCCGGCCAATTCATCCGCGTCGGGAAACTGGGCCTGACGACGGCTTTGCAGAAAATCCATAGCGTTGCGCAGCCCCTGGCGCAGATCCTGATTGTTCGTGGCGGCTCGGCTGCGTGCGGCGAAATTTTGTCCGATGTCTGCTGGTGGGAGGTGACTCATGATCGCGGCTCCCCGTGGCGCACCAGGACGATCACTTCCCGTGGACCATGGGCGCCGTAGGCCAGAGTCAGTTGGATATCGGCGGTCTTTGACGGCCCCGAGATCAGCAGGGTATTGGTCGGTAGACCACGAGACCAAGTCTCGGCGAGCATGGCGGCATGGAGATCCCGATACAGGCGCTGGCTGTCGAGCAGCACGAAGTGGATGGGCGGCACCAGGGACATCAGCCGCGGCTCCCGCGCATCGGGCCGCAGGATCAGGCTGCCGGTCTCGGCGATGGCACCGCCGGCTTCGGTCAGGGCGGCGTCGATCCCGGTGAACAGCTCCGTCAGCCAGGATTGGGCGGGCCGATCATAGTGGATCAGGCGCAGGCCCGGCGGCGACCTCTCGGCGAGGGCGACCGCCAGGGGCGAGCCGGCCCCGACCAGCAGGGTACGCACCCCTTTGCCCAGCGCGATGCGGGCCAGATCCTCCACCCAGCGGTTATCATCGGTGTCGTGAACCTCGGCATGAGCCGCCTGGATGGCGGTCTTGAAGCGCCGCAGGAGAGCGGGTTGGTCCTCGCCGCGATCCCGCCGGGCGTAGAAGCCGTCGACCTCCGGCAAAGAATGGCGGTCGACGGCTTGGGCGGCCTTGAGCCGCGCCAAAATGGCATCGCGGGCGCTCATCCTCGATCCTCCGCCGTGCGTCGCCAGAGAAAGCTGGCGATGTGTTCCCCGCTCAGGGTCGTGCCCGCTCCGGCTTCCCGGTCCAGGTGTGCGGCGCGGCCCAGGATGTTGAGCAGGCAACCACAGTCGGTGCTTATCAGGGTCTTGGCGCCGGTGGCGCCCAGGCTGGCCACCTTGTCGGTGACCATGGCCTCTGAGATAGCCGGATGCCGCAAGGCAAAGGTGCCGCCGAAACCGCAGCATTCTTCCGCCCGCGCCTGGCGTTCCACTCTGACCTGAGCCAGGCCGGCCAGCAGCGCCTCGCTGCTGAGGTGGGCGTCCATCTCCCGCCGCGCCGAGCAGGAGACATGCAGGGCGACGCAACAAGGCGGGCCCCGGTCTTCTCGGCGGAAACCCACCACCCAGTGGAGAAACTCGGTGAACTCATAGACCCGCTCGGCCAGGGCTTGGGCCTTGGCGGCGAGCCGGGGATCGCTGGCGAAGAGACTGGGGTAATGATGACGCATCATCCCAGCGCAGGACCCCGAGGGAACCACTACCGGCCAGGGCTGGGGAAAGAGTTCCAACTGGCGGCGGGCCACGGCCCGCGCCTCGTCCGGATAGCCGCTGGTATGGGCCGGTTGGCCGCAACAGGTCTGCGCCGATGGGAAATGCACCCGGATGCCTTCGCGTTCCAAGAGCCTCACGACATCTAGTCCGGCTTCGGGAACGAACTGATCCACCAGACAGGTACCGAACAGATAGACATCGGATGGTTTGGCGGGATAAGACCTGGCCGCCTCCTGTTTCTGCCCCATAGCCACCCCCCATTAGAATTTTGGTAAAGTGGTATTACCATTTATGCTGCGGCGAATTGGGCCATACTTGTTGATAATTGTCAATAGAATTGACCTGATCTTGAGAATCTGATGAAATAGCAATTAAGTGGTCTTACCAAATATTCCCCCATGAACAAGCTACGCACCTCTCCTCCCCGACTCGCCGACAGCATCGCCGAGGCGCTGGAAACCCGCATCCTCGAAGGTTCGCTCAAGCCCGGCGACCGTCTACCAGCGGAACGGGATCTGGCGGTGGAGTTGGGGGTGTCACGGCCATCCCTCCGCGAGGCCATTCAGAAACTGGTTTCCAAAGGGTTTCTGACCACTCGCCATGGTGGCGGCACCTTTGTTACCGACAGGATGGACGCGCCTTTCGTCGATCCCTGGCAGCAGATGTTGGCCGGTCATCCGATGCTGCAACGGGACCTGCTCGAATTTCGTTACATGCTCGAAGGCCAGGCCGCCTTTCTGGCGGCCCAACGGGCGACCGACGCCGACATCCAGCGCATCGACGCCGCCTACGCGGCACTGAAGGAGGCCTACAGCCACCTGGATAAACAGCCCTCCATCGACGCCGATGTCGCCTTTCACCAGGCCATCGCCGAAGCCGCCCACAATGTGCTCATCGGACACCTCACCGCCAGCCTGCTGCGGGTGATCCACGGCCATATCGCCCGCAACATCCAATATATGCATGCTCGCCCGGAACCATGGGAACGGTTGCAGAGGCAACATCAGGCCATCTGGGAGGGGGTGCGCGCTCACCGACCCGAGGCCGCGGAACAGGCCGCCCAGGAACACATCGATTTCGTCCGTCAATGCATCGCGGAGATCGCCCGGGAAGAAGAGCGGCGTCACAGCGCCTTGCGGCGCCTGGGTAACCCAGGCTGAGGGCGATCCTTCCAGCCCCCCTGCCTCGAGTTTTGTAGCAGGTCGGACAGCGTTTTTTGGTGTCCCATCTTGAGCCGTTGGACCCTGACGAGTCCAACCTACGAATGGACCCAAACCGGCCTTGGCTTATGGAATCAGCCAGTGTATTCAGAAATAGACCGGACAGGCTGGCGATGCGCGCGGCGAATCCCAGCGCGGCCACCGAACCAAGTCTTGTGGAGCGGCGTTCCATCCCTGGAGCGCTGAGCGGAAAGGATTTCCGCGGCTAAGGCGATTTCTTTTCCGGCAATCGCCTAAAACGGAAACCTCAGTGGCTGTTGACGAAATCCACCACCAGATGAGTCGCGTAACTGTCCGGCTCGCTGGTGTTGATAGCCGCCACTTCGGCGTAATGGCCCGGGTAGTCCGCCAGCACCACCTGGGATTCCGCCATCTCGACGGCCAACTCCCAGGTGGCGTCCGAGTAATCCGAGCGCTGAATCTCATGCAGGCTGATGGAGGGCGTCGGTGTCAGTGTTTGCACCGCCTCGACAAAGCGGGTCGCCTCTTCCGCCAGCCCGGGGGCGTCCAGGTAACTGTAGGCCACCAGGAAATCCGGTTGACGGCTGGAGATATGGAATTGCGGCGAGGGTCCCAACAGGGTTTTCGGTGCCCAACCGCCGAAGGCCTGGAAGAACATGAGGCGGTACAGCACCACCTCCTGCACGCCAAAGGAAAAGGGGTTGCGGGGATACTTGGCGAGGGCGGGCAGATCATAGATACCGCCCAGGCTGACGACCCCGCGGATGTCCGCGGGTGAATAGCCGACGGCTTGGAGATACTTGGGGTCGGTCGCCAGCAGCGACACCAGATGCCCACCCGCCGACTGACCGAAGAGGTAGATGGCGTCCGGGTCTCCGCCATAGTCGGCGATATTCGCCAGCTGGCCCGGTTCCCTGTGCTTGAGCCAGGCGAAGGCGGCGGCCACGTCCCGCATGTGCATGGGATGCTCGTTGCCGGGCATGAAATCGGACAGGCGGTAATTGGTGATTACCGTGGTCAGGCCGTAATAACCGGCCAGAGTGAAGCCCACCTCCTGATAACCGCACTTGTCCCCCGTAACCCAGCCGCCGCCGGGGATGAACAACACCACCTTCGCGTTGTTCGCGTCTTCCGCCCAGTAGACATCCAGTTCGTGGCGATCCTGGGGTGCCAGGTCCGAGTAGGTCCGAGTCGTGGTATGCACCGCGAAGGGTGTTTCGGGCTGGATGAGTTCCGGGCAGTTGGTCTCGGCCTGGACCGGGTTCATACCCAGCAGACAACAGAAGGTGTAGGCATAGGTTTTCATCAGGATCTCCTCTGGTTGCGGCGGGCGTCCGCCAGCGCTCCGCCTGTGAATTCAACCCCCGACCCGGGCATTCCTTGGGGAGGCCGGGGTGGTTCTGTTCGGCCTACCCTAGCGCGCCGGGGCCGCTATTGACGATACGGGACAGTCTAAGACAGGTCGCTCCGGACAGGTATTTCCTGGGCGAGAAGGATTGCAACAGCCTGTTTCCTCCGCCGCCATCGGCAACATTCTGTTACAACTCGGCGACTCAGTGGTTCCGGGCACGGGCCGAAACAGGCCATATTCCGTTCTTATTTGTAGAACAATCTGGCGCTATTAAGAAGCATTGTTCTCTAAAGAAGAACGAAAAACCGGGCCTAAGCGCCCTGGCCCGGGAAAGACGGAAGTCACGGGGCCAGCCAGATGCCCCTTTTTCCAGCCATCGCCTTACTCCGGCAACCGGATCCCCAGGCTCGGCCAGAGTTCGTCCACCCGAAGCTTGACCTCGTCGCTCATGCGCAAGGGGCGTCCCCATTCCCGCTGGGTCTCGCCTTTCCACTTGTTGGTGGCGTCGAAGCCGATCTTGGAGCCCAGGCCGGACACCGGCGAGGCGAAGTCGAGATAGTCGATGGGGGTGTTCTCGATCATGACCGTGTCCCGCGCCGGGTCCATGCGGGTGGTCATGGCCCAGATGACATCCTTCCAGTCGCGGATATTCACATCCTCATCGGTGACGATGACGAACTTGGTGTACATGAACTGACGCAGGAAGGACCAGACCCCCAGCATCACCCGTTTGGCGTGCCCTGGATATTGCTTGCGCATACTGACGATGGCGAGGCGATAGGAACAGCCTTCGGGCGGCAGGTAAAAATCCTGGATCTCGGGGAACTGCTTCTGGAGTATGGGCACGAACACCTCGTTGAGGGCCACGCCGAGGATGGCCGGCTCGTCCGGCGGCCGTCCGGTGTAGGTGCTGTGATAGATGGCGTCGGTGCGGCGGCTGAGGCGCTCGATGCTGAACACCGGGAAGCTGTCCACCTCGTTGTAGTAGCCGGTGTGGTCGCCGAAGGGGCCTTCCTGGGCGCTGTCATCGGGGTGGATATGGCCTTCGAGCACCATCTCGGCACTGGTCGGTACCTGGAGCTCCAGCCCCAGACAGGGGGTCACCTCGCTCCGGCGGCCCCTGAGCAGACCGGCGAAGGCGTATTCCGAAAGGCTGTCCGGCACCGGGGTGACAGCGGCAAGCATGGTGGCCGGATCGGCGCCAAGGGCGACCGCCACCGGGAAGGGCTGGCCCGGATGGGCCCGTTGCCAGTCGCGGAAATCCAGGGCGCCGCCGCGATGGGCCAACCAGCGCATGATGACCCGGTTCGGACCTATGACCTGCATACGGTAGATGCCGAGGTTCTGTCTCGGCTTGTCCGGTCCCCTGGTGACCACCAGACCCCAGGTGATGAGGGGGCCGGCGTCGCCGGGCCAGCAGGTCTGAATGGGCAGTTCCCCCAGGTCGACCTGTCGCCCTTCCACCACGCGGCTTTGCCAGGGCGCGCTCCGCACCTCTCGCGGCGCCATGTCCAGTACCTTGCGGAAGATGGGCAGCTTCTCCCAGGCGTCCTTCAGGCCCTTGGGCGGTTCGGGTTCCTTGAGAAAGGCCAGGAGTTGGCCCACCTCACGCAAGGCCGCCACCGAATCCGCCCCCATCCCCAGGGCGACCCGTTTGGGGGTGCCGAAGAGATTGCCGAGTACCGGATAACGCGAGCCCGCGACCCGCTCGAACAGCAGCGCTGGCCCCCCGGCCCGCAGGGTGCGATCGCAGATCTCGGTGATCTCCAATCGTGGGCTCACCTCGACGCCGATGCGTTGAAGTTCGCCCAGGCTTTCGAGCTGGTTCAGAAAATCGCGCAGGTCCTTGTATTCCATCAGCCGGCGATCCCGCTGTGGCGCAGCAAGGCGTCAATCGTCGGCGGACGACCGCGAAAGCGGACGAAAAGCGCCATGGCGTCCTCCGAGCCACCCTTTTCCAAGATCTCCCGCATGAAGGCGGCGCCGACCCCGGGGTCGAAGATTCCCTCTTCCTCGAAACGGGAAAAGGCGTCGGCGGACAGCACCTCGGCCCATTTGTAGCTGTAATACCCGGCCGCGTAGCCGCCGGAGAAGATGTGGGAAAAGCCATGGGGAAAGCGATTGAACGCCGGTGGTCTGACCACCGCCACTTCCTGGCGCACCTCCTCCAGGATGGGGTAGATACGCCCGCCCCGGGTCGGATCGTATTCGAGATGGATACGCAGATCGAAGAGGGCGAACTCGAGCTGGCGCAGCATCTGCATCCCGGAGTGGAAGTTCTTCGCCGCCCTCAGCTTGGCATAGAGTTCGTCCGGGATGGGTTCGCCGCTTTGCCAATGCCCGGAGAGCCTGGCCAGGGCCTCCCGCTCCCAGCACCAGTTTTCCATGATCTGGCTGGGGAGTTCCACCGCGTCCCAGGCCACGCCGTTGATGCCTCCAATCGCCGGATAGTCGATCAGGGTGAGCATGTGGTGCAGCCCATGGCCGAACTCGTGAAACAGGGTTTCCACCTCGTCATGGGTCAGCAACGAGGGTTTGTCCCCCACCGGGGGGGTGAAATTGCAGGTGAGAAAGGCCACCGGCCATTGTTCCCGATCGGCGAACGCCAAACGGTTCACACAGTCGTCCATCCAGGCCCCGCCGCGTTTGTTGGGTCTGGCGTAGAGATCGAGATAGAAGTGGCCCCGCAGGGCGCCATGGGCGTCGCGCACCTCGAAGAAGCGCACCTCCGGATGCCAGGTGTCGATGCCCTGGGTTTCCACAATGTGCAACCCGAACAGGCGCCCGACCACGCCGAAGAGCCCGTCCAATACCCTGGGCACCGGGAAATAGGGCCGCAGATCTTCCTGACTGAAGGCATAGCGTTCCTGGCGCAGCTTTTCCGCGTAATAGGCGATGTCCCAGGCTTCCAAGGGTGGGGCGGCGAAACGCTCGCGGGCGAAGTCCGCCAATTCCTGTAACTCCCGTTCGGCCTGGGGCCGGGAGCGGCGGGCGAGATCCCGGAGGAAGTCGAGCACCTGCTGGGGCGATGTGGCCATCTTGGTGGCGAGGGACAACTCCACGTAGTTGGCGCAGCCGAGCAACTGGGCCAGCTCGTGCCGCAGGCCGAGAATCTGTTCCATGATGGCGCCATTGTCCCACTGGGTGCCGGCGGGGAATAACTCCGAGGCGCGGCTGACATAGGCGGTATACATCTCCCGCCGCAGCTCCCGGTCGTCGGCGTAGGTCATCACCGGCAAATAGCTCGGCATCTCCAGGGTCAGCAACCAACCTTCCTGCCCGCGCTGGGCAGCGGTCTGGTGAAAGAGTTCCATGGCGGTCGACGGCAGGCCCGCCAGACGGACGCGATCCTCGATGGCCCGGCTCCAGGCCATGGTGGCGTCGAGCAGATTCTCGGAGAACTTGGCGGTCAAGCGCGCCAACTCCTGGCTGATGGCCTTGAAGCGCGCCTTTTTCTCCGCCGGCAGATCCACCCCGGCAAGGTGAAAGTCGCGCAGGGCGTTGTCCAACAACTTGCGTTGGGGCGGCGTCAGACCCTCCCGCGAGGCTACTTGGCGGTAGGCGAGATAAAGCGCCTCGTTATGCCCCAGCTCGGTGGCATAGTCGCTCAACTTGGGCAAACAGGCGTTATAGGCGGCACGCAAAGGCTCGCTGTTGACCACCGAATTCAGGTGACTGACCGGCGCCCAGGCCCGGTGCAGGCGGTCCTCGAGGATCTCCAGCGGCTCGACCAGGCTCTGCCAGTCGAAATCGGCCGGGCCGTCAAGCAGCTCGGCCAGTTGGCGACGGTTGTTTTCCAACAAGTCGTCGATGGCGGGCTCGACCGCCTCGGGGCGGAGACTGGAAAAGCTCGGCAAGGGGCCATGGGGCCACAGCGGGTTCGACATCATGGTTCGGCTCTCGGATCGGCGCGGGTGGTAGCGGCAAACATGCCCGCGAAGGGACGGGTTTTCAAGCTCGGGCGTGGTAGCGTTCGAGGGGACGAACCTGGAAACTCCCTCAAGACGAAACAACCAGCCGGGCGGCGGAAATGTCCGCTCAAGCTAGAGCGCCACCTGGATCCCGGACTCCGGCACCCCCAGGGATCGGGTGCGGAGTAGGTCCGTCGGAATCATCCATGGCCCCAAATCGACATTACGGCCTAGTCCAGGCCACTTCTGCTTCCCTCACGGCAGGGAAAAAACCTTGACATGGCCCAGCAGAAACCCGAACTTTTGTATCCGAGCGCAGCCGGGGCCGATCATGGGAACGTGCCTGGCCTCTCGTTCCCCCTGGGAACGGCCGGCGGCGCCACCAGAACTCTTAAAAACAAAGAGTCTGCAAACCCCGAGGGAGGGGTTGGGACGCACAGCGAAATCGCAGCCTAGATTCCGGTTTACCTCCGATGGGGTAAGCAGCGCGCCAGCCTTCAACCGAGACCCGCACCAAGTGAGGAGGTTTTCCTAATGTCAGAAGAAAAAATCTACCCAGTGCCAGCCCAGATCGGCGCCGAGGCGTATATCACCGCTGATCTCTATGATCAGATGTATCAGCGTTCCATCGCCGATCCCGATGGCTTCTGGGCTGAGCAGGCCGACACATTCGTCACCTGGTTCAAAAAGTGGGACAAGGTCAGCGACTGGAGTTTCGACGCCAACAATCTCCATCTCAAATGGTTCATCGGCGGCAAGCTCAATGTCTCCTACAACTGCCTGGATCGGCATCTGGATAGCCGCGGCGATCAGGTGGCCATCATCTGGGAGGGCGACAACCCCGCCGAATCCCGCAAGATCACCTATCGCGAGTTGCACGCCGACGTCAACAAGTTCGCCAATGTCCTCAAATCCAGAGGGGTGAAGAAAGGCGATCGGGTCTGTATCTACCTGCCGATGATCCCGGAGGCGGTGATCGCCATGCTGGCCTGTACCCGTATCGGCGCGGTGCACTCCATCGTTTTCGGCGGCTTTTCCCCGGACAGCCTGCGGGATCGTATCCTCGACTCCGACTGCCGCACCCTGATCACCTCGGACGAAGGGCTGCGCGGTGGGCGCCAGGTGGCCTTGAAAAAGAACGCCGACGAAGCCCTCCTCTCCTGCCCGAACGTTTCCACCGTGGTGGTGGTGAAGCGGACCGGCGGAAGCATCAATTGGGTGGACGGTCGCGACATCTGGTACGAAGAGTGGATGGCGTCGGCGGACCCGGTCTGCCCGCCCGAGGAGATGGATGCCGAAGATCCCCTCTTCATCCTCTACACCTCCGGCTCCACCGGCAAGCCCAAGGGTGTGCTCCATACCACCGGCGGCTATCTGGTGTTCGTCGCCATGACCCATAAGTATGTCTTCGACTACAAGGACGGCGAAATTTTCTGGTGCACCGCGGACGTGGGTTGGGTCACGGGTCACTCCTACATCGTCTATGGCCCCCTCACCAACGGCGCCATCTCCACCATGTTCGAAGGCATCCCCAACTATCCGGATGTCTCCCGCTTCTGGGATGTAGTTGACAAACACCAGGTCAACATCTTCTACACCGCCCCGACGGCCATTCGTGCCCTCATGCGCTCCGGGGACGAACCGGTGCAGAAGACCTCGCGGAAATCCCTCCGTATCCTCGGCACCGTGGGCGAACCCATCAATCCCGAGGCCTGGGAGTGGTATTACCGGGTGGTCGGCGACAGCCGTTGCCCCATCGTCGACACCTGGTGGCAGACCGAGACCGGCGGCCACCTCATCACCCCCATGCCTGGCGCCACGGCCTTGAAACCGGGTTCGGCCAGCCGCCCTGTCTTTGGAGTCGCCCCGGCCATCGTTGATGCCAGCACCGGACAGATGCTCGAAGGCGCCTGCGAGGGGGCCTTGGTCATCACCCGTCCCTGGCCGGCACAGATGCGCACCGTCTACGGCGACCACAAGCGTTATGCCGATACCTATTTCACCCAGTACCCGGGCTATTACTTCACCGGTGACGGTGCCCGCCGCGACAAGGACGGCTACTACTGGATCACTGGACGCATCGACGATGTGCTCAATGTTTCCGGCCATCGTATCGGCACCGCCGAAATCGAATCCGCCCTGGTGCTGCACGAGAAGGTCGCCGAGGCGGCGGTAGTCGGCTATCCCCATGAGATCACTGGCCAGGGCATCTACGCCTATGTCACCCTGATGGCTGGAGTGGAAGCGACCGAGCCACTAAAAAAGGAGTTGATCGCCTTGGTGCGCAAGGAGATTGGCCCCTTCGCCACCATCAACGTCGTCCAGTTCGCCCATGGCCTACCCAAGACCCGTTCCGGCAAGATCATGCGCCGCATCCTGCGCAAGATCGCCGCCAACGAATTGGATTCCCTCGGCGATACCACCACCCTGGCCGATCCCTCGGTGGTCGATGATCTGGTCCGCAACCGCGCCAACAAATAATCCATCCCGCCTCATCCGCCCGGCCGACCATGGCCGGGCCCCCTTTATCAGCTTTCCAGGGCCATCGACGTGAGTATCAGTTTGAAGGTAGGTGTTTTTGTCGATTCCGAGAATATCCGCTGTAACGGCGGCTATCAGATGCGTTATGACGTGTTGCGCCGCTTTGCCAGTCGCCGGGGCGGGGTTTTATTGCGGCTCAATACCTATATGGCCTTCGATCAGGAACGCGCCAAGATCGATCCGGAATACAACAAGCGCGCCTCCATCTACCAGCAGACGGTGCGGGATATCGGCTGGAAGGTGATCGTGAAAAAGGTACATCGCTTCACCGACGAGGAAGGCGTGGTAACTACCAAGGCCAACGCCGATCTCGATCTGGCGGTGGATGCCATGCTTCAGGCGGAGAACCTGGACGAGATCCTCCTGGTGACCGGCGATGGCGATTTTCTCCAGGTGGTCACCGCCCTACAGAATCGCGGCTGCCGGGTCGAGGTGCTGGGGTTTCGCAACGTCGCCCGCCAACTCCAACGTCAGGCGGATGGGTTTTATTCGGGCTATCTCATCCCGGATCTGCTGCCCTTCAGCTATGAACCCCGCAATGATTGGGGCAAGCCCGGTTCCTGCGTGCGCGGCGTCTGCACCAAGTGGTTCCCGGAAAAGGGCTATGGCTTTCTACGTTTCATTCAACACATCGACGCCAATCTCTGGATCACCGACCCGCGTGAAGCGGATTCTCCCTACCAGAGCGCCTTTTGCCACGTCAATGAATTGGCGGAGGACGTCAGCGTCGAGGATTTGCTCAACCGGGAGACGATCGTCGAGTTCTATCTCAAAGAAAGTGAACAGAAGGACAATGCCTTGGTCGCCACCAATGTGCGCCTGGTCCTTCCGGGCGGCGTCGGCCGTCGCACCGAACCTCCGCCGCCTCCTCCTCCGCCTCAGGACCAGACAGTAGCCAAGTAACGCCGTGGAGACTCGGGGGCGCGCCGGATATCCCCGAGATGCAGGCTGAAGGTCCCCCGTTCCAGATCGCCGACATAGAGGCGCAGGGTTTCTTCCACCACAGGAAAGGCCAATTCGGACCAGGGGATTTCGGTCACTCGGAACAGCCCTACCTCGAGGCTTTCCTCCCCGGCCTGGAATTGCAAATCCAGCAGGGCGGCACGATAGATCATATAGACCTGGCTGATCCCCGGAAGATCGAAGAGGGCAAACAGATCCGTCACCTCGACCCGGGCCTGGGCCTCTTCCAGGCTTTCCCGCGCCGCGCCTTCCCGGGTGGTCTCGCCGTTTTCCATGAAGCCCGCCGGCAGGGTCCAGAGCCCATACCTGGGTTCGATGGCGCGGCGACACAAGAGGATGCGGCACTCCCACTCGGGGATACAGCCAGTCACGATCTTGGGATTCCGGTAATGCACCGCTCCACAGGCGGGACAGACATGGCGCAGGCGATTGTCCCCGGGAGGGATGATCTCGATGACTCGGGCGCCGCAGTGATTGCAGTAGTTCATGGAATTAAAGCCGGGGCGGCATGATCCGCCGTAGAGAGATCAAGGGAGATCGCTAACCTCCCGGATTCAGCCATCCGACCATTCCACGTTCATACCTTTCCCCGACGGCCCGGTTTTGCGCTTGATTCGCCGCAAGAACCGGCGTAGCAGCTCTTCCATGGTGCGATAGGCTCGATATTGGGCGATCTGATGCAGGCTTTTGGGCTCCCCTAACAATTCGAGCCGGGCCTGGAAATAGGCCACATCCGCCTCCAGGACACTGACCCGCAGACGCAGATAACCTTGACGCTTGGTCTCCTCTTCCGGAGAGGAACCCCCCTCGTCCTGGGTGTCGGACTCAAGTGAATCGCTCATGCCTCATCTCTCGTTTCGCATTCGCCCCCGCGTTTCTCGTCGGACGCCGTAGCGAGGGGCCCGATGAGAAATGTGGGTGCATGAGTATACCCCGGTCCTTTCCAGGGTCGAGCCCCGGCTGGCTGTCTTGCCGCCGCTAGCGGACCCCGATGTCCGCCAGGGACGCCGGGATATGGCCGTGTATCGGTGGGGAACCCCACGCGGAAAAAGACTTGCACCAACATGGTCCAAACACCCATGTTATTTCAGCGGAGTGGAACCATAATTCATCTGCGCACGGCGGCCGGCGGAAGATTCCGCGTCAGGGGCTGTGACCAGGCGATTTCCGTCAAAAGCCATACCGATCTGTTGGTGCCTAAGTCCGCCTTCGGTGTGCCGGGTATTTCTTTTTCCGCCAATCGCCTAACATCCGTATCCGATAAATCAATAACATCACCAGAGGAGTTTCTTAATCCATGAGCGCTTTGCTCGAACTCTTCAAAGCCTCTTCCGCCTTGTTTGGCGGCAATGCGGCCTTCATCGAAGACCTTTATGAACGTTATCTGCACGACCCCGGCAGCGTGAGTGAGGCCTGGCGGCGACGCTTCGACGAGATGCACCGGGAGGCGGCCAATGAAGTCGCCCATGGACCGGTACGGGAAAACTTCCTGCGCCTGGGCCGGGAATTCGCCCCGCCGCCTCGACTCGCCGTGCAGTGCCTTTCTCCACAGGCGGCGGAAAAACAGGCCGCGGTACTGAGGTTGATCAACGCCTATCGGGTGCGGGGACACCAAAAGGCCAGGCTGGACCCCATCGAGCTGCGCGAGCGCGAGCCGGTACCGGATCTGAACCCGGATTTCCATCACCTCCTGGGCACCGACATGGACGCCGTATTCAATACCGGCTCCCTCTACGCCCCGGACCGCATGAAGCTGCGCGACGTTATCGCCCTGGTGGAGAAGGTTTATTGCGGGCACATCGGCTCCGAGTACATGCACATCACCGATACCCAGCAGAAACGCTGGGTCCAGAAACGCCTGGAGGGCTATCAGGCGCAACCCGAGATCACCCCGGAGGGCAAGCGCTGGATCCTGAACCTGCTCACCGCCGCCGAGGGGCTGGAACAATATCTTCATACCCGCTACGTGGGACAGAAACGTTTTTCCCTGGAAGGCGGAGAGGCCCTCATCCCACTGCTCGATGAACTCATCCAGCGCGCCGGCAGCAAGGGCATCAACGAGGTGGTGATCGGCATGGCCCACCGTGGTCGCCTCAATGTCCTCACCAATATCCTCGGCAAGCCACCGGAGGAGATCTTCGAGGAATTCGAGGGGCGCGTCACCCCGGACCCGCGCCGGAGCGCCGGGGATGTCAAATACCACATGGGCTTTTCCACCGATATCCAGACCCCGGGCGAGATCGTCCATGTCGCCCTGGGCTTCAACCCCTCGCACCTGGCGATCATCAGCGCCGTCACCGAAGGCTCGGTGCGCGCTAGGCAACAGCGTCGCAACGATCTCCAGGGCACCCAGGTGCTGCCGGTGATCATCCATGGCGACGCCGCCTTCTCCGGGCAGGGGGTGGTGATGGAAACCCTCAACCTGTCCCAGACCCGCGGCTACTCCACCGGCGGGACGGTGCACATCGTCGTCAACAACCAGATCGGCTTCACCACCAGCCACCCCCTGGATACCCGTTCCACCCTCTATTGCACCGACGTCGCCAAGATGGTTCAGGCGCCCATCTTCCACGTCAACGGCGATGATCCCGAGGCGGTGTTGTTCGTCACCCGCATCGCCTTGGATTTCCGCCTCCAGTTCCGCAAGGATGTGGTCATCGACATCATCTGTTACCGCCGTCATGGTCACAATGAGGCCGACGAGCCAGCGGTCACCCAGCCGCAGGTGTACAAGAAGATCCGTCGTCATGACTCGGTGCGCAGCCTCTATGCCGATCAGCTCCTGGCCCAGGGGCTGGTGACCATGGACGAGAGCAAGAAGATGGTGGAGAACTACCGCAAGGCCCTGGAAGAGGGACGGGTCATTGCCCGCCAGGTGATGCCTGACCACAAACACCCCTACGGGGTGGATTGGTCCCATTTTGTCGGCATCCCCTGGACCCAGGCCACTGATACCAGTCTGACCCGGGACAAGCTGAACGAACTCACCCAGCGCCTGCTCGATATCCCGGCGGACTTGGAGTTGCATCCCCGGGTGGCGAGAATCATGGGCGAAAGGCGCAAGATGGCGAGCGGAGATCAGTTGCTGGACTGGGGCTTCGCCGAGAATCTGGCTTACGCCAGCCTGGTCGACGAGGGCTGGCCGGTCCGCTTGTCGGGCCAGGACAGTGGTCGGGGCACCTTCTTCCACCGCCATGCCGTGCTCCACAATCAGCGCGACGGCACGAGCTACACCCCGCTGTCCCATATCCGCCCCGGGCAGGGAAAGTTCGTGGTCATCGACTCCATCCTCTCGGAAGAGGCGGTGCTCGGCTTCGAGTATGGCTACGCCACCGCCGAACCCAATGCCCTGACCATCTGGGAGGCCCAGTTCGGCGACTTCGCCAATGTCGCCCAGGTGGTGATCGACCAGTTCATCACCTCGGGCGAAGCCAAATGGGGCTTGCTGTGTGGGCTGACGATGCTGCTCCCCCATGGCTACGAGGGTCAGGGAGCGGAACACTCCTCGGCCCGGCTGGAGCGCTTTCTCCAACTCTGCGCCGAGGACAACATCCAGGTCTGCGTCCCCACCACCCCGGCGCAGATCTTCCATCTGCTGCGTCGCCAGATGGTCCGGCCCATGCGCCGTCCCCTGATCGTCATGAGCCCCAAGAGCCTGCTGCGCCACCGTCTGGCCACCTCCACCCTGGATGAGTTGGCGGAAGGTGGTTTCCAACCCGTGATCGGCGAGATCGACGACATCGAGCCCAAGCGGGTGGAACGCATCCTCTTGTGTGCCGGACGTGTCTACTACGATCTGCTGGAGGGACGCCGGGCGCGAGGGCTCCACAACCTCGCCATCCTGCGTCTGGAACAGCTCTATCCCTTCCCCAAGACCCAACTGGCGGAAGAGCTGCGCCGTTATCCCAAGGTGAAGCAGATCATCTGGTGCCAGGAAGAGCCACAGAATCAGGGCGCATGGGACCAGATCAAGCACCGCATCGTCGCCCAGTTCAGCCCCGGGCAAAAACTCTTCTACGTCGGCCGGGCGGCCGCCGCGGCCCCGGCCGTGGGTTATCACCACCTCCATGTCCATCAACTCGAAACCCTCATCAATGAGGCGTTGACCGGTCAGATCAACCCGGTCATGAATATAAGGGTTCCACTATGAGTCTCGAGATCCGCGTTCCTTCTCTTCCCGAATCCGTCGCCGATGCCACCGTACTCAACTGGCACAAACAGCCAGGCGACAGCGTGGCCGTCAACGAAAACCTGGTCGACCTGGAGACCGACAAGGTCGTGCTCGAGGTCCCGGCCCCCCGTGCCGGAATCCTGGCCGAGATCCGCGCCCGTGAGGGACAGTCGGTCAAGGCCCATGACCTCCTGGCCCTGATCGCCGATGCCGGTGAGGTTGGCCTCCCCGTCACTGCCGCTACCGCCCCCGCCGCCAAGGACGAGGAGGAACCCAGCGGACCCGGTGAGGCGCCGCTTCCGGAGGAGGACCAGGACATCACCCTCTCTCCCTCGGTGCGACGACTGGTGAAGGAACTCAACCTGGACCCCAGCCAGATCCACGGCAGCGGCCGGGATGGCCGCCTGCTCAAATCGGATGTCATGAACTACCTGGATGCCCAGGAACGCAAACAACCCGCCAAGGATCACGATGCCCTGCGCATCGAGACCCCAGCCGCCGCCGTCGATCTCGGCACCCTGAGCCGCGAGAGCACCCGCCCGGAACAGCGGGTGCCCATGACCCGCCTGCGCGCCCGTATCGCCGAACGCCTGGTGCAGGCCCAGCAGACCGCCGCCATCCTCACCACCTTCAACGAAGTCAACATGCAGCCGGTCAATGACCTGCGTATCCGCTACCGGGAGCTGTTCGAGAAACACCACGAGATCCGCGTCGGCTTCATGTCCTTCTTCGTCAAGGCCGCGGTCGAGGCCCTCAAGCGTTTTCCGGTGGTCAACGCCTCGGTGGACGGCCAAGACATCATCTACCACGGCTACTACGACATCGGCATCGCGGTGGCTTCGCCCCGGGGCTTGGTGGTGCCCATCCTGCGGGACTGCGACCAACTGAGCTTCGCCGAGATCGAGCGGGGAATCGCCGCCTATGGCCAGAAGGCCAAGGAAGGGACCTTGAGTTACGAGGATCTCTCCGGCGGCACCTTCTCCATCACCAATGGCGGCATCTTCGGCTCCATGATGTCTACTCCCATCCTCAACCCACCCCAGAGCGCCATCCTCGGCATGCATGCCATCAAGGACCGGCCGATGGTGGAAAACGGTCAGATCGTGATTCGCCCCATGATGTATCTGGCCCTCTCCTATGATCATCGTCTGATCGACGGACGCGAGGCGGTGCAGTTCCTGGTGACCATCAAGGAGTGCCTAGAGGATCCGGCACGGCTATTGCTCCAAGTCTGATCGTACCCACCTCGATAGTTTTTCTGACTAGCGAGTTACCTCAGCCAACTCGTCATACCGGCTGGCCGGTATGACGGCCCATCTCTTTCTCTCTGAAAGCACTGGCTAAGGCGATTTCCGGCAATCGCCTCAGCCGATCCGGGCATCGACCGAAAATGGCCTTTTTTGTTCTTATAATAAGAACAATTTCTTTGTTAATGGCGTCATTATTCTCTATTTGAGAACAAATAACCGGCGACAAGAGCCGAGGCCCGGAAGCTTTCTTTCCATATCCAGGTTGACCGAGTAGGTCGACGCATCAAAATGATCACAAATTATTTGGTTCGGCCTGAGCTTGTCGAAGGCGAGCAACGTCGGGGTGCTCTCGCGGTTCGACAAGCTCACCGCGACAAGCTCAACGTTCAGGGTAGGCAATCGTCCGCTGCGACGGGGATGGTGCGGCGGCCCTATTCTTGGTCACTCCCTTGACCCTTGACCGGGCGACACTTTATCGGCTCGACCCCCCAAGGTTTTTACCCCGAATTGATAGGGATTCAGGTCTGGGCCAGGCCTGGAAATGCCGGCGTCAGCATGTACAATGGCGGCCCGTATCCATCCACCATCCAGCTCAAAGCCCCACGCCCATTCCCCAGGAGCCGCGCGAGCCTTGGCTGATTTGAACATTCCGTTATCTCTCCAGATAGGCTAGCCATGCGTAAGGACTATATCTTCACTTCCGAATCGGTATCCGAAGGGCACCCGGACAAGATCGCCGATCAGGTATCGGATGCGGTGCTCGACAAGATCATCGAACTCGACCCCTCCCCTCCCAAAGCCAGGGTGGCTTGCGAGACCATGGTCAAGACCGGCGCGGTCATCGTCGGTGGCGAAATCACCACCGAGGCCTGGGTCGACCTCGATCAGTTGGTACGCAAGGTCATCTGCGATATCGGCTATACCAGTTCGGACGTAGGGTTCGACGGCTCCACCTGCGCCGTGATCTCGCTGATCGGTAAACAGTCGGCGAACATCGCCCAGGGCGTCGACCGGGAACAGCCGGAGGAGCAAGGCGCCGGCGATCAGGGATTGATGTTCGGTTATGCCACCAACGAGACCGATGTCTTCATGCCAGCCCCCATCACCTACGCCCATCGCTTGGTTCAGCGTCAGGCCGAGATGCGCAAGATGCATGTCCTGCCCTGGCTACGTCCCGATGCCAAGAGCCAGGTGACCCTGAGATACGAGGACAACAAGGTTACCGGTGTGGAGGCGGTGGTGCTTTCCACCCAGCATGATCCGGATATCGACTACAAACACCTGCGGGAGGCGGTGATGGAGAACATCATCGTCCCGGTAATCCCGGAGAACTGGTTGCATAAGGACACCAAGATCCACATCAACCCCACCGGCAGCTTCGTCATCGGCGGCCCCATGGGAGATTGCGGGCTGACCGGGCGCAAGATCATCGTCGACACCTATGGCGGCATGGCCCGCCACGGCGGCGGCGCCTTCTCGGGGAAAGACCCTTCCAAGGTAGATCGCTCGGCGGCCTACGCCGGTCGCTATGTAGCCAAGAACATCGTCGCCGCGGGTCTGGCCGATCGCTGCGAGATCCAGGTTTCCTACGCCATCGGGGTGGCGGAGCCGACTTCGGTGAATATCGAGACCTTCGGCACCAACAGGATCCCGGAGGTGGCCATCGCCGCCCTGGTCAGAAAGCATTTCGATCTGCGTCCCTACGGGATCATCCGCATGCTCGATTTGGTCCGGCCCATCTATCTCAAGACCGCCGCCTATGGTCATTTCGGTCGCAACGAGCCCGAGTTTACCTGGGAACGCACCGATAAGGCCGAGGCGCTTCGGGCCGAGGCCGGCTTGAATTAGGCCGAACAGTACCCTTTTATCCAACAGTCAGACCGCCCCGAGGGGCGCTGCAACAGGCCCGGCCCATGAGCCGGGCGCTGCCAGGCTCGGGAAGCGGACCAGCGGACAACGGCGCTCGCCATGATGGAGAAAACTTCCGATGAATGCCGTGGTTCAACCAAGCTTTTCCGACTTTCGTGTCGCCGATCTCGGCCTCGCCGACTGGGGACGCAAAGAAATCCGTATCGCCGAGACCGAGATGCCCGGGCTCATGGCGATACGAAACAAGTATGCCGCCTCGAAACCATTGCGCGGCGCCCGCATCGCCGGCAGCTTGCACATGACCATCCAGACCGCGGTGCTGATCGAGACCCTGGCGGCGCTCGGCGCGCAAGTGCGCTGGGCTTCTTGCAATATCTTCTCGACTCAGGATCACGCCGCGGCCGCCATCGCCGCCTCGGGTATCGCCGTCTATGCCTACAAGGGCGAGAGCTTGGAGGATTATTGGGATTTCACCCATAAGATCATGGAATGGGACGACGGTGGGACGCCGAACATGATCCTCGACGATGGCGGCGACGCCACCCTGCTGGTCATACTGGGCACCAAAGCCGAGTCCGATCCCCACGTATTGGATCATCCCGGCAGCGAGGAAGAGCGCATCCTCTTCGCCTCCATCCGCAAGCGCCTCGCCACCCGCCCTGGCTGGTACGGTAAGATCCAGAACAACATCCGCGGCGTCACCGAGGAAACCACCACCGGCGTGCACCGCCTCTATCAGATGGAAGCCAAGGGCGAATTGCCCTTCCCCGCCATCAATGTCAATGACTCGGTGACCAAATCCAAGTTCGACAATCTCTATGGTTGCCGCGAATCCCTGGTCGACGGCATCAAGCGCGCCACCGATGTCATGATTGCCGGCAAGATCGCCATGGTGCTCGGCTATGGCGATGTCGGCAAAGGTTGCGCCCAATCCCTGCGCGGTCTGGGCGCCACGGTCTGGATTGCCGAGATCGATCCCATCTGCGCGCTGCAGGCGGCGATGGAAGGCTACCGGGTGATGACCATGGACGACGCCTGCTCCCAGGCCGACATCTTCGTCACCGCCACCGGCAACCTCAATGTCATCACCCATGACCACATGCTGCGGATGAAGGATCAGAGCATCGTCTGCAACATCGGCCACTTCGACAACGAGATCGATGTCGCCAGCCTGCGTCAGTACTCCTGGGAAAACATCAAACCCCAGGTGGACCATATCATCTTCCCGGACGGCAAGCGCATCATCCTACTGGCCGAGGGGCGTCTGGTGAATCTCGGCTGTGCCACCGGCCACCCGAGCTTCGTGATGTCCAACAGCTTTTCCAACCAGACCCTGGCCCAGATCGAATTGTTCAATTATCGCGACCGCTATCAGAACAAGGTCTATACCCTGCCGAAACAGCTCGACGAAGAGGTTGCGCGACTCCATTTGGCCAAAATCGGCGCCAAATTGACCCGCCTCACCTCCCAGCAGGCGGACTACATCGGGGTATCCGTGGACGGACCTTACAAGTCCGATCATTACAGGTACTGAGCCGGTGTTGGAAGCAAATCAGCACCATGCCCGGGGGGCCTCGATCAGCGAGGTCCCGCCAGGTATGGCGACACCCGCTGGATTTTGACGACATCGGACAGGTCAGTATGGAATCTCAACGCCAGTTCCAACCCGTGTTCAGCCTGGAACTCTTTCCACCGAAGAATGAAGTGGGGATGGAGAAGCTCCGGGCCAGCGTCAGCCAGCTTCAGGGCCTGCATCCGAGATACTTCTCGGTCACCTATGGGGCTGGCGGCTCCACCCGGGATCCGACCTTTGCTACCGTGGACTGGCTGCTGGCCCAAGGCATCGATACCGTCCCGCATCTCTCCTGCATCGGCTCGACCCGAACGCGCATCCGCGAAATCCTCCAGCGCTACCAGGACGCCGGCATCCGCCGCATCGTCGCCCTGCGCGGCGACCTGCCCTCCGGCATGGCCGAGCCCGGCGAA
>WBZP01001568.1_pt1 | contig 22458 bp, 17 predicted proteins | sample 5204301 | NCBI WGS metagenome assembly WBZP01 (sample SAMN12412401, study PRJNA552823) | activated sludge metagenome | isolation source: activated sludge from nitrification reactor of wastewater treatment plant... | place: USA: Pennsylvania | collected 2017
AGCGGGCGATGTCAGCAACCGTCAGTCAGAGGTCGACGAGCAGGTCAACCGGCCAGATTCCTGACGCGAAAGCCCGGACGTTATTGTCCGACGTGTCTCAACTGGGGTTGGCGAGCGCCTCGGCTGCGCGGCGGCCGAACACGGCCAGATCACCGTCGGGGGCGCCCCGATCCAGTTCCACGATGTGGGCCTGCGGAATCCACTGCTGCCAGGATCTGGCCACCTGGATCGGGTGAAGAGGGTCGTCGCGCAGCGCAAGGATGACGACGGGGATCTCGATGGCGCCCAACTCCTGGCGGGTAGGGCCCGGTTGGAGCGCGGCTGTCCGCAACTCCGCGACCAAGGCGGAGGGCTGTCGGCGCGACCACGCAGTGCGCAACAGCGGCGTCACCCAGTCGTGCGGGTCGAGCTCCGCCAGCACCCCTTCGGGCCCCAGAGCCGCAAGGGCATCGGCTGCGGCCGAGGTCAGGTCGGCGAGTCGATCGGGACCGCTGGTCCACGCGGGCATCACGAGCACCCCCGCCACGATGTGCTGGGGCCGGTCGTGTCGCGCGAGCAGTCGGGCCGCGGCGTGAGCGCCCAGCGAAACGCCACCGAGCACAGTGGGCCGATCGGGTGTGGCTGCGGCGGCCAGGCCATTCATGACAGCCGTGATCAGACCTGTTCTGTCGTCGACGAAACGGGTGTCGGTGACGCCCATGTCGCCGGCCGTGAACGCCTGCGACAGGAATCCACTGTCCGACCCCGCACCGTGCGCCATGACCAGGCGGCAGTTCTGCGGGATGACACAACTCACGTGTCCATGTTCGCCCATGACTGTCGCCCATGACCACGTCCCGGTGGTCCTGGACGCCACCCGGGGCTAGCCTGAGCCCATGGGTATGATCGACACCGCCCGCGCCCGGTTCCGCACAGGACTGTCGCGCAACGCCACCGAGGAACGCGACCTCCAGCAGGTGGCGGAGGACGCAGGCGCCACTCCCATCAATGCGTGTCTGCGCGGACAAGAAATCACGGCCTGCGGGGTTCTGAACAGTGTCATGGTGCGCCCCAGAGCAGGCGCACCCACACTCGAAGCTGACCTGTTCGACGGCACCGGACATATGAAACTCGTCTGGTTGGGGCGGCGTCAGATCGCGGGCATCGAGGCGGGTCGGGCGATCGTCATCCGTGGTCGTATGACCTGCAACGACGACGATGTCACTGTCTTCAATCCGCGGTACGAGTTGCGCCCGCGCGGCACCGCGTGAGCCAGGACAAGGACAACAGGTCCATCTCGTCGAGTGAGATGTCCGCGGCACTTGCCAACGGCATCGGCGGAAGCAGGGGATTGATCGACTCCAGTCTGCCGACCGCGATCTTCCTTGTTGTGTATCTGGCAACCGGCTCGCAGCTGATGCCATCGGTTTGGGCCGCCGTTGGCGGCGGTGTTGTGGTGGCGATCCTCCGCAAAGTCCGTGGGGAGCCTCTGCAGCAGGTGTTCGCGGGACTCATCGGGGTCGGTATCGCCGCCTTTCTCGCAGCGCGCACGGGTCGGGCAGAGGACTTCTTCCTTCCGGGGATCCTGATCAACATCGCGTATGGCGCCGGTTTCGCGATCTCGGCCCTGATCAGAAGACCCCTTGTCGGTTACGCAGCCGGGGCCGTCAGTGGCGACCTGACCTCCTGGTATCGCGACTCGGATGCACGTCGTGCTGCCACCACCGCGACCTGGTTGTGGGCAGGGATGTTCGCGTTCCGAGTGATCGTGCAGTTGCCGCTCTATTTGGCGGGCCTCGTGGGACCTCTGGGAGCAGCCAAACTCGTCATGGGTTGGCCCCTGTTCCTCCTTGTGGCCTATGTGTCGTATCGCATCATGTCCCCTGTCCTTCGGCGGGTGGCGCAGGAGAACGAGGAAGCCGCAGCCCATGCCGAGCGGTCGGGATCGGCGCAGTCGGGTTATGACCCGCCCGGCCCAGAGACGGGTGATGGCGCCGATCAGCGGGAGCAGATCGACCTGCGTGATCCCGACGGGGACCCAGCCGCCTGATCCCGGGTCACTCCTCGTCGGGATCGGCAGAGCGGTGCGCATGGCCCGGGGAGAGCAGCTCCTGCAGCGCCTCCTCCTGGGCCGGGCTGCACACGAACAGCAGTTCGTCGCCGGACTCCAGCGGGTCGTCCGGACTGGGGGCGATGACATGCGTGCCGCGCACGATCGCCACGAGTGCGCTGTCAGTGGGCCATGCCACGTCGCCGATGCGGGATCCCGAGATGGCGGAGTCAGCCGGAAGTGTCAGTTCGACGAGGTTGGCCTCGCCCTGCCGGAAGGTGAAGAGACGGACAAGGTCGCCGACGGTGACGGCCTCTTCGACCAGGGCCGACAACATGCGGGGCGTCGAGACCGCGACATCCACACCCCAGGACTCGTCGAACATCCACTCGTTCTTGGGGTGGTTGACGCGGGCAACAACTCGCGGGACTCCGTACTCCGTCTTGGCCAGCAACGACACCACGAGATTGGCCTTGTCGTCGCCGGTGGCGGCAACCACCACCTGGCAGTTGGGGAGGTCGGCCTCGTTCAACGACGCGATCTCGCAGGCGTCGGCGAGCAGGATCTCGGCGCCTTTCACCACGCTGCCGGAGACAATCTCAGGGTCCCTGTCGATCAGCAGGACGTCGTGGCCGTTGGCGATCAGTTCGCGGGCGATACTGCGGCCGACCTTGCCGGCCCCGGCTATGGCGACTCTCACTTGTTCTCCTTCGGCGGCTGGCGCAGGGCTGCCTCGACCTCGGACTGCTCGTCGACCTTCATGACCACGTGCAGCAGATCGCCCTCTTGAAGCACGGTGTCCGGCTCCGGCAGCACAGCCGCCCCGTACCTTGTGACGAAGGCGATCCGGGATCCTGTCATCTCGCCGATCCACCTGATGCGATGCCCGATCCAGTCAGGGTGCACCGACACCTGTGCCAGGATCACGGTGCCGCTGGGGTCACGCCACTCCTCTGAGGCGCCCTCGGGCAGCAGCCTGCGCAACATCTGACCGGTCGACCAGGCCACGGTCGCCACGGTCGGGATACCGAGGCGCTCGTAGATCTCAGCCCGCTTGGGGTCGTAGATGCGGGCCACCACGTTCTCGATGCCGAAGGTCTCGCGCGCCACCCGCGCTGCCAGGATGTTGGAGTTGTCACCACTGCTGACGGCGGCGAATGCATGCGCCCTTTCGATCCCTGCTTCTCGGAGGCGGTCACGGTCGAATCCGACACCGGTGACGGTTTGTCCGGTGAACCCCGGGCCGAGTCGGCGGAACGACGTGGGGCTACGGTCCACGACCGCGACGGAGTGACCCTCTTCCTCAAGTGTGAGTGCCAATGCCGAGCCGACCCGGCCGCAGCCCATGATGACGATATGCACGTCTGGGATCCCTCCTGGATGGAACCGCTGCCAACGCTACACGCCGGGATTAGGACACTGCGCGGGCGCGGTCCTACGATGGTCAACCGTGGCCCTGTCGGAGTACGCCAAGCGCATCCTGGTGGGCCGTGCCCTGCGCAGCGACAAACTCGAAGAGACGCTACTGCCCAAGCGGATCGCACTGCCGGTGTTCGCCTCGGACGCGCTTTCATCCAATGCCTATGCCACCCAGGAGATCCTGGTGGTTCTGGCGCTGGGCGGGGCATCGCTGTACTCGTACGGCCCCTGGATCGCGGCCATGGTCATCCTCGTCTACTTCGTGGTGGTGGCGTCCTACCGGCAGAATGTCCACGCCTATCCGTCAGGGGGCGGTGACTACGAGGTAGTCACCGCCAACATCGGCCCCCAGGCGGGGGTCCTGGTCGCCTCAGCGCTGCTGGTCGACTACGTGCTGACGGTCGCGGTCAGTATCTCCGCCGGTGTGGCAAGCCTGGCCTCTATCTCGGGGTTCGTCGAGGAACACACGGTCTTGATCGCGCTGCTTGCGATTGCGGCAATCACTTTCCTGAACCTGCGGGGCGTGAGGGAGTCTGGGTCGCTCTTCGCCATTCCGACCTACTTCTTCATGTTCAGCATCGGCATCATGGTGCTCACTGCGATAGTCAAGGCGATCGGCGGCGACCCGCTGCAGGCCGAGAGCGCCATGTACGAGATCCGTGCAGAACACGAATATGCGGGTCTGGCCCTGTTGTTCCTTCTCGCCCGGGCCTTCTCGTCGGGCACTACTGCGCTGACCGGTATCGAGGCGATCGCCAATGGGGTCCCTGCCTTCAGACACCCCAAGAGCAAGAACGCCGCGAACACGCTACTGGCGTTGGGGTTGATCGCCACCACGATGTTCGCAGCGATCACCCTGCTCGCGATCAAGACAGGGGTCAAGGTCACCGAGCACAACAACGAGTTGATCGGATTGCCCCCGGGTGAGAACCAGAAGACCGTCATAGTCCAGATCGCCGGCGCAGTGTTCGGCGACGCTGCCTGGGCCGTGGCCGTCGTGTCGATTTCGACGGCCCTGATCCTGGTCCTGGCCGCCAACACGGCCTTCAACGGATTCCCGGTACTGGGCTCCGTGCTCGGTCGCGACGGATGGCTGCCTCGGCAGTTGCACACCCGCGGCGACCGGCTCGCCTACAGCAACGGGATTCTGGCCCTTGCGTTGACGGCCGCGGTGCTGGTGTTCATCTTCAAGGCGAACGTGAGCGCTCTGATCCAGCTGTACATCGTCGGCGTGTTCATCGCTTTCACCATGAGCCAGTCCGGCATGGTGATCCACTGGACCCGCCTGCTCAACGGCCCCTCTGCGCCGGATCGGCGCCGAGGGATGATCAGGTCGAGGGTCATCAACTTCATCGGTGCGATCCTGACCGGGACCGTGTTGGTGATCGTGGTGGCCACCAAGTTCACCCGCGGCGCGTGGATCGTCTGCATCTTGATCCCGTTGCTGTACCTGCTCATGCGCTCGATCCGCTCGCACTACGACCGGGTCAGTGAGGAACTCGCCCTCGACGATGGCGATGAGAAGGTCACGCTGCCTTCGCGAGTTGTGGCTCTTGTCCTGGTTTCCAAGATCCATAAGCCCACGCTGCGCGCCCTGTCGTATGCCCGAGGGAGCAGGCCGGCGGTGCTTGAGGCGATCACCGTCAACGTGGACCCGGCAGACACAGCCGCACTCATGGCCGAATGGGAAAGGCGTGAGATTCCCGTGTCATTGCGGGTGCTCGACTCGCCCTATCGCGAGATCACCAGACCGGTCATCAAGTACGTCAAGAGCCTTCGACGCGACTCGCCCCGCGATCTGGTGGCGGTCTACGTACCTCAGTACGTGGTGGGCCACTGGTATGAGCACATCCTGCACAACCAGTCGGCTCTGAGGCTCCGGGCTCGGCTGATGTTCTCGAAGAACGTCGTTCTGGTGACGGTCCCGTGGCAACTGGCGTCGGCTGTAGACCGTGGGGACCTGCCCGAGAACGAGATCGCGGCCGTGGTGCGTGCCGGCAGCGCGGACAATGCGCTGGATGAGGCCCCCGACCCCGCGCCCGAACGTTGATCACACTCTCGGTCGAACGCATCGCCCATGGCGGTCACGTTGTCGGTCGCCACGAAGGACGAGTCGTTTTCGTGCGAGGCGCGATTCCCGGCGAGACCGTCACCGCCCGGGTGACAGGCGAAGGCCCCAAGGGACGCTACTTGTTCGCCGAGACCGTCGAGGTGTTGGAACCCTCGCCGGACCGCGTCGAGGCGCCGTGCCGGTTCGCAGCCGATTGCGGTGGATGCGACTTCCAGCACATCTCGATGCAGCGCCAACGTTCGCTCAAATCCGAGGTGCTCACAGAGCAGCTGCAGCGGTTGGGCGGCATCGCCGACCAGGTCCCGGTCCCCGTCCTGCCACCCGTAGCCAACGACTCCACGAGACGCCGGGAGGGCGAATCAGGCGGAGAGAGCAGCGAAGGGCTCGGGTGGCGAACACGGATGCGGTTTGCTGCCGACGAAGAAGGCCGTTGGGGATTGCGCCGCCATCGTAGCCACGATGTCCTGCCCGTCGACGAGTGCCTGATCGCGACACCGTCGGTCAACCGAGCCCTCGGGCGAGAAGCCCCAGGGGACCCCGGGACGGAACTGCTGGTGGTGGAGCAACCGGCCGGGGCCGTGACCCAGCGGATCCCGGACGATCGTGCCGTGGAGATCCTCGAGGTCGAAGTCGGCAGACAGTGGCACATGCAGGCGACCGACTTCTGGCAGGCGCACCGGGACGCCGCCACCACGTTGGTGGGAGCGGTGGCTCCTCATGTGTTGGGATCCGAGCAGTGGTGGGACCTGTACTGCGGCGTCGGTCTGTTCGCGGGTGCCCTTGCCGGACCGGGACAACGAGTGGTCGCTGTCGAGGGTCATCGGAGCTCGGCGCGGCAGGCGCGCAACAATCTGTCGGACCTCCCCGGTGTGCGCGTTGTGACTGCGGACGTGGGGCGATGGCTGGAGCGCGCATCGGGAAAGCCCGGGGTCGTCGTCCTCGACCCGCCGCGCAGCGGCGCCGGCAAGGGGGTGGTGGCCGGACTGACGGCAACGTCCGCCCACACCATCGTGCATGTGGCGTGCGACCCTGCCTCACTCGGCCGAGACGTCGGCCTGTACCGGAAATCCGGTTGGGACCTGCGGGCCGTCACCGGTTACGACCTATTCCCAATGACCCACCACGTCGAAGCAGTGGCAGTCCTGACCCGCTGACGGCTGCCGATCTCCCGGTGGCCACTAGACTTGGCGCGGATCACAGTTGCGCACCGTTCGGTGCGCCCGTGTCTCCATCGTGGTGCCGAGAGCCCGCGGCCCCCAGTGCCTGCGGTGACGAGAGGGAGTCATGCCAGTCAGTCGCAACACTTTCAACGCCCGAGCCGACTTGTCTGTGGGAGACGAACAGTACGAGATCTTCCGCCTGGATGCGTTTCCGGGCTCGCAGCGTCTGCCGTTCACCCACAAGGTGCTTCTGGAGAATCTCCTGCGCACGGAGGATGGCGCGAATGTGACTGCCGACCAGATCCGGTCTCTGGCCGAGTGGGACGCCGCCGCGGTGCCCACCGACGAGATCCAGTTCACGCCCGCCCGCGTGATCATGCAGGACTTCACCGGCGTGCCATGCGTTGTCGACCTGGCGACGATGCGCGAGGCCGTCAAGGAACTCGGCGGCGACCCCGAACGAATCAACCCACTCGCCCCCGCAGAACTGGTGATCGACCACTCCGTGATCGCCGACTTCTTCGGAACGGCCGACTCTGCTGTGCGCAACGTCGACTTGGAGTACGAGCGCAACCGAGAGCGGTACCAGTTCTTGCGGTGGGGGCAGTCCGCCTTCAGCCAGTTCAAGGTTGTTCCGCCCAGCACCGGGATCGTTCATCAGGTGAATGTCGAGGCCCTGGCCCGGGTCGTCATGGCCAACAACGGCCAGGCGTATCCGGACACCTGTGTGGGAACTGACTCGCACACCACCATGGTCAACGGGCTTGGGGTTCTCGGCTGGGGCGTCGGAGGCATCGAGGCGGAGGCCGCGATGCTCGGTCAACCCGTCAGCATGCTCATCCCACGTGTGGTCGGGTTCCGGCTGACTGGGCAACTGCCCGAGGGGGCCACAGCAACCGACCTCGTGTTGACGATCACGGAGTTGTTGCGCGAACACGGAGTCGTCGGCAAGTTCGTCGAGTTCTACGGCGACGGTGTGGCGGCGGTCCCGCTGGCCAACCGGGCGACCATCGGCAACATGAGCCCGGAGTACGGGTCGACCGCCGCCATCTTCCCGATCGACGACGAGACCCTGAGGTACCTGCGGCTGACCGGACGCGACGAACACCAGATCGCTCTGGTCGAGGCCTACAGCAGGGAACAGGGGTTGTGGCACGATCCCTCGACCGAGGCGACGTACTCAGAGACCCTGTCGCTGGACCTGTCCACCATCGTTCCTTCGTTGGCGGGGCCCAAGAGGCCGCAGGATCGCATCGCGCTGTCCGACGCCAAGACCGCCTTCAGGTCATCTGTGCTGGCTCACGCGGCGCCGGAGTCGGGTTTGGATATCGCCGACGAAGGCAGTTTCCCCGCGTCTGACCCGATCTCGGGCGGGGTCACCGACACCGTTGCACCAGTGGTCGCCGAAACCGTGCCGGGGGACCGGCCAAGCCAACCCACAACCGTGACCACGGCCGATGGCTCCACGTTCACGATCGACCATGGGAGCGTGGTGATCGCCGCCATCACCTCGTGCACCAACACCTCGAACCCCAGCGTCATGATCGCCGCCGGGCTCCTGGCCAAGAACGCCGTCGAACGGGGACTCAGCAGCAAGCCGTGGGTGAAGACCACGCTGGCCCCCGGTTCGCAGGTGGTGACCGATTACTACGACAAGTCCGGATTGACTGCCTACCTCGACAAGTTGGGGTTCGATCTGGTGGGCTACGGCTGCACCACCTGCATCGGTAACTCGGGTCCCCTTCCGCCGGAGATCTCGGCGGCGGTCAACGACTCGGATCTGGCCGTGGTCAGCGTGCTGTCGGGCAACCGCAATTTCGAGGGTCGCATCAACCCCGATGTCAAGATGAACTATCTCGTCAGCCCGCCACTTGTGGTCGCCTATGCGCTGGCTGGAACCATGGACATCGATCTGTACAACGAGCCACTGGGAGTCGATCCGGAGGGCAACGACGTCTATCTCAAGGACATCTGGCCCTCGGGCGCGGACATCGAGAGCACGATCGCTGGTGCCATCGACCCTCAGATGTTCGCCAGTCGGTACGCCGACGTCTTCGCCGGCGACAGTCGCTGGCAGTCCCTGCCGACTCCTACCGGCGACACGTTCACCTGGGATGCGCAGAGCACCTACGTGCGCAAACCGCCGTACTTCGACGGCATGGGCCGAGACCCGGAACCGGTCACAGACGTGACGGGAGCTCGGGTGCTGGCCAAGCTGGGGGACTCTGTGACAACGGACCACATCTCACCGGCCGGTTCGATCAAGCGGGACAGTCCGGCCGGCCGCTACCTGACCGAGCACGGTGTGGCCGCAGGCGACTTCAACTCCTACGGTTCACGACGCGGAAACCACGAGGTCATGATCCGGGGGACCTTTGCCAACATCCGGTTGCGCAACCAACTGCTGGACAACGTCGAGGGCGGCTACACGGCCGACCTTCTCGACCCGGCCCGCCCCCAGGTGGCGATCTTTGACGCTGCTCAGACCTACCGCGCCGCCGGGGTGCCGTTGGTGATCCTGGCAGGTAAGGAATACGGCTCGGGATCATCGCGCGACTGGGCCGCCAAGGGAACGGCGTTGCTGGGGGTCCGGGCAGTCGTCGCCGAGTCGTACGAGCGCATCCATCGATCGAATCTGATCGGCATGGGTGTTCTGCCACTGCAATACCCGGACGGGCAGTCGGCAGCGTCGCTGGGGTTGACGGGAACCGAGACTTTCGCAGTCGCGGGGGTCACCGCCATGAACACCGGTCCGGTGCCCAGGACGGTCGCCGTGACTGCAACTCGTGAGGATGGCAGCGAGTTGGAGTTCAAGGCGACGGTTCGGATCGACACACCGGGAGAGGCGGACTACTTCCGGCACGGCGGAATCCTGCAATACGTCCTACGTTCTCTGCTGGCCTGAGGCGTGAGCGCGTCCGCCACCCCTCCCGGGTGGCCCCGCGACCTGCCTCCGCCGTATGTCGACGAGTTCGCCCAGAACGTGCCCGGTTGGTTGCTCGACCGTGGACCCGGGCGTTGGCGCACCCATCCTGTGCTCCGTCGGCACCCTCGTGCGCTGGCGCTGATGGTGTCGGACCATCTACAGGCCGAACTGGCCGGTTTGCGCAAGACCTACGCCGCGGCGCGGCGCACTCTGGCCGACGTGGTTCCTGCGGATCAGATGGACGACTTGCTGGCCGCTATCGAAGCCGAGGGGGCTGTGACGGCCGAGAGCCTGCGCCAAGTCGAACAGGTCGCCGACGCACTCGCGGGCAGACGGTGGCGGGCGCGGCTGTGAATGCCCCCGTGGACTTGCGGCCGTAGACTCATGGGGTGGGTGTGATCGAGGGCGTCAACAGCCCGGCCGACTTGGCGAAGCTCGATGACGAGCAACTGACCACTCTCGCCGGTGAGATCCGCGAATTCCTGGTCCATTCCGTGTCCCGCACAGGCGGACATCTGGGTCCGAACCTGGGAGTGGTCGAGCTGACGATCGCGCTTCACCGCACATTCGATTCGCCCACGGACGCGATCCTGTGGGACACCGGCCACCAGACCTATGTGCACAAGATTCTGACGGGCCGACGTGGGGACTTCGTCTCGCTACGGCAGGGCGGGGGATTGTCCGGATACCCCAGCCGAGCCGAGAGCGAGCACGACTGGATCGAGAACTCGCACGCTTCCACGGCGCTGTCATACGCCGACGGTCTGGCCAAGGCGTGGGAACTCAGCGGCGAGGCCGAACGCCGTCGGATCATCGCTGTGGTTGGCGACGGGTCGTTGACCGGGGGCATGGCCTGGGAGGCGCTGAACAACATCGCTACCGCCGATCGGCGCATGGTGATCGTTGTGAATGACAACGGCAGGTCATACGGCCCCACCATCGGCGGCATCGCCCATCATCTGTCGACCCTGCGCACCACCAAGGGGTACGAACGCTTCCTGGGGTGGGGCCGACGCACCTTGACGCGGACCCCGGTGGTGGGCCGTCCCGTGTTCGGGACACTTCATGGCGTCAAAAAGGGTGTCAAGGACATCGTCGCGCCTCAGGGCATGTTCGAGGATCTGGGGATCAAGTACATCGGCCCCATCGACGGTCACGACATCGATCTGCTCGAGCGCACCCTGGCGCGAGCAGCCCAGTTCCCGGGGCCAGTCATCGTCCACTGCCTGACCCACAAAGGGCATGGCTACGCTCCGGCCGAGACAGACGAAGCCGACAGGTTCCACGGCGTTCCGGTCATCGACCCTGCCACCGGACGACCCACCGCCGCTCCCGCTCCCACGTGGACCGGCGTCTTCTCAGCGGCGCTCATCGCCGAGGCAAGGCGCCGCCCCGAGGTGGTGGCCATCACCGCGGCTATGCCCGGACCGACAGGTTTGAGCGACTTCGCGGCCGTCTATCCAGACCGCTGCTACGACGTCGGCATCGCTGAGCAGCATGCGCTCACCAGCGCTGCCGGACTGGCCATGGGCGGTGCGCACCCCGTCGTGGCCGTCTACGCCACGTTTCTCAACCGGGCCTACGACCAGATCCTGATGGATGTGGCCCTTCACGGGTTGGCGGTCACCGTGGTGCTCGATCGCGCCGGAATCACCGGTGATGATGGAGCCAGCCACAACGGCATGTGGGACTTGCCCTTACTGGCCGGTGTCCCGGGTCTGCGCGTGGCCGCCCCGCGCGATGGTGTCACGCTCACCGCAGCCCTGGCCGAGGCACTCGATGTGTCTGATGGCCCGACTGTGGTGCGGTTTCCCAAAGGCGCGCTCCCCGCGGAGTTACCTGCCCTTCGGCGCAGCGGCACCGCGGACATCCTTGCCGACTGGGGCAATGACGTTGTCCTGGTCGGGGTGGGTCCGATGAGTCAGACCTGCCTCGAGGCCGGCAGGCTACTGCGCGACCAGGGAGTCGAGGTCACGGTGGTCGACCCCCGGTGGGTGCTGCCCGTCAGCGAGGGTCTGCTCGACGCACTCCGGGGGGCCCGACTGGTCGTCAGCGTCGAGGACGGCAATAGGCAGGGTGGCGTGGGCGCGGCGATCGCAGCGGCCTTGAGTCCGGCACCCGTGCTGGCTCTGGGAATCGCGCCGCAGTTCTTGGACCAAGGCAAGCGGTCCGACATCCTCGACACGCAAGGATTGAACCCGGCGGGCATCGTCGAGTCAGTGACGAAAGCCATGGTTTCTCTCGACAACTAGACAAACCGCTCTCCCCGCGTCACACGGGCCCGTCGGCAGTAGCCTGAAGGCGAAATTGTCGGAGGCCTGTCATGGACCAATCGGGGACGCCCCCTCGACCCCAAGAGTCGGGTTTCGGCGGCCTCGCGTTCCGGTTGACCCCCACGCCCACCCTCGTGATGGATCTCGAGAACGACGACAAGGGGAATCGGCTGATCGGGCGGGTCCTTGACTCCAGTGAATCCTTCCTCCAACTACTCGGCGCCGGGCCCGACGAGGTCATCGGACACCGTCTGGGGGAGTTCATCCATCCCGACGACGAGTTGGTTCTGGCCGCCGGCCTGGAGCAGTTCCTGGATCCGTCACGGCGCACTCAGTTGCGCATCGTGCGTCCCGGTTGGGGTGTGGTCTGGGTTGCCCTCGCAGTGACATACGTGCCGGATCTCGGTGCCGAAGGGCTAGTGGTTGTCAGCCTGGATGACATCACCGCATTCCGCAAGGCCGAACAGGCTCTGGCCCATCGGGCTTCGCACGACCCGCTGACCGGATTGCCGAACCGGGCGGTTCTCATGAGCCATCTCGGCCGCGTCTTGGCCCGGTTGGGACGGCGGCCGGGGACGGTCGCGGTGATGTTCGTCGACCTCGACGGGTTCAAGAACATCAACGACTCCTATGGACACCGGGTCGGCGACAGCGTGCTGAACGAAGTCGCCCGCCGCATCAGCGTGGCTGTCCGGCGCGACGATGTCGTCACGCGGATGGGTGGCGACGAGTTCGTCGTCGTCTGCGACGCGCTGGAATCGTCATCGGAGTCGGCCATGGTGGCCGAGCGTATCCGGGCGGCCCTCGATGAGCCGTTCGACTCCCACGGCCGGTCCCACCAATTGAGCGCCTCGATCGGGGTCGCCCAGACGTCGGATCCCGCCACCTCTGGCGAGGATCTGTTGCGGCGGTCCGACTTGGCCATGTACCTGGCCAAGGAGCGGGGCCGCAATCGCGTCGAGTTCTTCGCCGCCGACCTGGAGGACAGGGCCAGGGATCGGGTTCGAATGGTGGAACTGTCCCGAGAGGCACTGAACGAGGACCTGTTGCGCATCAGTGTGCAACCGATCTTCCGGTTGAGCGATCAGACAGTGGCGGGGTACGAGGCGTTCGCGCGCATCATTGGCCCCGATGGCGCACTGTTGACGCCTCAGCACTTCATTCCCGCCGCTGAGGAGTCGGGACTCATCACCCGGTTGGATACTCGGGTCATCGAACTGGGGCTTGACTGGCTGAGCAGCAAGAAGGGCGACGGGAGTGCTTCGTGGCTGGCCGTCAACGTCTCGGCTCGACTGATCGCCAATCCTCGGTTCGTCCACACCCTTCTCAATAGCGTGCTGAAGTTGGGTCTCCAACCGGCTGACGTCGTCATCGAGGTCGCCGAACCCCACCTGATGTCGGCCAACGGTCCGGCGTTCTCGACGCTCCGGCGATTGCGGAGCACCGGATTCCGAGTCTCCTTGGATGATTTCGGCACCGGGCTGTCATCACTGACCGCGATGCGGGATCTGCCCGTCGACATGGTCAAGGTCGATGAGACATTCGTCTCTGGTCTCGGAACGGACCCGGCTGACGAAAGCATCGTGTCCGCCATCATCGCTGTGGCCCATGATTTGGGACTGACCGTCATCGCCGAGGGCGTTGAGCGGCCCGTGCAAGCGGAGTTCCTGCGGGCGAGCGGCTGCGATCTGGCCCAGGGGTACCTGTTCGGCTCCCCGGTGCGGGTGACATCGTGAACGGAGACCGGGCCCTCCGCCTCGCCCGCAGCCCCAGCATCCTGATCGCGTCGATCGGCGGCCTCATCGTCGTCATGCTGCTCGATCGGCTGCTGGCGGGTCCGGCTGGGATCCCGATGCTCAGTTTCGCCGCGGGCTACATCGCTGCCTGGGTGGCGTTGTTCGGCGTGACCATCCGCTGGTGGGCCGTGCCAGCCGTTGTCGTCCTGATTGCGGGCTGTCTGGCCGTGTTCGCTGAGACTTCGGTCGCGGTCGTTCTGGCCCTGGCGACGCTGATCGTCGGCACCGCCCTGGGTATCGTCTTACGGTCGCTGGGTGTGCAGATGCGACGGCCTGTGGATCCGTTCTTGATCGCCCTTGCCTCGGGGCTCGCCGGGTTGTTGCTCGGGATGGTGAGCGAACTGGGCGGCGGATACGACCTGCCTGCGGGGCTGGCCTTCGCGGCAACGTGTGCGGGCGTCACCCTGGGCAGCACACTCATTCTGCCCCTGGTTCTTGCCTTCCGGCCGGGCCGTCAGATTCCGCATCAGACCGAGTTCACCGGGCTCGCCGTGGTGGCCATGGTGGTGGCTGTGGCCGCGATGCCCCTGGTGCGCGATTGGTACGGGCGGGTCGATGTGGGAATCCTCGCCTGGATGGCGCTTCCGCTTCTCCTGTTGGTCGGTTGGCGCTACGGAGTGTTCGCCACGGCCCTCTCGCTGTGGTTGGTCGCGGTGCTCGCGGTGGTTCCCGTGTTGGGCCTCGCACCGCCTCAGGGGCCCGCGCAGGTGCAGCGCCAAGGGGCCGGACTGCTGTTGATGGTGGTGACACTGAGCGTGGTGCTGCTTGTGCAGCGACAGCGTGAGGCTCTGTCCAGATTGAGATCGCAAGAGGGCATCACGTCGGCATTCCTGGCCAACGTCGACCCGATCTGGTACTTCAAGCGGATGATCGACGGACAAGGGCACTACGTCAATCTGGGTGGTGGGCCCTATCGCAACAGGCCCGATCTGGCGAACGCCACAGACCAAGAACTCTACGGACCCGAGTTGGCACACGAGATCGCGGAAGCCGACCGTTTGGTGCTGGACAGCGACCAGAGCTTCGTCACAATAGAGACTCTGCCCATGCCCGACGGGACCGAGCGCACCACTCTGTCGGACCGGTTCCCCATCCGGGATGCGAGTGGACGCTTGATCGGAATCGGCGGCTTGCGCACCGACATCACGCAACGTGAAGAGGAAGCCGCGACCGCGCGCGCCCAGACTGCGCGACTGCGCGCGATGTTCGAGCGATCTCCCGTGCCGACGTTGCGGGTCAGTGTCGACTCCGATGCGGTCGTGCGGATCGCGGCCGCGAATGAGGCCTTCGGACGGGTGGTGGGTCGCCCGTCCGAGGGACTGGTGGGTAGTCCGCTGCAGGAACGAATCGTGACGGGGGACTGGCCGCGGGTGGCTGAGTTGTTCGGCAGGCGCACCGACCGCTGGAGTCCACAGGCCGAGGTTGGAATCCATACCAGGATCGGGGCTGACCGCCGGATGCTGGTGACGGTCACGCCGTTGACCGCGCAGGTCGGCGAGGGCCCCGATCCGATCGAGTATCTGTTGCACGCCGAGGATGTGACGGCACGCCGGGCAGCCGAGGATGCCGTGGCCTGGTACTCGCTGTTCGATGTGGGGACCGGGCTCATGAACCGGACCGCGCTCGGGGACCGCATGGACGCGGCCCTGCACCGCCTGGACACGTCCAGCGGTGCATTGGCCCTGATCGTGCTGGACATCGACGACTTCAAGGCCGTCAATGACACTCACGGCCTGGTCGTCGGTGACCGGATCCTGACGATGGTGGGCGAGCGCATCCGGAACTCATGCACCACCAGTGGGGCAGTCGCACGGCTCGGTGCCGACGAGTTCGCAGTCCTGGTCGAGCATGAGAGTCAGGATTCTGTGGCCGTGATGGTCGGACGCTTGCAGCAGGCGCTATCGGTGCCACTCGTGGTCGGAGACGACCCTGTTGTTCTGTCGACGACTTTCGGCGTTGCGGTGACCGGGGACCAAGACGTGTCCAGCGGGGAGTTGGTACGCCAGGCCGAACTCGCACTCTTCCGGGCCAAGCGCAGCGGGCGCGGCAAGGTGGAGTTCTATGCGGAGTCGATGCGGGCCCAGGCGCTGGCGGTAGTGAACGTGCGCAACGAGTTGGCGCGGGCAGTACGCACCGACGCGTTCGCCGTTGCCTACATGCCGATCGTCGACCTCGCCGACGGCGCCGTGAGGGGATACGAGGCCCTCGTGCGACTGCCCGCCGAGGACGGCAGACTGCTCATGCCGTCCGACTTCCTAGAGGTCGCCCGCTCGGCGGGGCTGCTCACCCAGATGGACAGATTGGTCCTGCGCCGTGCGCTCACGGACCATTCCGGTGGCCTGTTGCCGGTGCCGGGGGCAGGGCTGTCGGTCAACGCTGAGGCGGAGGATCTGCGGGATCCGGACTTCGCCATCACGATTCTGACCGAACTTCATGCCGGATCCGCGGATCCATCGGTGCTGACCATCGAGGTGACCGAAGCGGTCCTGCTGCAGTACTCCCCGAGCGTGATGCACAACGTCTCGTCCCTGCGGGACGCGGGTGTCAAGTTCGCGATCGACGACTTTGGTACCGGGTACTCGAGTTTGTCCCAGCTGCGCCAGTTGAATGCCGATGTGATCAAGATCGACCGCTCGTTCGTGAGCGGGTTGGACGAGGACCCAGAGGCCGGCAATATCGTGGCCACGATCATCGGGCTGGCGCACAAACTCAAACTCGTGGCTGTTGCCGAGGGGATCGAGACCCGTGAGCAGGCCGAGACCCTCCGGCGTATGGGTTGCGACCGCGGCCAGGGCTACCTGTTCGGACGGCCGCAACTGCTGATGAGTGAGCCGTCACCTGTCGCGATCCCGCGGGTGCGGGACCCAGGGGCCAGCGAGCGGAACCACTGACGTCAGGCGGGGACCGAGGCCACACCCGGATGAAGGAAGCGCTTGCCGTTGACCTGCTTCGAGACTCCTTCGCGATCCAGATACGGACTCATCCCGCCCAGATGGAAGCCCCACCCTGCGCCAAGGATCATGCACATGTCAATGTCCTGGACTTCGGCCACCACGCCCTCATCCAGCATGAGTTGAACTTCCTGAGCCAAGGCCGTCAGGGCACGGTCGCGGACCTGCTCGCCCGTCAGGGGTTGGTCTGCCTGGACGAAGATTTCCGCGACCTTGGGGTTCACGGTCCGATTGCCCTGGGCATCGAAGTCCCATACTCCCGTGATCCCGGCCTCAACGCCCCTGCGAAGGTTGTCGGACACGTAGAAGCGATCCGGGTAAGCGCTGTGCATGGTCTCGGACACGTGATAGGCCACAGCCGGACCGACCAGCTGGAGCAGCACAAACGGCGACATGGGTAGCCCGAGGGGGTCGAGCGCGCTGTCGGCCACCTCGAACGGGGTGCCCTCGTCCACGCTGCGGGTGACCTCGCCCAGGAAACGGGTCAGCAGTCGGTTGACCACGAACGCGGGCGCATCCTTGACCAGGACGCAGGACTTCTTGAGCTGCTTGCCCACAGAGAATGCCGTGGCGAGCGTGGCGTCATCCGTTTCCTCCGCCCGGACGATCTCGAGCAGGGGCATGACCGCCACCGGGTTGAAGAAGTGGAACCCGACAACGCGCTCCGGGTGCTGTAGTTGGGCTGCCATCTCGGTGACGGAGAGCGATGAAGTATTGGTGGCCAGCACACACGTGTCGGACACGACGGCCTCGCACTCCGCGAACACCTGCTGCTTGACCTTGAGGTCCTCGAACACTGCTTCGATGACGAAGTCGGCATCCGCGAACGCGGACTTGTCCGTGGCACCTGTGACCAAGGCCTTGAACCGATTGGCCTTGTCCTGGTTGATCCGGCCCTTGGCCTGCATCTTGTCGATCTCACCGTGGACATAGGCGACGCCCTTGTCGACCCGCGCTTGATCGAGGTCGGTCATGACGACCGGCACCTGTAGGCGCTGCACAAAGAGCATGCACATCTGGCTGGCCATCAGGCCGGCTCCCACGATGCCCACCTTGTTCACAGGGCGGGCCAGTGACCTATCGGGTGCCCCGACGGGACGCTTGGCCCGCTTCTGGACCAAGTCGAAGGAGTACAGGCCGGAGCGCAACTGGTCGCTCATGATCAGGTCGGCCAAGGCCTCGTCCTCAGCTGCGAAGCCGGAGTCGGCATCTGAGGTCTTGGCTGCGGCTACCAGTTCGACGGCCCGGACCGGAGCCGGTGCGGCACCGTGCAGTTGCGCCTCGAGGCCGGTGCGTACGGCATCCACAGCCTGATCCCAGGTCTGGTCGCGCGGGATCTCGGGGCGGGTGACGACGATGTCACCGTCGAGGACTCCCGCGGTCCAGACAAGCGACTGCTCGATGAAGTCGGCGGGCTCGAACATCGCGTCAGCGATACCCAACTCGAGAACCTGCTTCGGCTTGAGCATACGGTTCTGCGCCATGGGGTTGGACACGATCACCTGCAACGCCTTCTGCGGCCCGATGAGGTTCGGGAGCAACCATGCACCCCCCCATCCGGGGACCAGGCCCAGGAAGCATTCGGGGAGTGCGACGGCTGCGGCACCGGAACTGATGGTCCGGTAGTTGCAGTGCAGCGCCAGTTCCAGGCCACCGCCCATCGCCGCGCCGTTGATCAGTGCGAACGTGGGGACCTTGAAGTCGGTGAAACGCCGCAACACCTGGTGTCCCAGCTTGGCGATGCCCAGCGCCATCTCGCGCGATGTGATGATGGGCACGCCTGTCAGGTCGGCGCCGACTGCGAAGATGAACGGCTTGCCTGTCACGGCGAGTGCCGAGATATCGGCGGCGGCGGCTTCGTCCAGCGCCGCGTTGAGTTCCAGCAGCCCCTTCGGACCGAAGGTGTTGGGCTTCGTGTGGTCGAACCCGTTGTCCAGGGTGATCAGGCCGAATCGGGCATCGCCGACCGGGGAACCGATCACCTGGAACTTGGCGTGGGTGACGACCTCGTCCCCCAGCAGGGACTCGTCGATCGCCAGGTCCGCCAAGGTGGTGGGGATCTCAGTGGTGATGCTGGTGGGCACCTCAGTCATGGCTCACGCCACCTTTCCGTCGAAGTTCGGGTTCTCCCAGATGACAGTGCCGCCCATGCCGAGTCCGATGCACATGGTGGTGAGGCCGTAGCGGACTTCTGGGTGCTCCTCGAACTCGCTGGCCAGGTAGGTCATGAGACGGATGCCGCTGGAGGCCAGCGGGTGGCCGACGGCGATCGCGCCGCCGAACGGGTTCACCCGCGAGTCGTCGTCGGCGATACCGAAGTGATCCAAGAAGGCCAGCACCTGCACCGCGAAGGCCTCGTTGACCTCGAACAGGCCGATGTCGTCGATGCTCAGGCCGGCTTTGGTCAGGGCCTTCTCTGTCGATGGGACGGGCCCGATGCCCATGACCTCGGGGTCGACTCCGGCGAAGGCGAAGGACACGAGTTTCATCTTGGCGGTCAAGCCGAGCTCGGCGGCGACTTCCTCTGCGGCGAGGATGGCGCCGCTGGCACCGTCATTCAGACCGGCTGCGTTTCCCGCGGTAACACGACCGTGAGGCCGGAAAGGAGTCTTGAGCGTCGCCAGGCTCTCCATGGTGGTGCCCGGGCGGGGCGGCTCGTCGACGGTGGCGAGCCCGAAGCCATTCTCGGCGGATCGGGTGGCAACGGGGACCAGGTTCGGCTGGATCTTGCCATCGGCATACGCCTTGGCTGTCTTCTCCTGTGACGCCACGGCGAAGGCGTCCACCCGCTGCTTGGTCAGGTGCGGGAACCGGTCGTGCAGGTTCTCGGCGGTCTTGCCCATGAGGAGGGCTTCGGGATCAACGATCTTCTCGGACAGGAACCTCGGATTGGGATCCACGCCTTCGCCCATGGGGTGACGTCCCATGTGCTCCACGCCCCCTGCCACGGCGACGTCGTACATGCCCGCCATGATCGGGGCGGACAGGGTGGTGACCGACGTCATCGCGCCGGCGCACATGCGGTCGACACTGTAGCCGGGCACGCTGCGAGGGAAACCCGCCAGCAATCCGGCGGACCGCCCGATCGTCAGACCTTGGTCGCCGACCTGGGTCGTGGCCGCCACGGCAACATCGTCGATGCGCTCCAAAGGCAGGCTCTCGTTACGACGTGCGAGCTCGCGGAAGACGTTGACCACGAGGTCGTCGGCCCTGGTCTCGGCGAAGATGCCCTTCTTGCCGGCCTTCCCGAACGGGGTCCGGACCCCGTCGACGAAAACTACGTTGCGGACATTTCGCGTCACGATCTGCTCCCCGGGTGGCAGGCGCCCATCACAGGGCGCGGCGTACCTAGATGTTACCCACGGATATTACTCACGGGTAACCTGCCACGTCCCAGGTGCCGGTGTGGCGTGTGTCACGCCAATGCGCCGGCGATCAGGGCCGCCACTTGGTCCAACTGCCACGTTCGCACGGACTGGCTCGTCAATCGGTCGCGCACGTCGGATTCGCTCAACGGACCTTCCGCCTCCCAGACCAGCACTCTCACGGGCTCGGGTGACACCAGGATCTCCGCCGGCATCCCGAGTTCTTCGGCCCGCTGCCCGATCGCGCCTCGCACGGCCTGAAGGCGCGCGGCGGCCTCGGGGTTGCGGCGCTCCCAGGAGCGCTGTGGGGGTGGTCCATCGTCGAGGTGCCGGAGCGGCAACTCGGACTCGGGCAAGGCCAGTGCCCGCTGGATGGCCTGCCACCAGCGATGCACCCTGCGCCGCTGCTGTCGCATGTCCGGTAGCGAGGCGAGTTGTTCCTGTGTGGTCGGAGCGGCTTTGACGATCGAGACCAGGACGGCGTCGGCCATGATCCGGCCGGGGGGCTGGTCGGCCGACTGGGCCATGTCGTCTCGGACCTGCCACAGTTCGCGCACCACCGCCAGGTTGCGCGGGTCCGAGACCTTGCTGACTCCGGAGATCCGTCGCCACGGATCGGGACGGACCCGGGGCTGCCAGGTGGTCAGATAGGCGAACTCCTCGGTGGCCCACCCGAGGCGTCCCATCTGTCGGAGGCGATCGATCAGCAGCGAACGCATCTGCGAGAGAAGTTCGACGTCCAATGCGGCGTATGTCAACCATGCCTGGGGCAACGGCCGCTTCGACCAATCGGCCGCACCGTGACCCTTGGCCAGCCCGACCCCCAGAAGATCCTCGGCCAGACCGGCCAGTCCTACTCGCGGCATTCCGAGGATCCGGGCAGCCAGTTCGGTGTCGAAGAGTGAATCCGGACGTAGCCCAAGATCGGACAGGCAAGGAAGGTCCTGCGTCGAGGCATGCAGTATCCATTCGGTTCCTGCGAGGGCGTCGGACAGTTCAGACAGGTCATCGACTGCGTCAGGATCGACCAGGTGCGTGCCGGCGCCGTGACGGCGGAGTTGGATGAGGAACGCGCGCTGCCCGTATCTATGCCCCGAGGCCCGCTCCGCATCGATGCCGACAGGTCCCGACCCAGCAGCTATGAGCCGCGCGGCGTCCGACAGGGCGGCCGGTGTGTCCACGACCGGCGGTACGCCGTCCGCGGGCTCGCGCAGGATCGGCAGTGGGCTGGGTTCCGGCTCATCTGGCTCTACTGGTGTCTGATTCACAACACCGTCAGCCTAGCCGTCAGTGGACGACTCCGGCCCTCATGCAGATGGCCACCATCTGCGCTCGGTCTCCGGTACCGAGTTTCCGCCCGATGCGCGACAGATGGCTCTTGACCGTCAGTGCCGACAGATTCAGATGCTCGCCGATCTCACGATTGGTGTGTCCGTTGGCGACGAACTGGACGACCTGTACCTCGCGATCCGACAAATCTGGCCTGCCACCGAGACGCGCCGCATGCGGGCGCGAGGCGTCCTGGTGCGGGGCCGGGCCGTGCCCATCGTGTGTCACGACGAAACTGCGGATCTTGGCTGCCAGGGCGAGTCGTACCGTGTTGTCGTCGCTGCGCGGGCTGACGAGCACCAGTCGATGCCAGCCCTGGCGGCGCAGTTCACGGATGACTTGCAGGATCGCGCCGTCCTGGGGAGCAGCCTCGACGACACAGACGCCATGATCGGTGGCCATCCGGCCCCGGTTGACCGCGTCATTGGGGCTGAGCGCCTCGAGGATGCGGCCGATCCCGACATTGCGCAGCGGGCCGGTCCATTGGCGCCGGTGATCACTGTCAGCGGTCACCAGCAGTGCTGAAAGGCGCGGCAACGGCCGTCTTATTGGGCTCACAGTCATTGAAGTCACGCCGCCTCCTGGGGTCCACCCTGCCCGCAGAATCGGCGCGTTTCCTGTTTTGCTTGAACTTGGCCGGTTCAGGTGGGGTCGGCGGGAACGGGAAACGTGTCCCGTAGGCCGATTCGTCGGGAATGTCCGGTCGCGCGAACAGCCGGGTTCGGGCTAACGCCGAAGTTGCGAAACCCCCGCCGGGATTGGCTCCAGGCCCGCCATCTGGGCCAGCAGGTGCAGCCACGCCAGGGCATGGGGCACGGTGTCGCCATCGGTCGGGGTCCACGAGGCACGCACCTCGAGTTCGCCCGCCGGATCGCGACCCGCCATGGCACCGTAGGGCTGCGAATAGGTCTTGGTGACCGTCCCTCCGAATGCCGTCAGCACCGCCCCCGTCTCGGCCAAAGCCTCGTTGAGCCACGCCCATCCCACATCGCTGAGCATCTCGTCGCCGGCCATCTCTGGTTCCAGGGTCGCCTTGGCGAACACCACGACTCGCCATTCCCCTTCCCAGGCCTCCTGACCATCAGGATCGTGCAGCAACACGAGTCGACCGGTGCCGCGCTCGTCGTCGTCCACAATGA
>WBZP01002247.1_pt1 | contig 22454 bp, 24 predicted proteins | sample 5204301 | NCBI WGS metagenome assembly WBZP01 (sample SAMN12412401, study PRJNA552823) | activated sludge metagenome | isolation source: activated sludge from nitrification reactor of wastewater treatment plant... | place: USA: Pennsylvania | collected 2017
CCTCTAAGATGAGGGAATATGAAGTCCCTCTTGCCTCTGATGACCGAACGGGGCCAGCGATGCGGGACGCACGCGCCGTCAGGCGCGCCGGCCGGCGGCGCTGGCCCTGGGCTTGTCTCTTCTCATACAAGTGGAACGGTTGACGGTCTCATTGAGATCGACCCCTTCCTGACTCGTCTCCGTCGCATGGCTAGAGCCGTCCTAACGGCCGCCCGTATGCACGAGTTCGAGCTGCGTCATCGCCGCTTCAAGCCGGTCATGGTGACGTTGACCTACCGCGATGTCGGTGGTTGGCACGGCCGCCACATCAGCGAGCTACTGCAGCGCATTCGTGTCTGGCTGCGCCGTCGCGGCCATCGCCTGCGCTTTGTCTGGGTTGCTGAGTTGCAGCAACGCGGTGCCCTTCACTACCACGTGCTGCTTTGGCTGCCCCGTGGCCTGACTCTCCCCAAGCCCGACAAACAAGGATGGTGGCCTCATGGATCAACGCGAATCGAGTGGGCGCGAAAGCCTGCAGGGTATCTGGCCAAGTACGCCTCTAAGCATGACTCGAAGGTCGGAATTGGCTTCCCTGGTGGGGCAAGACTTCATGGACGAGGCGGACTCGAAGCCTTCGGGCTGGCGGTGGCTTCCTGGTTCAGCCTGCCCCAGTGGGCCAGAGAGGTCTGCGATCTGGCTGGAAGGGCAGTGCGCGTCAAGGGTATCGGCCTGGTTGAACGGGACACAGGGGTTTGCCTGCCGTCGCCCTGGCGGGTGTCCTGCAGCGAATCAGGTACTCGATTCGCGGAAAAGCGATTCATCTACATCGATGCTCTGCGCGGTGTCGCCGGCCCGTTCTCGTGGATCCCAGGGCGAGCATGAGCCATGAGCACACTCAACCTCACCTCTGCGGCGAAGCTGCTCATGGTGCATCCGGAGACGTTGCAGGCGCTGGCTGCGGACGGGCTGCGTGCCTGGCTGCAAGGTCGGCCGCGCGTGGGTTTTCGTCGAAGCCCTGCTGCTCGACCACCTCAAGGGGCTGTGTATGGCGCGCCTGGTCACGCCCGTGCCCGCGGGGGGCTCTGAATGCCACTCTACCGACGCAAAGACTCGCCGTACTGGTGGATCAAGCTCCCACCCATCCGTGGTGAGTCGCGACCTCTACAGCAGAGCACTGGGACTGCCGACAAACGGCAAGCTCAGCAAGTCCACGACAGGCTAGCCGCTGCGCGCTGGGAGCAAGACCGCCTCGGGGTTAAGCCGCGTCACACTTGGGAAGAGGCGGTGGTTCGCTGGCTGCTTGAGACAAAGCACAAGGCCACGCACGAGGGCGACAAAGCCAAGCTGCGCTGGCTTGACCGCTTCCTGGCGGGCCGTGAACTCCAGCAGATCGACCGGACAGTCATCGACCAGATCAAGTACGTGCGCGAGCGAGAGGCCAGCACTGGAACGGCGAACCGTTACCTGGCGTTGGTTCGCGCCATCCTCCGCCGCGCATGCCACGAGTGGGAATGGATGGAGCGCGTCCCGAAGTTCAACCTCTTCAAGGAGAACGAAGGCCGTGTGCGTTCGCTCAGTCGGCAGGAGTTCCACCGCCTCAAGGCTCAGCTGCCCGAGCACCTGGCGGAGATGGCTACGTTCGCCGTGGCGACAGGGCTAAGGTCGGCAAACGTAAAGGGCCTGGAGTGGTCGTGCGTCGACCTCGAGCGTGCGCACGCGTGGGTGCAGGCCAGTGAGCATAAGAACCGCAAGCCGCACTCGGTCCCTCTCACCGAGATGGCGCTCCAGGTCTTGCGCCGCCAGATCGGCAAGCATCCGACGCGTGTGTTCGCGCACAAGGGAAAGCCGGTCGGCCAGCTGAACACCAAGGCCTGGTCGGCTGCGCTCAAGCGTGCGGGGATCGAAGACTTCCGCTGGCACGACCTTCGGCACACCTTCGCGACCTGGCACCGCCAGGCCGGCACGCCAACGCATGAACTTCAAAGCCTTGGCGGATGGAAGACCCCTGCGATGGTGGATCGCTACGCCCATCTGTCACCCGAGTCGCTGCAAGCGGCTGCAGCCAGGTTCGACGCGTTTGCTGGTTACGCTGCAGCTACGGACAAAGAAAAAGGACCTAGCGCCTGATGCGCTAAGCCCCTGATGTTCTTGGTGGCCTGGGGCGGAATCGAACCACCGACACGCGGATTTTCAATCCGCTGCTCTACCAACTGAGCTACCAGGCCAAGCGAGCCGAAGATTATAGCCCGGCCGGCATCAGGCGATGCCGCGCTTGTTGCGTGACAGGTCTACGCCCAGCTGCTTGAGCTTGCGGTACAGGTGGGTGCGTTCCAGGCCGGTTTTTTCGGCCACGCGCGTCATGCTGCCGCCTTCCTTGGCCAGGTGAAATTCGAAGTAGCTTTTCTCGAACGCGTCGCGGGCCTCGCGCAGCGGGCGGTCCAGGTCGAAACTCTGTTCGGCTTGCGGCCCTTCGTGCAGCGGCGCGGTATGGGTGGACCCCAGGTTGTTGTGATGGTGGCTGCTGCTGTGCATCATGTCCAGCGGGCCGGCCAGCGTGTCGGCGCGTTGGCCCGGTGCCGCGCTGGGCGGCCGCAGGCCGGGCTTGGCCAGCGCCTGTTCCACGGCGCGCAGCAGCTTCTGCAGCGTGATGGGTTTTTCCAGGAAGGCACTGGCGCCGTACTTGGTGGCTTCAACTGCGGTGTCGATGGTGCCGTGGCCGCTCATCATGATCACGGGCATCTGCAGCTGGCCGCCGGCCGACCATTCCTTGAGCAGCGTCACGCCGTCGACGTCGGGCATCCAGATGTCCAGCAGGACCAGGTCCGGGCGCAGCAGTTCGCGCACCTGGCGCGCCTGTGCGGCGTCTTCGGCCAACTCGACCGTGTGGCCTTCGTCGGTGAGGATTTCAGAGAGCAGGGCACGGATGCCGAGCTCGTCATCGACTACCAAGATTGTTGCCATGCACTCTATGGACGCTGCGTTGTGTTGCCGGTAGCCGCCGGGGCGGGGCCGGCATGTGCGCCTGTCGCGGGTGCGGCTGGCGTGGCGGCAAAGTTCGAAAATGATAACGAAACCCGCGCCCCCGTCACAGGGCCATCCGGTTCGTCGCCGGCGTGCAGGTTGGCTGCGCGCAGCCGGGCGCCATGTTCGTCGGCGATCTTCTTCACCACGGCCAGCCCCAGTCCCGTCCCTTTGGCCTTGGTGGTGACGTAGGGCTCGAAGGCCCGTTTCAGCACCTTGTCGGCGAATCCGGGGCCATTGTCGATGACGGTCAGGCGCACGGCGCGCAGTTCGCCTCTTTCGCCGCGGGCGGTCGCTGTGATCAGCTCCACCAGGCCGTCGGGCCGGTCGGCCACCGCGTCCAGGCCGTTTTGCACCAGGTTGTGGATGACCTGGCGCAGCTGCGTGGCGTCGCCCATGATGCGCGGCAGGTCCGGTTCCAGCCGGGCCACCAGCAGCCCATAGTCGGTGGCCTGCCCGTACAGCGCCAGCACCTCGGCGGCCAGCGCGTCCAGGTCCAGCGGTGCCATCCGCCCTGCCGGCAGCCGCGCGTAGTCGCGAAACTCGTTGACCAGCTTCTGCATCGCCTGCACCTGGGTCACGATGGTGTGCACCGAGCGCACCAGCAAGGACTGGTCGGCACCCTCCAGCTTGTGTTCCAGGCGGTGCTGCAGGCGTTCGGCCGACAGCTGGATGGGCGTGAGCGGGTTCTTGATCTCGTGCGCCAGCCGGCGCGCCACCTCTGCCCAGGCTGCGCTGCGCTGGGCAGAGACCACTTCGGTGATGTCGTCAAAGACCATCAGTCTGGCCTCGCGTGGCAACGTGGCACCACGCACCAGCAGGGTCAGCGTGGCACCGTCGCCGCGCTGCAAGTCGAAGGATTCCTGCCACTGGTCGCGCTCGCCGGCCTCGGGGCTGGTGGCCAGGAGTTCGAAGCGTTGCTCGACGCGGCGCGCCAGTTCTTCCAGCTCGGGCAGTTCCGACAGCCGCCGGCCGCGCCAGGCCGACAGCGGGCGCTGCAGGATGCGTGTGGCACCGGGGTTGACGGCGTCGATGCGGCCTTCGCGGTCGAACACGATGACGCCGGCGGTCAGCGTATCCAGGATGGTCTGCAGGCGTGTTCTCGCCGCTTCGAGCTGGCCCATGCCGCGCTGCACCTGGCTGCGTGCTTCGGCCACCTGGGCCGTCATGTCGGCAAAGCTGCGTGTCAGGCCGCCCAGTTCGTCGCCGCTGGGGAAGACCGGTTTGGCCGTCAGGTCGCCGCTTGCCACCTGGCGCACACCGTCGGCCAGCAGCAGCAGCGGCTTGGCCAGCTGGTTGCCGAGCACGATGGCCAGCAGCACAGCGCCAAACACGGCCAGGATCAGCGCCAGCGTCAGGGTGCCGATGTACATGCGGCGCAGGCTGTCGCGGCCCAGCGCGCGCTGCTGATATTCGCTGTAGGCCGCCTGCACGGCCAGCGCGTTGCGCGCCAGCGCGCGCTGGATGGGCTGAAGCACCATCAGAAAGCGTTCGTCGCCAACGCCCAATGCCAGTTCGCTGCGCGGCAGGCGCGCCAGGGCGCGGATGTGCGGTCCGGCGCTGCTGGGTGCCATCGACTCATCGTCCAGGCCCTCGATGGCACTGGCGCTGCCCAGCAACCGCGCCTGGCGCATCAGCGCCGAGCTGGGGCGCTCCGGGGGGCCGGCGGAGGCCGCGCCGCCGGCGGTCAGCAGTACCTGGCCACTGGCCTGCACCAGGCTGACCTCGTGTGCGCCGATCTGCTCGCGCAGCCGCTCCAGCACCAGCGGCACCCCCAGCGTGCCGGACTCGGCCAGCCGCGATGCGCCGACCCGGGTCTTGTTCAATACGTCGGCGGTCAGCGCCTCCAGCGTGCCCTTGCCCAGCGCCAGGCCGGCGTCCAACGCACCGGCTACCTTCACGTCGAACCAGGTCTCGATGCTGCGCGAAACGAACTGGTAGCTCACGGTGTAGATCACCAGGCCCGGCAGCAGACCCACCAGCGCCAGGATGCCGGCCAGCTTGACGAGCAGGCGGCTGCCGAACTTGCCGCGCCGCAGCCGCATGGCCAGACGCAAGGCCACGACCACCAGTACCAGGGTCAGCAAGGTGGCGGCCGCCAGGTTGACCCAGAACAGCCAGACGAAGTGGCGTTCGTAGAAGCTGCCCTCGGGTTCGCTCAGCGCCAGCACGAAAGCCAGCACCAGGGCGGCGCTGGTCAAAGCCACAACCGCCACCCCCCAGGCCCAGCGGGCGGAGCGTTTCATCGTGGGCCGGTGTTCATGGTCCGAACTCGACCCGGATGCTGCGGCTGCCCGCAACGGCCCAGTCGTTCTGGCCACCCAGGGCAAACTGCATGGGGCCGGGCAACTGGGCGTTGTCCAGCCGGTAGCTGAACTCCACGTAGTAGCTCTTGTCCGGGTCCAGCTGCGCCAGGTCGGCCAGTTTCCAGCTCGCGCTGCGTGACACCGCTGCCAGGGCTTCGGTCAAGCTGGCATGGGTCTGATTCAGGCCACCCAGCCCGACGCGCCAGTTGCTGGTCAGGGGCTGGTAGGCGACGCGCCAGGTGCGTTGCACGCGGGCCACGCGTTCGTCGCGCCAGTACCAGCGGTTGCGCAGGAGTTGCGCCTCGGCCACGAAGTAGATGGGCACGCCCCGGCTCAGCGCGCTCTCTACCGCTGCGGGCAGGCTCAGGCGGACAACAAACTCCAGGTCCAGCGTGCCTTCGCCGCGGCTGGTGCGCAGGGTCGGCAACTCCACGTTCTGCGCCGAAGCCGGCGCACCCAGCAGGCACGCCCAGGCCAGCAGCAGGGCCAGCAGGCCCTGCATGGTGTGGCGGCGGACCGGCGGCTGGCGCATGGTGTGAGCGTGATGTCGAGTGCGCTAGGTCTTGTGGATCAGGGCATAGAAGAACCCATCTTGCGGCGCGGGTCCGTGGCCGGGAACTCCCTGTACTGAATTGTCGCGGCAGGCCAGCAGATGGCCTGGAGACTGTTTTTGCAGTACGGCCGCGCCTGCCCCCAGGCGTTGCAAAAACGCATCGACTTGGTGCTGACCTTCGGCCTTGAAGACCGAGCAGGTGGCGTAGAGCAGCCGCCCACCGGGTGCCAGCAGCGGCCACAGGGCCTGCAGCATTTCGGCCTGCACTCGCGCCAGTGCAGCAACGTCGTCGGCCCTGCGCAGCCAGCGCACGTCCGGGTGGCGGCGCACGATGCCGCTGGCCGTGCAGGGCGCATCCAGCAGGATGGCGTCGAAGGGCTTGCCGTCCCACCAGCCGCGAGGGTCACGTGCGTCACCGGCTTTCAGTGTGGCCTTGAGCTGCAGGCGGTTCAGCGAATCCTGGACCCGGGTCAGCCGGACGGGGTCGCTGTCCAGTGCTAGCAGATCCAGCTCGGCCAGTTCCAGCAGGTGGGTCGTCTTGCCGCCCGGGGCGGCGCACGCGTCGAGTACCCGGGCGCCTTCTGCGAGTGTGCGCTCGCCTTCGCCAATCAATAGCGGTGCCGCGCGCTGGGCGGCTGCGTCCTGCACACTTAGTTCACCTTCGGCAAAACCGGGCAGCTGTTGCACCGGGCTGGGTTCGGCCAGCGTCACAGCTTGACCCAGCAGCGCCGGGTCGTCCAGCAGGCGCGCGCCTTTGAGGTGCGCGGCCAGCCGCTGCACATAGGCCGCACCGGTGCCGCGTCGGGCGTTGATGCGCAGCGTCATCGGCGGTCGTTCATTAGCGGTGGTGAGCAAGCGCTGCCAGTCGGCCGGCCAGTCGACCTTGATGCGGTCTATCCACCACAGCGGGTGGTTGTAGGCGCCCAGCGGCGTCACCTTGACCGCCTGGACCAGGGCCTCGCGCTCGCGCAGAAAGCGCCGCAGCACCGCGTTGATGAAGCCGGTGGCGGCCGGCATGCGCCGCTGCGCGGCAGTCACCGCCTGGTCGACCAGCGTGTGTTCGGCATAGGGCAGGGCCTCGCCCGGCCAGAGCAGGGCGAGCGCAACGACCAGCAGCGCGTCCACATTGGGTGCCGGCGGCTTGGGCACCAGCCTTTCGCGTGCCACCGTGGCACTGCCCAGCCAGCGCAGGGTGTGAAAGCTCAGGGCCTGGACGCCGGGCCGGATGTCACCCGGTAGACGCGTCAGCACGTCGGTGAGCGACTTGCCGCCGCGCACCGCCTGCACCGCGTCGGCGGTCTGCTCCAGCAGCCGGGCCAGGGGCTGGGAGGTCGCGACGATGGAAGCCCCGCTCATCGGCGCAGTCTAGCCGGCCGCCCCGGCAGGCTAGACCTGACCCGGCACACAATGGCATTCCACTGCCCGTCCTCGGCCCGCATGCCACGCACACCCAAGACCCCTGGCGACCCTTCCCCGCGCATTTTTCGCAGTGACGAGGAGCTGGCCCGGATGCCGGTTTCCGAGCGCGTGCGCTACCGCCTGATTAACGCCGGGCAGCGCTATCACGCCAACGACAACATCGCCGCCTTCCTGCGCGAAGGCGAGCTGGCCGGGTTGCGCGCCGAGGTGCAAGCCAAGGTCGAGGAGTTGCTGCGCGCGCTGGTGATCGACACCGACAGCGACCACAACACCCAGGACACGGGCCAGCGGGTGGCCAAGATGTACCTCGAAGAGGTTTTTCGCGGCCGCTACGTGCCCATGCCCTCGGTCACCGAGTTCCCGAATGTCGAGCGTCTCAACGAACTGATGATTGTCGGCCCGATCACGGTGCGCAGCGCCTGCAGCCACCACATGTGCCCGATCTTCGGCAAGGTCTGGATCGGCATCCTGCCCAACGAACACAGCAACCTGATCGGCCTGAGCAAGTACGCGCGCATCGCCGACTGGGTGATGAGCCGGCCGCAGATCCAGGAAGAGGCCGTCACCATGCTGGCCAACGAACTGCAGGGCCGCGTGCGGCCCGACGGCCTGGCGATCGTGATGGAGGCCGACCACTTCTGCATGCACTGGCGCGGCGTGAAGGACACCGACACCGCGATGGTCAACAGCGTGATGCGCGGTGCCTTCCTCAAGGACGCCAATCTGCGCCGCGAATTCCTGTCCCTGCTGCCCCGCAAGACCGACTGAGGCCCCACACCATGCTCGTCAGACTCATGTATGCCAGCCGTGCCGCCGGTTCGGTCGGCCAGGCTGAACTGCTGGCCATCCTGCGCAAGAGCAAGGCCCACAACCCGGCCCTGGGCATCACCGGTGTGCTGTGCTTCAGCGAAGGCATCTTTCTGCAGGTGCTCGAAGGCGGGCGCAGTGCGGTCAACCAGCTCTACAACCAGATCGTCGCCGACCCGCGCCATACGCAGGTTGAACTGCTCAGCTATGAAGAGATCGGCGAGCGCAGCTTTGCCGGCTGGTCAATGGGGCAGGTGGATCTGGCGCGGCTGAACCCGGCGCTGCTACTGAAGTACTCCGAACGTGCCACGCTGGACCCCTATGCTGTCTCAGGAGAAGTCTCGATGGCGCTGTTCCGTGAACTGGTTGCCACGGCTTCGATCGTCGGGCAGCCCTGACCGGATGAGCCGCCGGCCCTGAAGAGTCTGGCTGACCGGGGCCTGAGAGCTTGTGAAGATATGAATCGTGCCCGCGTAGGCCCCTGCAAAGGGCCAAGTCTAGGCGCAAGGCGCAGCCGGGTCGGAGACCCGGCGAGGCCATGCAACGACGAGTTGGCCCTTTGCAGGGGCCTACCCGAAGGGCCGGGGTACCCAAGGGCCGTGGGCTGTGTTGCGCTGCTAGCCCAGGTCCGAGACATGGGCTGCGCGCCGCGCCAGGGCCGGGAGGCCCTGGCGTGGGTCAGGCACGAACAGTCCTCAGGACTGTTCGTGTCCGGGCCCACCCTTGCCCACGGCCCTTGGCCACCCCGGCGTGGGCACGATTCATATCTTCACAAGCTCTGAGACCAGGGCCTCTTGGGCTATCAGTGTTTTCACTCAATTTATCGATGACTCCGGCCTGTATATTCGTCTGTGCTTATATCAGAATGTACAACGCCGAGGCCCAAGTGATCGACCCCCAACCGTCTCCCGGACGCATCATCAAGGCGCCAGAGAATTTCCTGGACGCCACCGGCATCCGCACCGTCCATGGCCAGACCAAGGCTGGCCGGCGTGACTTCATCCGCAACGCCTTTGCCTCGGCCGTGGCGGGTGCCGCGGCGGTGTCGGCCGCGCCCGCTTCGTTCGCCCAGGGCAACCCGGTGCCGCTGGAGGGGGGTGACCCCAACATCCTGAACCTGCCGGCGCACAGCACGGGGCTGGGCCAGGGGGTGGCCACCGACGGCTACGGCAAGCCCAGCAAGTACGAAGCCAACGTGCAGCGTCGCCAGAGCCCGGGTCTGACTCAGACCCAGCAGTCCAGCGTGTCCTTCGCGCCGCTGCAAAGCCTGTTCGGCATCGTCACGCCCAGCGGCCTGCACTTCGAACGCCACCACCAGGGCTGGTGGGACGTGGACCCGTCCAGGCACCGCTTGATGATCAATGGGTCTGATCCCAAGCTCGTCAAGCAACCCAAGGTCTTCACGCTGGACGAACTGATGCGCCTGCCGCCGGTGAGCCGCTTCCACTTCATCGAATGTGGCGCCAATACCGGCATGGAATGGGGCAACGTGGCCGTGCCCACCTGCCAGTACAGCCACGGCATGCTGAGCTGCAGCGAATTCACCGGCGTGCCGCTGAAGATCCTGCTGGACATGGCCGGCGCCGAGACCAAGCGCGGCCGCTTCGTCCTGGCTGAGGGTGCCGACGGCGCCAGCATGACGCGCACCATCCCGATGGAGATGGTCGAGAGCGGCGAGGTGCTGGTCGCCTACGGCCAGAACGGCGAGATGCTGCGCCCCGAAAACGGTTACCCGCTGCGCCTGGTGGTGCCCGGCGTGCAGGGTGTGAGCTGGGTCAAGTACCTGCGCCGCATCGAAGTTGGTGACATGCCCTACGCCACCAAGGACGAGGCGGTGCACTACATCGACCTCATGCCCAGCGGCCTGCACCGCCAGTACACCAGCATCCAGGAGTGCAAGAGCGTGATCACCACGCCCTCCGGCGGTCAGGTGCTGCTGGACAAGGGCTTCTACACGATCAGCGGGCTGGCCTGGTCGGGCCGCGGCAAGGTCAGGCAGGTGGACGTGTCGGTGGACGGCGGTCGCAACTGGCGCCCGGCGCGGTTGCAGGGGCCGGTGATGGACAAGTGCCTGACGCGCTTCACCCTGCCCTGGGTGTGGGATGGCAAGGCGGCGCTGGTGCAAAGCCGCGCCACCGACCAGACCGGCTACGTGCAGCCCACCTACCGCCAGTCGCGCGCCGTGCGCGGCACGCGTTCGATCTATCACAACAACTCGATCCAGACCTGGATGGTGCAAGACAGCGGCGAGGTGAAGAATGTCCAGCTGTCCTGACCTGCGCCGCTCAGTGCTGGCTGCAGCCCTGGCCCTGGCCAGCGCCGCGGTGTGGGCCCAGGGTGCGGTCGCCGCGTACCCCGGTATCGGCCGCGCGGCCACGCCCAGGGAGGTCGCCGCATGGGACATCGACGTGCGCCCCGACTTCAAGGGCCTGCCCAAGGGCTCGGGCACGGTGGCCAAGGGCCAGGACCTGTGGGAATCCAAGTGCGCCAGCTGCCACGGCATCTTCGGCGAGGCCAACGAGGTCTTCACGCCCCTGGTCGGCGGCACCACCAAGGACGACGTGAAGACGGGGCGCGTGGCGCGGCTGCTGGACCAGGGCTTCCCGGGCCGCACGACGATGATGAAGGTGGCCACCGTGTCCACGTTGTGGGACTACATCCACCGCGCCATGCCCTGGAACGCGCCCAAGTCGCTGTCCATCGACGAGGTCTATGCGGTCACCGCCTTCCTGCTCAACCTGGCCGAGGTGGTGCCCGAAAACTTCACGCTCAGCCACAACAACATCGGCGAGGTGCAGCGGCGCATGCCCAACCGCAGTGGCATGACGCTGGATCATGCGTTGTGGCCCGGCCAGCCGGGGCCACTGGGCATCGGCAGGATGCGCCAGCCCGACGTGAAGGCGTTGGCCTGCATGAAGGACTGCGTCACCGAACCGTCGGTGGCTTCGATGCTGCCGGACTTTGCCCGCAACGCGCACGGCAACCTGGCGGAACAGAACCGCAGCGTCGGTGCGCAGCTGGGGGCCGACACCACGCGCCCACCATCTGCGCTGGGCGCGATCGCCAGGCCGGCAACACCGGCCGCTGTGGCCGCTCCAGGTGCTGCCGTGGCCAGCGCACTGGGCCTGCTGAAGGACCGCGGCTGCCTCGTGTGCCACGGCCTGGACAGCAGGATCGTGGGCCCGGCTTTTAGCGAAGTGGCCAGGAAACACGGCGGGCGACCCGACGGCCTGGCGTTTTTCTCCAAGCAGATCCTGTCGGGTGGTGTCGGGCAATGGGGCGCGATTCCCATGCCGGCGCAGACCCTGTCCGCCGCCGACGCAAGGGCCATCGCACAATGGCTCGTCGATGGTGCGAAGAAGTAGTGTGAGCCCTTTCGACCTCAAGGAGAACCCGATGCGAACCCGACGCCAGATCCTGACCCAAAGCGCCCGGCTTGCCGCCCTGCTGGCCGGCGCGGGCGTGTTGCCCCAGGCGGCGCAGGCCGCCTGGAACCAGGCCGCCTTCGACGCAAAAACCTTGGCCGAGGCCGTCAAGGCCATGGGCGGTGGCGCTCCGGCCGAAAGCAAGGACGTGTCCATCACCGGACCTGACATCGCCGAGAACGGAGCCGTCGTGCCGGTGGGCTGCGCCACCAGCCTGGCCGGCGTGAAGATGCTGGCCCTGATGGTCGAAAAGAACCCCAGCGCGCTGGCTGCGGTGTTCGAAGTCAGCGAGTCGATCGACGCCAACTTCAACACCCGCGTGAAGATGGGTCAATCGTCCAACGTGTTTGCCGTGGCGATCATGAACGACGGCAAGGTGCTCTACGCCGCCAAGGAGATCAAGGTCACCTTGGGCGGTTGCGGAGGCTGAAGCCGCCCCCACCCCATTTGCGAACACCCATCAAGGAGATTGACCATGGCAGACCCGATGCGCATTCGCGCCCAAGCCGCCGGTGACAAGGCCACCGTGCGGGTGCTGATGAGCCACGAAATGGAGACCGGCCAACGCAAGGACTCGGCCGGCAAGACCATCCCGGCCTGGTTCATCCAGGAAGTCAGTGCCACCCACAATGGCAAGACCGTGTTGACGGCGCAGTGGGGTCCATCGGTTTCAAAGAACCCGTTCATGCAGTTCAACGTCAAGGGCGCGAAGGCCGGTGACAAGATCGCCGTGACCTGGACAGACAACAAGAACGACAAGCGCACCGACGAAGCCACGGTGTCCTGATCCGTTGTGTCGAGCCGGGGCCTGCCCCGCCATCGGTGCCGCGCCTGTTGATGAGACCGGAGACAAACCACGCATGAAAACCCATACCCTTGCCATGCTGGGTGTCGTCCTGCTGGCGGCTGGCTTGGTGCAGGCCCAGCAGCCCAAATCGGCGGCCGACGGCATTGCCGAATACCGCAGGATGCTCGAAGACGGCAACCCGGCCGATCTCTTCGAGGCCAAGGGCGAAGGCCTGTGGAAGCAGGCACGCGGGCCCAAGAAAGCCACGCTGGAGCGCTGCGACCTTGGCAAGGGCCCGGGCGTGGTCAAGGGCGTTTTCGTCGAACTGCCGCGCTGGTTTGCCGACACCGGCAGGGTGCAGGATCTGGAATCGCGCCTGGTGACCTGCATGGAAACGCTGCAGGGTTTCAAGGGCGCCGAAATCGCGAGAACGGATTTCGGCAAGGGCGAGCAGAACAACGTCACCGCGCTGGCCACCTGGATCGCAGCCGAGTCGCGTGGCCAGCGCTTCAACCTGCCGCAAGGCCACCCCGAAGAGCGCAAGAGCTATGAGATCGGCAAGCGCGTGTTCTTCTTCCGTGGCGGGCCGATGGATTTCTCCTGCGCCTCCTGCCACGGCGAGACCGGCAAGCGAATCCGCCTGCAGGACCTGCCCGATCTGACCACGAACCCCGGCGACGGCATCGGCTTCGCGGCCTGGCCGGCCTACCGCGTCAGCAATGGGCAGATGTGGAGCATGCAGTTGCGCCTGAACGACTGCTTCCGTCAGCAGCGTTTCCCCTACCCGGGCTTCGGGTCGGACGCGACGATCGCACTGGGCACCTACATGGGTGTGAATGCCAAGGGTGCCGAGTCCATCGCCCCGGCCATCAAGCGCTGAACGCGAAGGACCGCACCCCGATGAACAAGAGCATTGCGATCGTCGCCGCGGCCACTGCCGCCGTGTTGCTGGCTGCCGGCTGCGCGACCGGACCCGCTGCGCAGGACCTGGACCGTGAAGCGCTGGCCGTCATCAAGGCTTCGTTCCGCGACCAGGGCATCGCCAAGGTCGACCGCCTGCAGCAGGACCTGGGGCAGTCCGCCTGCTCGTCGGCCACGCCGCCCAGCGAGGCCGTCGCCGAGCAGGTGATGGCCCAGGCCAGGGCAGCTGTCAGATGGCCCACGGGTGGCCAGTACATCGGCGACTGGCGTGAAGGCGAAAAGCTGGCGCAGAACGGCCGCGGCATGACCTGGACCGACAGCTCCGCAGCGGCAAAGGACAACGGGGGCAGTTGCTACAACTGCCACCAGATCAGCAAGCAGGAGATCTCTTTCGGCACCATCGGCCCCAGCCTATACAACTACGGCAAGAACCGGGGTGTGGCGAACGTGACCGCGCCGACCGCCCAGCCCATCATCGAATACACCTGGATGAAGATCTACAACGGCAAGACCTACAACGCCTGCTCCAACATGCCACGTTTTGGCCACCTGGGCCTGCTGGACGAGAAGCAGATGGCGCACCTGATGGCCTTGCTGCTGGACCCGCGTTCGCCGGTCAACCAGTAGACCTCCGCAGCCCGGCCCGGCGCAACGCCCGCCGGGCTTTTTCGGCACCAAAACATAAGCAGCCACTTATCATGAGCCTGAGCAAGCGCGAATTCATGCAGGTCCTGGCCGCCGCTTCGGTGGCCGGCATGGGCCTGGCCCGTTACGAAGATGCCGACGCTGCCACCGCCGAAAAGGGTCTCTACGAGCTGCCGCCGCTGGGCAAGGGCGAGGGTTATGTGAGCTTCCTGCACATGACCGACTGCCACGCACAGTTGAAGCCCATCCACTTCCGCGAGCCCAGCGTCAACCTGGGGCTGGGCAGCATGCAGGGCCAGATCCCGCACCTGGTTGGCGATGCACTGCTCAAGAAGGCCGGCGTGCGCCCCGGCACGCCGCTGGCCGCGGCCTACACCTACCTGGACTTCGAAAAGGCCGCGCGCCGCTATGGCAAGGTCGGCGGTTTTGCGCACCTGGCCACCCTGGTCAAGCGGCTGAAGGCCAGCCGCCCGGGCACGCTGCTGCTCGACGGCGGCGACACCTGGCAGGGCAGTGCCACCAGCCTGTGGACGAATGCGCAGGACATGGTCGATGCCTGCAAGCTGCTGACCGTGGACGTGATGACCGGCCACTGGGAGTTCACCTACGGCATGCAGCGCGTCAAGGAAATCGTCGAGAAGGACTTTGCCGGCAAGGTGGACTTCGTTGCGCAGAACGTCAAGACCAACGACTTCGGCGACCCGGTCTTCAAGCCCTATGTGATGAAGGAGATGAACGGCGTGCAGGTGGCCATCGTTGGCCAGGCCTTCCCCTACACGCCCATCGCCAACCCGCGCTACATGGTGGCCGACTGGGAATTCGGCATCCAGGACGAGAACATGCAGAAGGTGGTCGACGAGGCGCGTGCCAAGGGTGCCCAGCTTGTCGTCGTGCTTAGCCACAACGGCATGGACGTGGACCTGAAGATGGCCAGCCGCGTGCGCGGCATCGACACCATCTTTGGCGGCCACACGCACGACGGCGTGCCGGTGGCCGTGCCGGTGAGCAACCCCGGTGGCACCACCTTGGTCACCAACGCCGGCAGCAATGGCAAGTTCCTGGGCGTGATGGACTTCGAGGTCAAGGCCGGCAAGGTGGCGAGCTACCGCTACCGGCTGCTGCCGATCTTCAGCAACATGCTCAAGCCGGACGCCGAGATGGACGCGCTGCTGAGCAAGATCCGCGCGCCCTATGAAAGCAAGCTGGCTGAAAAGCTCGCCGTGACCGATGGCCTGCTGTACCGCCGCGGCAACTTCAACGGCAGCTGGGACCAGTTGCTGTGTGACGCGTTGATGGACGTGCAGGGTGCACAGATCGCGTTCAGCCCCGGCTTCCGCTGGGGTACCAGCCTGCTGCCGGGCGACGTGATCACGCGCGAGTTGATGATGGACCAGGTGGCCATCACCTACCCCTATGCCACGCTGACGCAGATGAGCGGCGAGACGATCAAGACCATCCTCGAAGACGTGGCCGACAACCTCTTCAACCCCGACCCCTATTACCAGCAAGGCGGCGACATGGTGCGGGTCGGTGGACTGGAGTACACGATGGCGCCGGGCGAGAAGATGGGTTCGCGCATCAGCGACATGCGCCTGAACGGCAAGCCGCTGGAGGCCACCAAGACCTACAACGTGGCCGGCTGGGCGCCGGTGGCCGAAGAAGCCGCCAAGGCCGGCAACAAGCCGGTGTGGGAACTGGTGGAGACCTGGCTGCGCAGCCAGGCCGGCGGCCGCGTCAAGGCACGCCGCGTCAACACGCCCAAGCTGCTGGGCGTGCAGGGCAACCCCGGGCTGGCATGATGCGGCTTGCACTCGAACAGGAGACACGGCCATGCAGATGCGTCACCTCGCAGCGGGCCTGCTCGTTGCGGCCACCAGCTTGCACGCGCTGGCGCAGGACCCGGTCGTCTACCACATCGACGACATGTCGCTGCAGGCACTCAAGGGCCTGCGCAACATCCGCAACCACCTCGACGTGGACCCCGCAGCCAAGATCACCGTGGTGACCCACGCCCTGGGTGTTGACTTCCTGCTCGAAGGCCAGAAGGACATCAACGGCAGCCCTTTTGCCGGCCCCGTTTCGGCCCTGGTGGCACGGGGCGTGAAGTTCGAGGTCTGCGAGATCACGCTGAAGAACCGCAACTTCAGGCGCGAGCAGTTCATCCAGGAAGCCGAGTTCACACCCTCAGGTGTGGTGCGCATCGCCAAGCTGCAAAAGCAGGGCGCGGCCTACATCAAACCCTGACAGAGGAAACCCCAGCGGCGCGGGTGTTGTCCGGCCGCGCACCATCGCGCGCCAAGCCGGCGGCGGGAAGTTGACTGAATTGGGCCTGCCTGCCTTGGCGCTCGACCCGGCCGGTCTACAGTAGGCATGCCGGACCCGCGCGCCCGGCCCATACCGGCGGACATTCCCCACCATGGCCATCATCCCGCTGCATCCGTTGCACCCCAAGGACCCGGCCGCCCGGGCATGCCAGAACTGCACCATGCGTAGCGTGGCGCTGTTCGGAGTGCTGGATGAAGCCGCGCTGGCCGATGTCTACAACCAGATCACGCACATCGATCTGCAGCCCGGCGAGGCGCTGTTCAAGGTGGGCCAGGAGGGCGAGGCCGTCTACACGCTGCGCGAAGGCATCGTGCGCTTCGAACGCGCCACTGCGGGCGGTGCGCGGCGCATCGTGCGGCTGGCCGGCAGTGGCGACCTGCTGGGGCAGGAGCTGCTTCTGCAGCGGCCGCATCAGGACGACGCCATCGCCTGCACGAGCGCGACACTGTGCCGCATACCGGTGAACCTGGTGCTGCGCCTGGGGGCCCATCACGCTGCGCTGCTGCGCGAGCTGATGCAGCGCTGGCAACAGGCCCTGGAAGACAGCCAGGCCTGGCTGGCGGAACTGACCAGCGGCACGGCGCGTCGACGGGTGCTCAAGCTGATGGCCAAGCTGGCACAGCATGCCGCACCCGGAGAGGCCGTCTGGGTACCCCGGCGCGAGGAGATGGGCGACATGCTCAACCTGACCCTGGAGACCACCAGCCGCCAAGTCAGCCGTCTGCGCCGCGAAGGCGTGCTGCAAAACGTGAACCGGCGCCATGCGCGCGTGGATGCCCAGGCGCTGCAGCGCGCATTGGCACAGGAAGACGCTGCCTGAACGGGTGGCCCGGGCGGCCGCCGCAGGCCTTCAGGCGGCGGACCCGGTGGCTGGCTTGAGCAGGCTGCCCCGCCTCAAGCCCAAGGTGGCCAGCAGCAGGGCCAGCATGAGCAGCGCCACACCGGCATAAGCCAGCGCGAAACCCTGCGCGCCCCCGCCTTGCCAGTCGGCCACTGCGCCGATGGCAGCGGCGGCGAGCAAGGTGCCGATGCTCGTGAAGATGTTGACCAGACCCTGTGCGGCGCCGCGCTGGGCCGGCGGCGCTTCGTCGATGGCGATGGTGCGCAGCGCTCCGCTGACCAGCACCCCGATGCCCAGGCCCACCGGCACGCCAGCCAGCAGGTAGCCCCGAAGCCCGAGGCCGATCCAGGCCGTAATCGCATAGCCCAGCGCGCTGAGCGCAAAGCCGACCAGCACCAGGCTGCGGGAGCCCAGGCGGTTGAGCAGCCGGGCGGAAACCATCGAGCCCAGCATCGAGCACACCACCATCGGCAGTAGCACGAAGCCGGCTTGCGAACGTTGCACCTCATGCGCCAGCGTGGCCAGCGAGGTGAGGAAGATCACCGCGCCCATGCCGAAGCCGGAGCCGAGGGTCAGCGCATAGGCCAGCGCGAGCTGCCGGTTGGCGAACAGGCTCATCGGGATCAGCGGCTGCGCGGCGCGCGCCTCGATACGCACGAGCAGCGGCAGCATCAGCAGCGCCAGGGCCAGCATGCCCGGCCACAGCGTCAGTCCGAGCAGCCCGTCCGCCACACGGCTCAGCCCCAGCACCAGTGCCGACAGGAGCAGGAACACCACCACGATGCCGCGCCAGTCCAGCGGGGGCAGTACGCCCAGGCGCGGCTGCGCGGGCATCGCGCGCAGCGCCATCCACAGCACCAGCGCGGCGATCGGCAGGTTGGCGGCAAAGATCCACTGCCAGCTGGCCACCACCATCAACAGGCCGGCCAGCGGTGGACCCAGCACGAAGGCCATGCCATAGACCGCCCCGATCAGGCCCAGCGCACGGGCGCGTTCGCGGGGCGGGTAGGCATCGCCAATCACGGCGGCGGCGGTGGGAATGATGCCGCCGCTGCCTACGCCCTGGATGGCGCGGCCCAGCAGCAGTGCCCACAAGCTGCTGGACAGCGCAATGACCAGCGAGCCCAGCGCGAACAGCGAGATGCAGGCCAGGTACACCGGCCGGCGGCCATGGCGGTCGCCCAGGCTGGCCAACGGCGCGGTGCTGCACAGCGAACAGAGGATGAACACCGTCATCACCAGCGCAACCTGGCGATGGTCCAGGTCGAAGCTGGCGCGCAGCGCCGGGATGGCAGGCGCGAGGACGGAAGTGTCCAGCGCCGCCATGAACACACCGATGAACAGCGCCGGCAGCAGGCGGTCAGAGACCGGGGGGCTGGCCGGCGCGGGATCCGCAGACATCAGGACTCCGCACGCGAAGGGTTGAGCCGGCGGATTGTAGGGATGCGCCCGCGCGCATCCCGGCTCCAGCGACGTCTACAGGGCCAGCGCGTCGGCCCAGATGTTGTCAGCCCAGCCCAGCGCGTAGCGGCCTTCGGTCGCGCTGGCCGCTGAGCTGACCCCGCCGGAACCCGGAACGGTCTTGAAGGTCTTGTCCTTGGCGTCGTACTGGTGCACGCTGGCCACGTGCACCACGTCGGTTGCCGTGACGAAGCTGTAGCAGGTGTTCATCACCACCGGTGTCTGATTCACCGGCTGGCCCTGCAGCAACTGGATGATGGCCGCCGCCGCCACCTTGGCATGCTGGTTGGCCATGTGGCCGCTCTTGGGCATCAGCGGCGCCGGGAACGTGGCGTCGCCCAGCACATGGATGCCGGGCACGGCGGTGCTTTCCATGGTCAACCAGTTCACGCCGGCCCAGCGGTTGTTCATGTTCAGCAACCCGGCGTTGCGGGCGATGTCGCCGGCACGCTGGGGCGGGATCACGTTGAGCACGTCGGCCCTGACGTCGTCGAACTCGAGCTTGGCGGTACTGCCGTCGACCTCCTTCAGCTCGTTGTTGGGCCGGTACTCCAGGATGCCTTCGTAATGCTGCTTGAAGGCGCGCTCGAACAGCGCCTTCTTGCTCTGGATCTCGGGGTTGGCGTCCAGCACCAGCAGCTTGCTCCGGGGCTTGGCGGTCTTCAGGTAGCTGGCCACCATGCACGCACGTTCATAGGGCCCGGGTGGGCAGCGGTAAGGCACCTTGGGAATGGTGATGGCCACCACGCCGCCGTCGCGCAGCGCTTCGAGCTGCTGGCGCAAGGTCGTGGTCTGCGGCCCGGCCTTCCAGGCGTGCATCACACGGCCGCTGGCCAGCGCTGTGGCCAGGCCGGGTGTGCCGTCGAGCATGAAGTCGATGCCCGGGGACAGGATCAAGCGGTCATAGGCAAGCTCGCTGCCGTTGGCCAGCTTGACTCTTTTCCCGGCGGCGTCGATGGCCGAGACCTCACCCTGCACGACCTTCACGCCCACTGCACGCAGGCCGTCGTAGCCGCGCGTGATGTCGGCCATCTGCTTGTGGCCGCCGATGACCAGGTTGCTGATCGGGCAGGACACGAAGCCGGCGTTGCGTTCGACCAGCGTCACGTCCACGTTGCCGCCCCACTGGCGCAGGTACCGGGCGGCCGTGCTGCCACCAAAACCGCCACCCACGACGACCACGCGGCCGATCGAAGGGCCGCTGATCGGAGCGCCGGTGCAGCCGGCAAGGGCCAGGCCACCCATGGCTGCACTGGCGCCCAGCAGTCGGCGACGGGAAAGGGAATGCAGGTTGTTGTTCATGATGCGGCTGCTCACTTCCTGCTCGATTGGGCTGCGAAGTAGGCAGCCACGAGCTGAATCTGTTCGTCGGTGTAGCCCTTGGCGATCTGATGCATGATGGTCGCGGGCAGTTCGCCGCTCTTGTAGTCGGCCACCATGGCGACGATCAGCTTGGCCGAGATGCCGGCCAGCGGTTTCATGTTGCCGCGGGCTTGGCCGTTGGTGCCGTGGCAGTTGGCGCAGGTGGCAGCCAGGTTGCGGGCCAGCACCATGTCCTGCGCGAAAGCCGGTGACAAGACTGCGCCGGCCAGCAGGGCCAGCACGGATTTGCGCACGCCGCGCGGGAATCGGATCATCAACTTCTCCTCGGATGGGACCCGCTGACGCGGGTTTGTCGGTGCTTGCCAGGCCCCGCGGCGGGGCGTCTAATATCACTGTATGCGAATGTACGGTTTCAATTGGCGGAATTCGAGGGTAGAAACCCCAGCGTGGTGTCGCAGCGCCCGCATCAAGGCCCAGGCACTGCGGCGAGGCATTGCCGCAGTGCTGGCACTGGCCGCCCTGGGCGCTTCGGCGCAGGCTGTGGAACCGGTCGAGATCCAGCCTGGCATCTGGATGGTGCAGGGGGTTTCGGCGCTGGGCTCGCCTGCCAATCGCAACTTCATTTCCAATGCCGCGTTTGTCGTCACGCCCGAAGGCGTGTTGGTGATCGACGCGCTGGGCTCGCCGGTGCTGGCGCGCGAGTTGGTGGCCGCCATCGGGCGCATCACGCCCAGGCCCATCCGGCACCTGGTGGTGACCCACTACCACGCCGACCACATCTATGGGCTGCAGGTCTTCAAGGATCTGGGCGTCGGCATCATTGCCCATCAACAGGGTCTGGTCTACCTGCACAGCGAGGCCGCTGCACTGCGCCTGGAGGCCAGCCGCAATGAGCTGGCTCCCTGGATCGACGCGCAGACGCGGCTGGTGCCGGCCGATCAGTGGGTGTCGCAGAACACGCGCTTGACACTGGGCGGCGTGGAGTTCCTTCTGCAAGCGGCCGGCCCGGCGCACACGCCCGAAGATCTGGTCGTGCTGTTGCCCCACAAGGGTGTGCTGTTCGCCGGCGATCTGGTTTTCCGCGGGCGGGTCCCTTTTGTCGGCCAGGCCGACAGCGGCCGCTGGATCGAAGCGCTGGACCACCTGTTGACCTACGAGGTGCGCACCATCGTGCCCGGGCACGGCCCGGCCTCGACCAGCGCGGTGACCGATTTGCGGCTGACGCGCGACTACCTCCAGCACCTGCGCCAGACCATGGGTGAAGCGGCGCGCAAGCTGGAGCCCTTCGAAGAGGCCTATGCCAAGGCCGACTGGTCGCGGTACGCGCACCTGCCGCTGTTCAAGGTGGCAAACCGCATCAATGCCTACAACACCTATCTGCTGATGGAGCAGAGCCATCCATGAAGCGGCGGACCAGGCTCGTGCAAGCCCACGGCGGCCTGATGCTGGGTGTGGCGCGTGCGTCCGACGCCAAGCTGGTGCGGCGCTACGCGCAACAGCAGGGTTGCAGCTTCTCCATCACGCTGGACCATGCGCCGCTGGCCGCCGCATTGGCCAGCCCCGCCGTCGTCCCTCTGACCGCCACCATCGACCGCCGCGCCTGCTGCACGAATTCGTTCCCAGCGAGATGGCCGAGGACGATGTGATGGGCCTCGTCAAGCTGGCCCGAACGGAGATGGCATGAACGCACTGGCCACGCTGTCGCTGCTGCTGGTCTTTGCATGGCCGGCTGCGGCGCAGGGGGACTCAGCCGGTGCGCTGCACCATTATCCCGGAGCCGATCTGGCCTTGGGCGCCAGGCTGATCCAGCAACACCGCTGCGAGGCCTGCCACGCCCGGAAGATGGGCGGTGATGGCGCCGCTGTTTACCGGCCGGCGGGCCGCGTCAACAACCCGGCGGCCCTGCTCACGATGGTGGAACGCTGCAACACCGAACTCAACCTGGCCATGTTCCCCGAGGAGGTGATGTCGGTTGCTGGCGTGCTGCAACGCGACCACTATCGCTTTGCGGCCCGGCGCCCGGCGCCTTGAAGGCAGTCGCAAGATGGGGCCGCAGATGAACAAGCCAGCCGCCGCGCCGACCACCCCCGCGGATGCCGATGGATCGGACCAGGTCTTCGATTCGGCGGCCGAGCTCTTCCGGCTGCTGGCCACGCCCATCCGGCTGAAGATCATCAGCGCCCTGTGCGGGCAGGAAAAGAACGTTTCGCAGCTGCTGGCCGAGATCGAAACCACCCAGCCCAACATGAGCCAGCATCTGGCCACGCTGTACCGCGCCGGGGTCCTGGCGCGGCGACGCGACGCCACGCAGATCTACTACCGCATCGGCAGCGAGCGGGCCGCCACGCTGTGCCGCGCGGTGTGCATGCAGATCGCGGTGGAATACGACGGTGAGCTCGGCCTGCCGCCCGATGGCGCCCGGGCCCGGTGATCTAAAGCAGGCCCGCCGGCTCCAGGCGCAGGGCCCGCGCCAGCCAGCAGGTCGGCAGCAGGGCAACGGCTTCGTTGTAGACCTCGGCTTCCTGGTTGAAGTACTGGCGCGCAAAGGGCAAGCGCGCCTGCGCCTCGTGCCAGGTGGTCACCAGGCCGGCCACCGGCTCTTGCGCCAGGGCCCGTGGATGCTGTTCGAGCAGCGCGAACA
>WBZP01001854.1_pt2 | contig 22442 bp, 27 predicted proteins | sample 5204301 | NCBI WGS metagenome assembly WBZP01 (sample SAMN12412401, study PRJNA552823) | activated sludge metagenome | isolation source: activated sludge from nitrification reactor of wastewater treatment plant... | place: USA: Pennsylvania | collected 2017
AGTACTCTTTCTACACTAGGCAGATGAGCTACTTTAATATTATCACAATATTAAGAAATAATCTAGTACTTTTGTAAACTTTTACCTATTATGAAGATCGTAAAAAAAGTCCTTGACATTAACCATTTTCCTATGTTATGCTGGTAGCATACAGGAAAGGAACTAACTGTAATATGAAGAAATCTATCAAAGTAACATTCTACGAAGAACTGAAAAAAGGAACAATCGTGAGAGCCATCGCAACAGGTATTGGCACACACTCTTTTCTTGTTGTTCGTGATGATCAACCGATAGGTACGTTCGCTACTGTAACAAACATAAATGGAAAGACATATCTGGTATGGGATCAGGTATAAGTTTCAATACCATTAAAGATATTGTCGTAGCTCATGACGGCAAGAGCAAAGATATACTGACCGCAAACCTTGTGAAAGTGTTTGCTGATGAACTAATCAAAGAAAGGGCGAGGGTAACTCAGGAACTATTATCATCGGGGTATATAAAACCAGAACATCAAGTTAATGCATATAAAATAGCAAAGGAATTGAAATGAGTGAGTTTCAAGAACGACCTGTTGAGGGAACATCTGAGTACCACCTATACATGCTTAAAAAGCTCGCAGCGTGGCTACAACGTAACCCTAAGCAAACTAAGTTAGTTGATGATGAACTTGCAGCAGTACGCTGGGCTATCGGACTAATAGAAGGTAAATAATAACTATGTCAGAAATAAAAGTAGTTGGTTTAAGTTTCCGCCGAGTAACAAAGAAACTCCGCAGGAATAGCAAGGTAACACTTGTACCTGAGCCAACAAATAAATACGATCCTAACGCCCTCGCAGTTCACGCTGATGATGGTACTATGATCGGTTACATTGGTAAGGCTGATCCTTTCCGAGAAACACTTTTGAGCATGGCTAATAAAGAACCAGTAACCTTGAAGGTACTGATCGCACGACATCACAAAGAAGGTGATGACAAGCTATGGGAAAGCGTACAGGAAGGTGATCTTGTTCAGTTGTGGCTTGAGCCAGAAAAGACAATGCGTAACGATAATCTATTCACTGAGGTTACGTCATTCACTGGTGAAAAGGTACTATGGAGCGAGTTCTTACACGAGGCTACCGATCTTGAGGGTAATACCCTTATGGGTGGATCTACCTATGCTAAACAGTTTGAGAGTGAGTTTGATGCAGTAAACATTGCTAAACGATACGCTAAGAAGAATGGCTATGATGCCGTTATGGTTCAGCAGTATTGGGAAAGCATGGGACGGCTATCAGCAGACTTTGGTACATCAGTACACAAGGCACTTGAACACTATGGTAAATATGCAAAGGTCTTTGGACACGAAGAGTGTATGCCTCGTATGCAACCGCTACGAGATGCAGTTGAGGCTTTTCTAGCTACTGCCGACTTTGAAGGCACAATTTCTGAACCGCTTATCACTGATGTTAAACAAGGTATGAGTGGTTGGGTCGATCTACTCAGGTTTACAGGTGATAAGGAAGTCTACATTGAGGACTTTAAGACCAACACCTTTAAGGAAGGCGATTATGCTACTAAGTGGAATAAGAGCCTTGCCATTTACCGCCACCAACTTAACTACTATGGTACGATCTTACAAAATCATGGCTATACAGTTAAGGGCTTGGTAATCTGGCACTACCATGAGGGTAGTTGGAACAAGCACACAAGCGAGTTTACGCCTGTGGAAAACTATGTAAGAAAGGAAGTTTAATATGGCAAACCCAAAGGTAACAACCGAAACAGTTGAGGCTAATTCTACTCAAGAGCGTGATGCTCACATTGATGCAGAAACAGCTAAACGAACTGCAAGCTACGATCCTCTTTTGAAAGATCGTGCTAAGGCAGCAGGGATCAATCCCGACAACTTCGACACTGAGAGTTTACTCGGTGAGGCAGTTGAAGAATACGAACGTAATAATCAAGAAAGTGAGAAAGAATAATATGGCTGATCAAGAATGGACTGAGGCAGGTAATGGTGGTGAGGCTTGGAAGCCTGAGAACGTAGGTGATACGATCACTGGTACTTACAAGTCCCTAAAAACTAACGTAGGCATCAACAAGAGCAATATCTATGTGTTGCAAGAAGAAGGTAAAGACGAAACAACGTCTGTATGGGGTTCAACCGTACTTGATGGTCGTTTTGAAGAGATCCCTGTTGGTAGCCTTGTAAAGATTGAATATCTTGGTAAGGAAAAGGGCAAGTCGCCTCAACCATACAAGAACTTCAAAGTCCTTTACAAAGCCGTACCTGGTGCTGTAGCTGACACCTTTCCTGGTGCAGAAGTAGCGAGCTAGTATATGGCTGATGGGGACTGGAAAGAGGCAGGGGGTGATACACCTCAAGCACCTGTGGGTGATAACTCCCTGCTCAGTTCTCTCAATATAGACGATTTTCGCTTAACAGAAAATGCTAAGTTTCAACAACTGAGTAAAGAACTTGCGGATCTTCAACAAAGGATCTTAAAGGACGAGAAAGAGGGGCGTTTGTACAATTATGTGGAAAACCCCTCACTACTCGGTGATTATCTTGGCAAGCTACGTCTTAGGTGTGCAGAGCTTTACAGCTTTTCTAACCTATACATTGACATCTTAAGTGATCTACAACGTGAGTACGCCTTAAAGCGACAGGAGTTGTATGTTGAAACTCTGAACAAGCCCAAAGGTTCGCCTTCAGGAGCAGAGAAACACGCACGAGAGATGACACGCATTGATGAAAGTAAGATCGGCTTTATCGAGAACTGTTTGCAACAAGTGAAAAATGAATATCAACGCTATGACGGTATTTGTATCTATCTGCAATCACGCATGAAAGAGTTTAATACCGAACGAATGACATCTTAGAAGGAAATTGAAATGAGTGGATTAACATTTGGACAAAAAGCTATGGGTGTAAAGTTTAACCCATCTAGCGATGAAAAAGTTGCACGACTAAAGAAATTGTTTGCTGAAGTTACTGACATCTTAAATGATGATCGTGGTGAAAATCATGATGAACGTGCAAGGTTAGCATCTATAGCGATAACCGAGGCTCAGACTGCTCAGATATGGGCTGTCAAGGCTGTAACATACGAGAGGTAGTCGTATGGGGGTATCAAGGAAACCAAACGGAAGGTTTGAGGCTCGCTATCGCCGTAACGGTAAAACGATCCATGTAGGGACATTCGACACCGAAGAAGAGGCACGAGCAAACCTCAAGTTAGACCGACAGACATACGATGCTACTATGGCACAGCCTGTTGATCGCTATAAAGAAGAGCATTTAGATGCTCAAAAAGAACCTACATTGTGGGAACGAATTAAAGCAGCTTGGCGAGGTTAGTATGAATAGCTATCTTCAGCTAACCATTCATGGTCAGACACCAGCTCAGAAGAATAGTAAACAGATTGCACGTTTAAGAGATGGTCGTACCATTCTCATAAGTAACAAGATTGTTCAGGCATGGCAAAAAGAGGCAGCAAAAGAGCTTTCACTACTTTACCAGCGTGATACATTCACTGAACGAGTAAGAATATCTTACATGTTCTTTGTGAAAGACAATCGAGGCAGGGACATTGACAATATGATTGCCTCAGTCAATGATGCACTTGTTAAGGCAGGTATCATACTGGACGATAAATGGCAGTTACTCGCCATAGGATCAGCAGATGCACAACTCGACAAGGAAAACCCTCGTGCAGAGATCGTCATAGAGAAGTATGGGCTATGAGAACGCAAGATGGGCGAGAACTCAAAAGCGGTGGAAGAAAGAGAACCCACCACCAAACGGTGAAACATGGACTTGCATCATAGGTGGTGCATCTCTCACCGATAACCCGATGGCGTACCCTTACGCTTTACCGCTTACTCTCGACCATGATATACCACGTTCACGAGATCCGAAGTTGAGGCATGAACTCAGTAATCTACACCCGATGTGTGCATATCATAACGGTAGAAAAGGTAGTAAATCTCTTGAACAATATAGAAAGCAATTAGGTGGGAACTTCAGTCAATGTCAATTTTAGTATTGACAATTCATTCCGCTTATGCTACAATGATAATGTCATAAACGAAAGGAACTAACAAAATGACTAAAGAAACAACTAACTCCCTTGAGGAGTACAAGACAAGTGTCTTAAAGCGAGAATATCGTTATAAGATCGGTATCACAGCAGTATTAACCTTTATGGCATCAATCACTGTTGGACTGATCGTAGGCTACTTTTGGGCAATCAGCATCATCACAGATAGCCAATCAAAAGCTATTGATGTGATCACTTCTGTTAAAGAAACAGCAGAAGTAAAAACACAAGCTCAGTAATTCCGCCGACTGAGCAGCCAAAAGAGGCGGAGGTCATACCTGTTAAGGTAGAGCCTCAGATTGACTACGAGGCAGAGGCTAAGGCTTTCATATATCATAAAGAAAGTACGAACCGCACAGATGCAATAAACCCCACATCGGGGGCTTGTGGACTAGGACAAGCCTTGCCTTGTAGCAAACTACCTTGTTCATTACAGGACTATAGTTGTCAGGATCAATGGTTTACAAATTATATGAGTGAACGCTACGGATCATGGGTGGCAGCTAAAGAGTATTGGTCATGTATAGGATCTTGCACAAATAAGTACGGAACTATCACAAAGACCGCTACATGGTGGTAAAATAGATGATGTGGGTCGTATAGGGGTTACGAGGTACGGAAAAGAGTTGTCTGCTAGGCAGCTCTTTTTCTTTTGCCAAAACAAAAACACTCCCTTTCTAGGCAAGACGGTGGAGGGTAGAAACCATCTTACAGGAGTGTTAATGCCAACATAAGTTGTAAATAGGGGGTATAAGGTACTCATTTGACGCTAATCTAATGATACCTTAAGTGTAATGTTACCCCCTTATTATGTCAAGTGATACTTTACAAACCAGCGATTTGACGAGCTTGTGCAGGGGTTTTACCCTCTTTGATCGCTTTGTTGAAGGCATCAACCTTACTGTTACCAGTAGAGTTAGGCTTACCGTCCTCATCAGCCTCTAGGATCTTGAATGATCCACGCATCTGAGCATCATGTTTCGCCTTTGCCTCAGCGTATTCCTTACCGTATTCACGCACAAGGTAACTATCGCTACAATCTTCATCATCACACTCAAGATCACCGTAACGATCACCTTGAGATTTACTGATCATTTTAACCTTAATAGTGATAGTTGCCGTATCACCGACTTCGAGATCCTTCAGCTCAGGTAGTACACTCTCAGTGAGTTCTACTCGTGGGCGAGAAGGCTTAAAAACTTTCTTGTTGCGAGGTTTATCAGCCATATAGCCTCCTTATACCTTACTTAAACTATTAACTGGTACAGCAGCACGAACGACATTGCCCTTACGAAGAACTGCATTACCCTTACTATTCACCTCAGTCCATACAGACTGACCATCGTTAATGATAGCGAGATTAAGTGTTAGACCATTTTGTGCATCTTTAGTAGCAGAGGTGGTAACACGATCACCGATCTGAGGACCTGTAGGTTGAGGCGTTGGCTGAGGTGTAGGTTGTGGTGTAGGTGCAACCTTCTTGTACTGATTAGGACGGTAGTGGCAGAGGTAAGGTAGACCAACACTTGAGAGGTTAAATGGGTTGCCAACATTAGCATTAGCAGCACCCTGATTTTGACCAAAGTATTTACCGTTATAGAACATCGCAACGTGTCCGTATTGACCGCCACCAAAGATAACCCAGTCGCCATTCTGTAGGTTGCCATCAGTGTAGTGAGTGAACCCTAGAGCCTCGATCTGAGCCTTCTGGTTAGCGTAGCCTGATGCACCACCTGTAGAGGTTGCAACGATACGACCAGACTGAGAGTATTGAAACTCCTTAAAGCCAGCTACACATTGCATACCGTAACCTTCGTTAAAACCTTTACCATTGACTGCATTATAAAAGCGATCAGGTGTTGAAACATCTACCTTGTAGTAGGGGAATGACCCCATTTGAGCAAGATCTTTTTTAGTAAGTTTAACTTCTTCACTTGTACCAGCATCTTGCTGAACATTAGTAGCAAACACGACTAGCTCACCGTCTTTGTACTGTACTTCAAGACCAAGACGTTCACCGTCTTTAGTAGTTGAGGCAGTTTGTCGGATCTGTTCAATTTGTTTCTCGGTAAGACCGAAGGCAAGTAAAGCCTCTTTGATAGCGAGTGCAATAGCACCAACATCTGCAATAAACAGACCAATAATAAGTGTTTGTACACTGATCTGATCAATACCTGCCACCTCTAGCCCACTAAAGGCAACGAGCCGTAGGAAAAGAATGATCAATGTTGATAGTCCACCGATACCAAGTACGGTAAGAATAGGCTTTACAGATCCCTGAAGGAACTTACGCCAGTCAAACGATACATCTGATACTTTGTTATTTCTTAGGTAGCCATATAGACCACGAATACCCATAGCACCAAAGAAGATGCCAGCAGCACTTAGAGCAATTAAAATGTCATTCATATTAAGCCTCCTCGACTTTCTTTTTCTTAATTATATTCAATGTTTCTTCACCAACAGTACGAATTGTACTGAGTTCAGATGCAATGTTTTGCAAAGGTACGTCTTTGAGAACGCTCACCTGTCCTCGTAGTTCGGCAATTTCACCAGTATGTTTAGTGTGATCATCAGTCAGTTTATTTATTTGATCATTCTGTTCAGCCTTACCAGCTTGTAGTGTGGTGATCAGGTTTTTTTGTTCCTCAACTGTGGCAGTCAATGTCTTACTCTTTAGCACCAGTACCGAGCCAATGATGGTAGTAATACCACCCACAGTTGTTGTTACAATTCCCAATAATTCCATATTTTCACCCTTTCAGTCGTTTTTATTTTGTCAATCTTTTAACTTAATTATAACACCATAATAAATATAAGTTTGACCCTAATTTTTTAGGGGCGAACCACTACAAGTTACCTCCTATAATTTAGGAAAAAGAAGTGTAAAGGCTACAATCCCAAAAACTTGGACGAGCGGAGATAACTACATCATTAGTGGTAGTTATGAAACAGCTTAACCAATTATCTCAGCATAAAACTCGACTGGATGAATTGCGTCAGCGTTTGTTGAAGTCGTACCAGGTCCAATTTCTGTACCAAAGACTAATTTGAATGTATGAATACCAGACATGCCAGTCATAATAGTTTCGCCTGCGATTTCTGACCCAAGTGTAAATAGTCGTACTTGGCTCCATACATGATAGATTGTCGTACCCTCGTTTAATTGAACCGCTAAGCGTGAACCAGATACATTCAACGACATCAGTGGTACTGACCAAGCAAACCGTACTTTTCTCCCAGCTGGAATAGTGATTGTCAAATCCGATCCTATTAAATCTGCCATACCAGTCGCACCTTGATTGACTGTAATAGGCGTTATCATGCCAAGCAGTAGCGTCTCAAAATCTATACTTGTAGCCTTTACACTTCTTTTTCCTAAATTATAGGAGGTAACTTGTAGTGTTTGGGGCAAACCATAAGGGGCTTCACCAGTTGAGAAGAATAATGAGTTGAGTGTCATGTTTGGAATGAAGTCATCACCAGCGTACACCTGAATAATGGTGTTAGGAGCAGAGTAAGTAACAGATACGATCCTCGCATAGCCAGTAGACTTAAAGACGTTACCAGCAGATACGGCAGCACCGCCTGACCCTGTGAGGTGGTTAGCGTTAGCTGTAAGATCGTTCAAGTTCGTGCTGAATGGGTAGTAAGCAACAAGGTTAGTTTCGCTACCAGTGAGCATCTGACCCATGTTGTCATTGATCTGAGTAGAAGTCCTGATAGTGTTCCATACTCGCACCTCTTGTAGACGACCATCGAAGTATAGTGATGCAGCAGAGCTTAACGCACCAACACGAAGATCAGATGTACCCTGAACGATAGCAGTGATCGTACCAGTGGTGGTATTAGTGAAGGTTACGCTTTCACCGTTAATGTACATAGCGTGTACGTTACCTGAGTGATCCTGTGTAACGGCAACGTGAATAGGCTCACCAAGCGGTAGTACTCGGTTAGATGTAAGCACTCGGTTGTTTGCAGCGATACGTTGTGCAGTTGCGACTAACTGACCGTTAGCATTAACAGAAAGCGACCAACCTTCAGTTGTACCATTACAGCGACCAACGATGATCTGTTCAGCACCAGTGTAGCTTTCAAGAGTAAATAGAGCCTCAAGGGTATAGTCATCGGTAAATGAGATACCAGCAGGAGTAGCTTTTGTAGCATATTGAGAGCTTGAGCTTTCAAGATCCAGTGAGTTAGCAGGTGGTGTCGTGCCACGCTCATAACGAAGAGCCATACCCTGAGAGGCAATAGATGTTGCATCGGCGTTTGGTACGGTAAGGTTGTAGATCTTTGCACCTAAGTTATAGCCAGAGCTTACTTGTAGTACGTTAGGGAAAACCTCCCAACCAGCAGTTGAGGCAGTAGACAGATTAAGAGCCTCACGAATAGGATCAGCTTTAAGTGAGCCGTCCTGTTCCATGATCCCCTTGAGAGCTTTAGTAACAAGGTTATAGTGAGTGGCACTGTCGTAGTCCACAACAGGAGCACCAGAGGCGTGATCAGCAGATACGTTACCTTCCGTCCATACACAGTCCTCAAACTGGTTTCCGTTTTTACGCCCGACAAAGGTAGCCTCATCGTTTGTACCAGCATCAACAGTAATAACGGCAACATCACCGTTCACATATTCACTAGCATTGTTCACTGGTACGATAGTTGCACCAGCAGTAATAGAGGCACTAAGGTTGTCCTCAAAGGTTTCACTCGCAGTTGCGAGGAAGTTAGTTGTAACACCTGATAAATCCGCCATGTTTGTTTTCCTTTCGTCTTGGGGTTATGCCCGACTACTTTTTCTTTTATTATATCACTCTGTAAAAAGTTCCCAATCAGGAGGCAGACCACCATCAGAGGCAGTTCCGACAACCTGTAGAGTTCTCAGAATATATTGTGCATCAAGGGTATTTGTCGATACTCGGTATTGGTAGGCATTGATGTCCTCGTTTACTCCGAAGAACCTCTTAAGAGATGGCTCAGAGTACGATACGACAGCATTTTCAACATCTGTCCATTTGTGAATTGACCATTTACCAGTTGTCCACGACCTCTTAACACGAGAAGGACGAATGTACATAGGATCACCAAGACGGCGATAACCATCTTCACGAGTGATACCTGAAAGCTCGATCATCAGCGTACCACGAGAGTTAGCAAACTCTACCTCAGCATTGTCGATCCACATGAAGTCAAAGCGGTTTCGCTCGTTTACATGTCGCAGACCAGTAATAAGAGAGGTTGTGATTGGTTGTCCGTAGTCCCCTCGAATATCAGAACTAATCTCAGATAGACGGCTATCACCTGGTTTCCAGCAGAGCAGACGAATATCACCATATTGATCGGTATAGTTGAAGAACCTCTTAAAGCCCTTATCAAAGGCTTGAGGTAGCCATGCTTTACGCTCAGTATCGAACACGATTGTGTAGTTGTTCAGCTCAGAGTTGTACGGTACAGACATGTACACCTTAGCATTTTGGAAGTGAGAGGCAATACCACTCGCAGCAGATGTCTTGATGTTCAAGATGTTAGGACGAATGTTAGCACTCGCCTCATCTGTTGACAGGAGGTTAAGGAATTGAGCACGACTACCTAAGTTGTAGAAAGCCTGAAGGTTGAAGTACATGTAATCGTTCAATACGTTCACGACAGAACCAGGTGCAGATGTGCCACGAGAGCCAGGCAATTTGTAGAAGTTTGGTACAGGGAAGGTAACATCGCCAACTGTAAAACTTTCTAGCGTTCCTTGCCAGATACAACCAAGACCATCAGGACTATCACACCAGACTGTTGCCAGTGGTGTACCCTTACCATCTCGGTAATCGACAACCTTTACAGGTTTCGTAGGGTTATCACGAGTAGGCAGATCAATATAGGTTGCATCGTAGGCAGATGAGAAGTAACCGATGTATTTACCAGCAGCAGAGATCCATACTCGGTTTGAGAAGTCCCTATCACGAGTGGCATAGATACGAGTACCAACAAGGCTCATATCACCAACACGAGGACCTTGAGTGGTGTTCTGCTCAGGTACTTCACCAGTGATCTGTTCAACTGATTGACCCTGATCTATGTAGGTGAGTGCAGATGCATCAACACTATCAAGATATACCTCTTCGCCAGCAGTCTGACCAACGTAGATGTCATAACGAATAGCCCCCACAACAGCGTTCCATGTGAAGGTTGTTTTATTTGAGGCATCGAATGTTGCACGAGTACGATCAGTTTGAATAGTGAGAGCGGTACTTGCCTGAGTGTAACCGATGTCGTTTACGGCACTTACTCGGTAGCGATAGGTATATGCAGTACCAGCAAGACCAGTTTTAGTCAGGCTTACAGGGGTAGGACTTGAAAGGGCGGTGTACACAGAAAGTGTCGTAGATCCTGAGTAACGAATAATGTTGTCCCAGCCGTTAAAGATGTACATATAGGTGTTAGCTTGTAAAAAGCCTACATCTTTGCCAGGAGTGAAAGCACCACCAGTACAAGTAGACCAGTTCAGACCGTCATTGGTTGATCGGTAGACAATACCATTTACCACCTTAATAAGATGAATAGTACCATCAGAGGCAGCGTACATTTCAGCCCCTTCGATCTCGTGAGCAGGATCAGCAGCCGTACCGTACCAGTCGATACCATCACGCACCATTGGTGCTCCATCTTCTGCGAGCTTGATATTAACACCTTCTTTCAAGGCGTTTCGTGGGAGCTTACTCTGGTCAATAAGCGTGATAACACCACGATCAAACTTGTCCTGTGTCAGAACTGCTTGATTAGGTGGGTTATCAGGTAGCCCACTAAGGGTAGAGGGCATTACCATTAGAGTTCAATCCTTCCTACAGGTGTAGCTTTACCCCAGCCTGTATCAAGTCCGATATTGGCAGAATTGCCAGGAGTACCAGAGTAATTTTCAATCTTCATATTGATCAGAGCGTTATTGGCATCTTTTTGTGATGTCTTGTACCCGAAACCGTTACGAGCGTTTGCATAGCGTGAACTCAGCATATCTTGAATAGCAAAGTTAGGATCACTCATTTCAATGACAGTGGTAGACGGATCTGAAGTGGTAGGTAGTAGAGTAGGTTCTTTGTAGTAAACATAGTCGATATTCCAGCCGTCATACTGTACGGTCAGGTCATTTGCAACATGTAACTTAAAGCCTTTGTTCGCACCACCAGAGAAGAATACACCAGAGGTGATAGTTTCACCGTCCCTTAGTTGAGAGGTACGAATATCGGTATGTTCGTTGCCATTGTAAAAGCGTACCCAAGTAGGAGCTTTGCGAATGTTTTTCATACCGTCATAGATCAGTGTACCGTTCGTGAGTACCAGAGTACCAGTGATCGGTACAAGTGCCTCTTCTTGAGCAGTGGTAAGTAGTTCGTTCCATAAAACGCCGTCAGCCCTCGCCCATTTGCGAATAGCGTTATTACAAGCGTAGGTTGCCTGAGTAAACTCACGATCCCCATAACTAGGAATGTTAGAGGCTTGCCCCCTGAAGAGGCTAAAGTATTCTGAGAAGATAGCTTTGAAGTCCATGTTTGTTTTTCCTTTCCGCTAGAGTTATGTCTGCGTACTTTTTCTTTTATTATACTACGCTTTAGATTTTCCTCTCTTGATCTTCACACCACCACCTGTAGCCTTCTTAACGACCTTAACAGTAGGGGTTTTAACCTGAATACGGTTGATCTTCACAGATCGTGCATTACCATAGTCGATACTACGTTTACCGCTATCAGATGACTTACTGTAACCACCACTACTCTTACGGCTTGAACTGCTATCACTGTCAGTATCAGTAAAGGTAGTAGCCTGTTTGTACTGTTCAGCACTCATTGGTGGGTAACCTTCGATCTCTCGCATCTTATTGATCAATGCAAGCTGTTCAGTCTTGTAAGCATCTGATTGTGCTTTCCATGCATCATAGTTAGCAGAGAACCACGCTTTACTTTCAGGTGATCCATATTCAAGGCTTTTCTGTTGTGCAACTAATGGGTATCGGCTAGTCCACTCGGCAGGTGTTCCGTCCTCGTTGGTTGTCGAGAAGGTATTGTTGTAAGCATCATCAAGAGCAGACCAAGTTTTAACTCGCTCAGTTTCATCAAAATCACCTCCTTCTGGTGGGTTTGCAGCGTAGAACGCTTTTTGCTTAGTAGTGAGATCGTTGTACCACTGTTCCTTTTTAAGAGCAGTACGGAGTGCAATATCATCACCTGTCGGAGTACTCTTAAGTTGTAGGACAGATCGTGCCTGATCATCAGGTAGATCGTACATAGGATCGTAGGCTTTACCTAGACCGCCTTCAGCCTGAGTTTTAGCCAGTTGTTTTTTACGATCAGCAAGCATCTTGAAAGTTGTAAGGTCAATCTTGCCATCAGCCCCAACAGGTGCTTTTTCTCGCCATTGTTCAGGAGTAACGTGATTGCCGTCCATAGAGGCAATGTAGTTCTCGTATAGATCAGGTGAGTTTTTACGCAGATCATCAAGGTATTTATTGTATTGGCGACCACCTTGTAATAGAGCAGTACGACCACCATCAACCGCAGCTTTGTAAGCAGTTGAGTAATCTTCAGTAAGAGGACGAGTGTAATTCTTGTCCTGAGCGTTTACCTGTTCTTTAGCCATATCAGTGATAGCGGTAACAATATCAGTACCTTCACCAAGCCGTTGTGCTAGGTTTTTGTTGCCTGAGTACTCACGAGCGTTATCAGTCTGAGATTTACCGAAGAGGTAAGATTTAGCGATATTGTAGAAGTCCGTAGGAGCTTCATATTGAACACGACCATTATCTTGAGTGATACCTAAGCTGTCCTTCACCTCACGAGCGAAGTTGTCGTTGTTGTCGGAGTAGCCCTTAGTGTTCATATCGGTAGCACCGACAATGTTCTTAATAAATTGAGGGGTGTAGTTGTTAATGATGTCCTCATCAAGTGCATTGTTCGCATAAGGGTTGTAATCGGCATCTTTGTACTTATCAGAGTTTTTAAGCTGTTCTTTTTCCCATGATTGAATGATCGTGTTAAGAAGGCTTAGAGTAGTACTTTGGTTCGTAAACTGAGTTGTCTTATCGAATAGTGATTTGTCCTCATCTTGAATACCTGAGTAGTCGCCAGAACTCATACCTGTAAAGTCAGTAAGACCAAAGGCAGTAAGAATACCTGTACCCTTCAAACCGTTCGATGTAAGCCAGAACACTGTTTTAGCAGGAAGGTTAGCGTAGGCGTTACGAGCGATACGTTGTCCAGTGGTCATATCACCGAGCTTACCAGCATCAATCTTACCAGTAGCAAGTTTCAACTCTTTCTGAAGGTTACGAACACCCCATGTCATGTACTGAGTGTAAAGAGGAGCATTATCAAGGAATGTCTTTGTGAAGGCATCAACAGGTAAAGCAAGAGTACGATAATCATCAAGTACAGCTTTTGTAAGTTCATCACCAGTAAGACCCTTAGCGATGTAAGAGTTCTTAGCAGAAGTACCCACAACCGCAGCCTTGTAGTGTTCCACGAACTTGTAGAGGTTAGTTTTACTGTTGATACTCTTAAGCACATCAGCTACCTTTGCACCGCTCTCAAGTTGGCGTACATACGGTTCAATCGCAGCATCTATATCACCAAGACCAAACTCTTTAATTGTGCCAAAGTCAGGTTTGAGTGCAGTGTTACGACCATAGACAGAAAGGAATGAGTTAAGATCTGAAAGCTCGTTAAGTGCAGAGCTTACGTTCAATTTACGGAAGAGAGCATTTTGAGTACGAAGAATACCACGAGTTACTTTGTCCGACAGTTCGGACTGTATAGATCCCTCACGCAAGATCTGGTTAGTGAGGCTTGATACGTCTTTACGCAGTTTAGGGTTCTTAATATCAAGGTGTTGCAACTCTTCAAGTAGCTGTTGTTTCGCAGCGTTCTTGTAAGTAGATTGAACACGACTAAGTACTACCTCGTCAGGCAGGTTGTCAGCCATACGAGATATACCACCAACCGCATATTCAATATCTTCAGGTGTAAGGTTATAGTCATTTTCTAGGCGTTGGCGAACACTATCAGCGAGTACGGCACGATCACCGTTAGCAGCCTGTACCTGTGAGCTTGAGTAGTTGCCAGCATCACGCCATTGGTTAAGACCAAGACGATCACCAAGCGTTTCATCACCGATAGTTACCGAGTTGATACGATCACCGTTAGTAAGTCCATGACCTTCATCTACCAGTGTTTCAATATCGTGTCCGAGTGTACGACCAACTTCAGTGATCTCTTTTGCACTATCGACAAACTTACCGCTTTCATCAATCTGCTTGCGAGTACCAGCACCAAAGGCAGAGATCTTAGTTTTTACAGAGTTCACCTTATTCTGTACTTCAATCATCTTTTGTGCAGCATCTCTGATTGTTTCTTCAGGTACGCCTTCGTTGTGTTTAGCCAAAGCACGATATAACCGTTCTTCAGAAAGCAGCTTAGTATCACCGTAGCGAGTAACGTATTGACCGATAACGTCAGGTGAGTAGTCAAGATCTTCAAGTTCAATCTTGTTTGCACGTTTGAACTCGTTACCAGGTTTCTCAGCCCTAAAGCCTTCAAACAGTTGATCACCTTCGTAAGCACCAACCTTTTGTTGAGGCAGGTACATTTCATCAAAGTTACCACCAGTTACTTCACGCTTACCAAGTGATGCCCTACGGCGTACATAGTTCATTTCAGCTTGAGCCTTACGCAAGACAGCAGCCTCAGCAGGGTTAAGACCAGCCTCCTCAAGTGTTTTCACACCGTTTCGTGCAGCCTCTTGTACCCTACGAGCCACACTCTCATACGAGCTATTGATAGCCTTAAAGTCAGCATCAATCTGTTTAGCGATGTTCTTACCAAGATTTTCAAGTTCACGATATTTAATACGTTGGTTGCCAGTCTTACTCTGGTAGAAGTCATCAGCCATATTTCCGAGTGGCGTTTCAGGTACATCAGTAAGTGCCTCTTTAGGAGCTTGTACCTGTTCCTGAGTAGGACGAGTTACCTTTACAGTTGCCTCTTCAGGAATAGCTTGTGTAGGGTTTTCCACAGGTGTATCACTCTTAATAGCGACATTACCATTACCATAAGCCTTCTTAGCCTCTGAGTACACAAAAGCGTCCATATCACGAATGTTCGTAGCATCAGATGATCGGGCAAGAATGTTGTCCACCTTAGCTTCACCCCATTTAGCGTACATACGGTTGATAGTGTCCTCTTGAACACCGTACTTTTTAGCTTGTTCACTCACCTTAGTAACAGGGTTCTGTACCTGTTGAGCAGCCCTCGCCTCCATACGAGCTTGAAGATCAGGAAGTAAGTCGCCTATTGCAGACGTACTCTTACTGTTAATTCTTACTGTAGGTTGTTCAGCAATAACAGGTGCATTTTCCATAACTTTGTAGTTGTTTTGCACTTGAGTACCGCTAGAAATATGCCATACATCACCGTTAGCATCAGGAGTTCCAGCAATACCATCAGCAGTATCACCGTTAGTAATTCGAGCATCATCAATTTTCTTCTGGTAATAAGCAAGTTCTTCAGCGTTCTTTGGTCGATATTGCTCTAGCGTACCATCAGCACGTTTTACTGACACAACAGGTTGAGGGGCGGTGTCGGTAACAGCTTTACCAGACCCATCTATAACTGCTCCATCAGGGTTATTGATCTTCAATGTAGGAGCATTATCACCAGTCTTGCCTAAGATTTTCACAATCTGATCCTTACCACCCTTTAGAGCAGCACCAGTACCAGTAGCAACGCCACCAATAGTACCAGCTACACCAGCCTCAGTAAGCACATCTTCGAGCTTAGTATCTTTACCTTCACGAAATGCACCAGCAGCACCCCAACCAGCGTTTTCAGTACTGTTCTTGAGGATCTGAGTTGTGAGAGCTTTTTTAAGTGATTGTTCACCACCTTCAGCAGCTACCTTAGCTACGGTGTAACCTTTACCGAGTGAGAGGAATGGTACGACTGTACCTGTAACGTCAGCAGCCACACCTAATGAACGAAGGGCAGCATCACCAACACCGCCAGAGCCATCGCCAACCCAGCCACGATCTCGATTGTACTGATTGATCCATGCAGCATATTGATCTGAAAGCTCGTTATAATCTTTATCACTGAGCTTACCATCATGGTGATCCTGAGTGGCTTTATTATAAGCACCTTCCATAATACTACGCATCTTTTCATTATCAGTTTGATTGTTAAGACCAAAGACCTGACCGCTCTTCCACACCTCAGCAGCTTGGTTGAGTTTTTGGAATGGATCTACAATGCCTTTACCGAGTGATCCAACAAAATCACCAACATCACCCATCTTAGTGCCAAAGTCGCTTTTCTTATCGCCACGATCATTGATCACCTCAAGCAGAATAGCAGCCTGTTGAGCCTTGCGAGATTGGTCGCCATTAACAGTAAAACCGCCAAAGTCATTGACGTACTTCTCTAGTTTCTTTACATAATCACGTTGTTTACCAGCATCAGAGTTCTTAAAGTCAGTGAGGAATGAATTGATCGTTTGACCTTCATCACCCACCTCAATACCATAATCACCGTACTCTTTCATCAGGGTATCAATGCCACGTTGTTTATCACGAACATCAGCCACCTTTTTAGCATCGCCTGAGAAGTCAGCACCCTTGCCGTTAAACGCCATAGTACCGCCATACTTCCAGCTATCTTTATTGACATTGTTCTTGCCATTATTAAGCATCAGACTGTTAATGTCTGAGTTAGGATCTTTCAACTGGTTTTTATTGATCTTAGTACGAGGTGTACCTTTTAGATCCGCCATGTAGTCAGCAAAGTCTTGAGCCTCATTAGCACCTACACCGTCCCAAAACTGCTTTAGTTTGGCACGTTCGCCAGACCAATCACCTCTGGTTTCCTTGATAGTTTTCTCAAGTTCACGAGCAGATTTGAAAGTCTGGTTATTGCCACGCTCATCATGAAACTTCTTAAGTTCAGTACGGCGATTATCGAGTGATCGCATAAGCCCTTCAGCCTGTGCAGTATCACCCCTAGCAATAGCATCATTAAGACCTTTAAGATCTGTACCATAGTAGTTATTTACGTCCTGTACGCCAGCGTTTTGATATGTCTGAGCCTTTGTCCTCAGTTCATTGATCTTGTTAGGATCTACGGCAGGGGCAGTCGGCTTTACAGATACAAGTTTCGTTTTGTCTTGGACAGTTCCGCTTTTCGGAGTTGCGAGCAGGGTTTGAGGCGTGGTGTTTGGTTGCATGTTCCTGTTTTCGAGGGTTCGCATACCTGGCATCTCTAGTGGCGATGTAAGGGGCGAAGGTTTGACTATCGTTACAGGTTTCTGAGGTGCAGCAACAACAGGCTGTTGAGGTGCAGCCTGTGTTGTTGTCTTTTGAGGTTGATTGTCCCACCATGTGAGGTCATCTACTGCCTTAAAGACGTTCTTTTTGAAGTCGTCCCAGAACGCCACTTAAAGCCTCCTTTACGCCGTTACTAATCTAGTATCTTTCTTGAATGGGTTTGCTACGAGAGCATCTTCACGACCCTTAACATAGATCGGTAAACCGCCATTGCTTACAGGTGAGTTAGCACCTCCCATTTGTACGGTAGGATCAGCCACTTGGAAGGCGTTACCTGTTTGACCGAGAGCCTGTAGCCTTGCAGCCTCTTCAGCAATCTGTTGAGGTGTAAAGGCTTGTACACTTGATAGACGTTGATCACGCTGTTGAGTAAGACCAGTAAGGCGACCAAGTGCCTCATTAAGTACTTGATCAACAATTCCACGATCAGCCACACCACTAACTCCGTTAGAACTTGCATCAGCGAGCAGTTGATCAATCTTCGTACCAAAGTCGTTACGAACACGATCAAGCTCAGTTGCTCGGTTACGATCAAGAGTGCTAATGCCCTCTTCTTTCTTCCTGTTGAGATCCCTTTGAGATGTCGCAAGTTGATCAGATACCGTTGCAGCTTGAGTGTTAGCCTCAGCACTTTGGTTGTTACCTACACGAGCATAAGCACGAGTAAGTGCCTCAGCAGCACCACTATCACTAGCGTTCATACCAGCAAGTGATACGTTACCTGAACGAACACCTGTCTGAATACCTTTAATGATGCTAGCCATTGACTGACGTAGGTTCAGCTCGTTCTGAGCAGACTTGCTGTTAATATCAGTCTGACCACTGGTGTAGTCATTGACGAGTTGGTTAATACTATCTTCATAGGTGTTACCAAGATCACGAAGGCTTGTCTGTGCAGCCGTTTTGTAGCCACCAGCTGTAATACCGTACTGACTAGCAAGTTTAGCTTTACGTTGAGCCTCCTGCTGTGCAGCGATACGCTGTGCTTTCTGTTGAGGCGTTTCACCTGTTGGTGGGGGGGTAGGGTTAGGTTTTGGGTTACTCGTACTCTGAGGTACAGCAGTTGGACCGATCCAGCCACTTGTAGGGTTACGATCACCACCAGCGACAGATACACCAGGTATCCAGTCGGCATCACCACCACTTAGCTGTGTAGCAGCTTTACCAGCAGTATCACGACCAGGTATAAAACCTTCTTGCCCTGATACATATTCGCCAATGTTCCTGCCAGCCCATTGAAAGAAGTTTTCTCCTGCCATAATTTTGCTCCTTTTTTATTTTTATCTCTTGAATAATTTTTCAAAGAATGATTTTTTTTCTTTCTTTAATAATATCACATACTTCTCTGTCTTTGCTTCCTCAGCCGACAAAAATGAGTTTTGATATTCTTGTGCATATTCTAGCAATTTTTTTTCTCGCTTTTTCTTGTCAGTAGGCAAAATAACAGATTGAATAACCGTTCGGGTTTCACCATTAATCTCAAGATCGAGCTTTACTTCAGCATAGCCCTGATCAGTTATAGATAATACTTCAATACTAGACATAATCAGCCTTCAGTTTTATATCACCTGCGAGAATAGCAGTAGTATCGTTATCAGCTTCACCGCCAGTAATTGCAAAAGCTATGCCTGTGGCAAATCTCATACCTAAAGTCCCTGTATCTATGTTAATTATGCTATCAGCAGGTAAAGGCACAACCAATATAGGCACATCAGTACCAACAGTAGGTGCAGATGCCTTGTTGTATAGTTTCAAATACCTTATTGATGCAGAATAATTGTATGCATTTAAGCCAAATAACGTACCAGCAGATGCTTTCATAGATACGGCGTTTGTTGTTGCAGCAGAGTTTAAATTGTATGAAGTTGGTGTAAGTGGTGTGATTGTGAAAGTACCAGACTGTGTAACAGCGTGAGTTTGTGTAGCAGGTATAGGCTCAGTAGCGTATGAACCTAATACGAACCTCCAGTTTTGAGTACCTGAAGTTCTAGCAGTACATCGAACTCGTACCCATCTGAGGGCATTTACTGACATTTCCCATGCATATACAGGTGTAGCAGATAAGCTACCTGTAGTTGTTTCTACAGTGTTAGCGTTTGACCGCACAGCCTGAATACCGAACCATGTACCATCAGTACCATTAGTGCTATCAAGTGAACCTTCAAAAATACAGTTCATAGCAGCAAAAGTACCAGTTACATAAGCCATAATGTTGCTAATCTGTGAAACTTCAGCAAAAGCAGTAGCATTAGCGACAGGTGTATTTGCAGCAGCCTGTACAGCACTAACCGCCATAACTACAGGATCATAGTATGCAGGAGCACCAGCAGTTTTAAGACGACCAGCCTCGTTAAACACAAAAGGGTGTAAATTGCCATCAGCAGCAACAGGACTACCTTGAGCATCTTGGCGAATACCGAGTATAAGACCGCCTTTTTCAGTACCGCTAGAGGCTGTATCTGGTGTGTATTCAGATCCTGACGTTACCTCATTGCCATTTACATCAACAGAAATAACCCTGCGGATTGCAGCGTTGTCGATAGATGAGCTTTGAGGCATTGTTCCCATGTTTGTTTAACCTTTCATTCCTATGATACGAGTTATATACAAAAGTTCGTGTAGATCTATATATACTTCTTTTTCTGTTTCGCTTCCGCTATCTATCGTGATGCGAAAAATATCATCTTTTACTGCTTGCTCGTTTAGTTCCCAGTCAAGACGTACTTCATGGTTGCCTGATAAATCAGTGAGATACCCAACACCATCTCGTATAAGATCAGTAACTTTTGGCTTGTTGCGAAGGTTTGCCATAGATCTTGTAGCAGATCCAGCTCCTAAGCCACCACTTACTGCTCGACTAGACACAAGATGTCCTTTTCTCGGATCAACTTCACGTTCTTATCAGATGTGTCTTGTACTGCGTAAGCATTAAACGTAACCGTTTGGTTTACATCAATAGAACTTACAAGTGGACCTTTAGCTAATACCTTGCCTACATTCTTTGGCTTTTCCCATTGAGCCTGAGCTTTGTAAAGCCCCCCAACGGTTTTCTCTTCTTCAACAATTATTTCTATTACGACTAGATCTCTTAGTGGTTGCATGATTAAATGTTCCTTTCTTATCTAGCCCTATTATAGCAAAAAGCCCCCGATTGGGGGCAAATTACTATACGTTTGCACCACCAGAGATGTGTTGCTTGCTACGCTCGGTAGGAGCAGTACCAGTAACACCAGCAGTTGTGTTCGCCCACGATCCGTTAGTCATTGTTTCGCTAGTTGAGATGTTAGTACCCTTAGCACCGTACTCTTCTGCACGAATAACTACCGTAGTAGCAGTCTTGCTCGATACGTTCACCTGTGGGTGTTTTGTCGTACCTAGTGAGTAAAGTGTACCTCGACCAGTTGGGTTTTCCATGATCGCAGCTTGAAGGTTATCAAGTGTGTTCGTGGCAGCAGCCCCAATAAGGACTTGGTTTGGCACAGCATTTTCAACAGCAGTTGCAACGAAGGTGTAAACCTTGCCACCAATCTCAACTGTTTCTCCAGCGACAGCGTTACCAGACAAGGTAAGCGTTTTCACTGCACGAACTTCAGCCGTACTAGGTGAGAGGTTTTTTTCTGCGTAAATGACAGCTTGCTCTAACTTGCTATCATTCGGGTAGTTTGCTGCGGTAACAGATGCAGCAGCAGCCCTAATTTCGAGTTCTCTACGGCTAGGCATGATTATTTGTCCTCCGATGGTTTCTTATTGTCAATTTCTACGATAGGTGGGACAAGCTCACCCCATTCAGTGTAGAACCAGCCTTTATCAAGTAGACCTTGCACTCGCTTTTTTTCATCACGTTCAAGACGTTCAGAATACGAAAGTTTTTCAACTTTTGTATTTTTTACTGTTTCAGTAACAGTTGTATTAGGGTTTTTCTTTGCTTCTTCAGCAGAAACGATCTTACCAGTAACAGCACTACGGCTACGAGTAGCGGTTGTGCTTTGCTTGGCAGTTTTCTTTTTCTTGAACTTATCTAATACGCTCATAATGTAACTCCTTGTTTTTCTTCCTGTAGGACGATACTCGGACAGTCATACGACAGCTTTTCTCTCAGGAGGTTAATAATCTTAGTGGCAGTTTTAGAGATCTGCCAACTCCTCTGTTAAGAGTTTCGTTCGAGGTCTACGAAGGCAGCAGATCGCTCAACGGCAACACCATAGATGCTGTGAAGAACAGATTTAACACCAATGTAGTCTACGCTATCTTCCATCTTGTAGGTTGGCTTAAGTTGGACAGCGAGGCTAATTGCAGACTTGTGGAAGAACAAGTTGTGCGTGTTAGTCGTGTCGTCTACTACGTTGTTAGACATGTAGATGTCAGTGTTGTAGACGTTCGCAATGAGGTTGTCTTTACGGACAGCCACACCCTTTTCACCAGTTTGTGAGTATTCAGAGTACTTGTTCACGTTACGGAAGTCGCCAGCAACCTTAGCACCTACGATACCAGCACGTTCAGTCTGAGGGACGTTAGCGAGGTCGAGGGCAAGGACAACTGCGAGCATATCTGCATCGTCAGCAGTTGCACCACCTGATACGTTAGTACCAGCAGATGCGTGAAGGCTTGCTACGTCAGTGTCAATGGCACGAGCAACAGCTTCTTTTTGTGCTTCACGATACGCTTCTTGAACAGCGTAATGGCTTTGCACCTTAACGATGTCATCAATGATAAACGCAAGATACTTGTGTTTGTTGATGGTCATCTCAATTTCAGTTTCAGTGTTGTTATCGAAGGTTACGGCAGTACCAGCAGCCTTATCACGAGCATCGTAAGTACTCATGAATGGAATGTTGATCTTGTTACCACCATCAGCTACGAGTTCATCACGACGTAGAACTAAGTCTGCGAAGTAAAGAGCCTTGTAGAACGGCTTTTCGATTTTGCGTGTCCATTTTTCTGCAATGAACTTAGCAGCGGTTGTTACTGTAATAGGACCAGTTGCCATAATGTTACTCC
>WBZP01002249.1_pt1 | contig 22436 bp, 23 predicted proteins | sample 5204301 | NCBI WGS metagenome assembly WBZP01 (sample SAMN12412401, study PRJNA552823) | activated sludge metagenome | isolation source: activated sludge from nitrification reactor of wastewater treatment plant... | place: USA: Pennsylvania | collected 2017
AAACGGCAGGGCAATACGCTCGCGGTCGGTTTCGATCAGCACCGTCGCGACCCAGGTCATGCCGCCGGACACGCATACCGGCAGCGAGGCTTCGCCGGTGTGGCGGTCTGGCCCGGTGGCGGCGAGTTGTGCGCGGTTGTACCCCATGTTCATGTTGGCGCCGGCGAAATCGAGTTCCACTTTGCGCGCCTCGATTCCGCTGGTGATGACTTCGACTTGCAAGGGCTTGAGTGCCGGTATCGGCCGCGGGGCAATGGAAAGCTGGACCCGTCCGCCGTCCACCAGGGTTGCCCGACAGGCCTGCCGCTGCAGGTCACATCCGCTGTCGACCAAGCCGCTTACGTCCGTCTTGGGCAGCAACAGCGGCGAATAGCGATTGCCGACGAACGCCAGCCCGATCAGGACAAGGATCAAGGCCAGGTTGACAAGCCGGGATTGGCCGGGCTTCAAAGCCGATCCTGAACCCGATGCGCGGCGGCCGATGCGGCGAATCGTCGGCGTATGACCCGCGATTGTCGTGGCCTATTGATCCAGGTCAATGCCTTGCCGGCGCGGCCCGGAGTCAAATGGACAAGGTGCTGCCGTTGTGGCGAAATGTCGCGGCGGCGGGCGGGAGTTGGATGCATCGGGAGCAGTGATATGGCAGTTTCAACCGGAATGGGAGCGATAAGATGAAACAGTTTAACAAGCGAGCCACGGCGCTGCTGCTGGCGGCCGGGATCGGGTTGGCGGCGAGCACCGTGTCGTCGGCCGAAAGCCTGCAGGACGTGCTGAAGGAACGGGGATTGAGCCAGCAGGATCTGCTCGCCGCGGCCAAGACCTACGTGCCGACCGGGAAGCGCGACGAGTTCGTTGCTTTCAGTTCCGGCGGTCAATCGGGCCAGGTGATCGTCTATGCCATTCCCTCGATGCGCATCCTGAAATACATCGGCGTGTTCACCCCCGAACCCTGGCAGGGCTATGGCTTCGACGAAGAGTCGAAGAAGGTCCTGGCCGGCGGCAAGATCGACGGCAAGGACATCAGCTGGGGCGATACCCACCACCCCGCAATCTCTGAAACCAATGGCGAGTACGACGGCCAGTTCCTGTTCATCAACGACAAGGCCAATCCGCGCATCGCCGTCATCGACCTGCGCGACTTCGAGACCAAGCAGATTGTCGTCAATCCGATTTTCAAGTCGGAACACGGTGGCACTTTTGTCACCACCAACACCGAGTACGTGATCGAGGCGTCGCAATACGCCGCCCCACTGGAAAACAAGAAGTTCTATCCGTTGGAGGAGTTCAACGAGAAATACCGCGGCGGCGTGACCTACTGGAAGTTCGATCGCAAGGCCGGCTTGATCGACCCCAAGAAGTCTTTCTCGCTGGAACTGCCGCCTTACTCGCAGGATCTTTCCGATGCCGGCAAGGGCCCGTCGGAAGGCTGGTCCTTCACCAATTCCTTCTGCTCCGAGCGCTACGTCGGCGGCATCGAGAAGGGGCGTCCCCCGTATGAAGCAGGCTGTTCCGCCAAGGACACCGACTACATGCACGTGATCAACTGGAAGAAGGCGGCCGAACTGGTTGCCGCGGGCAAGGCCAAGAAGATCAACGGCCATGACGTGATCATGATGGAGACCGCGATCAAGGAAGGCATCCTGTTCCTGATTCCGGAACCCAAGTCGCCGCACGGGGTCGATGTCTCGCCCGATGGCAAGTTCATCGTCGTCGCCGGCAAGCTCGACACGCATGTTTCCGTGTATAGCTTCGAGAAGATCATGGCCGCGGTCCAGGCCGGCAGGTTTGAATCCAAGGATCCCTACGGCATCCCGGTGATTGGCATGAAAGACGCGCTGCACACCCAGGTGTCGCTGGGTCTCGGCCCGCTGCATACGCAGTACGACAGCAAGCCCTGCATCGCCTACACCTCGCTGTACGTGGATTCGCAGGTCGCGAAGTGGAACTACTGCGAAGGCAAGGTGCTGGACAAGCTCAGCGTGCACTACAACATCGGGCACTTGATGACCATGGAAGGCGACTCGATGAAGCCGAAGGGCAAGTATCTCGTCGCGCTGAACAAACTGGCGATTGATCGCTTCGTGCCGGTCGGCCCGCTGCATCCGCAGAACCACCAGCTGATCGACATCAGCGGCGACAAGATGCAGCTGCTGTATGACATGCCGGTGCCGCTGGGCGAACCGCACTATGTTGTCGCCATCGATGCCAAGAAGCTGAAGCCTGCCGTGCGTTACAAGGTTGGCACCAACAGCCGTACCGATTCGCCGCATCCGGGCATGGCTCGCGCCGGCGAGGAGAGGATCGTCAGGAAGGGCAAGAACGTCGAAGTCTTCGCCACGCTGATCCGTTCGCACATCACGCCGGAAACCATCGAAGTGGAAGTCGGCGACGAGGTGACGATCAACCTGACCAACCTCGAACGAGCTCAGGACGAGACCCACGGCTTCACGGTATCGACCTTCAACGTGCATGCTTCGGCGGAACCGGGCAAGACCGTTTCGGTGAAGTTCAAGGCTGACAAGGAAGGCGTCTATCCGTACTACTGCACGGAATTCTGCTCGGCGCTGCACCTCGAGATGCAGGGCTACCTGCTGGTCAAGCCGAAGGGCTGGAAGCCGATCAAGACGACGCTCGCCAAGGGCAATTACACGGAAGCCGACTACAAGGCGACGGTGAAGAAGGTGGCCGACACCCAGGCGATCATCGATTCCGTGGTGGCCTACATCACCAGCGTGAACTACAAGGACTTCCCGGATGTCGTAGCCATGGTGGAAGACGCGTTCGACCAACTGGGCAAGACCAAGGGCCTGAAGGAGAAGCATGAGGCGTTTGCCGCCAAGAAGGATTGGGAAAATGCCAACCTCTGGGCCGAACAGATCTGGCAATACCAGGTCAAGACCGCCGATCTCGGTCTGCGCGCCAAGACCTACCTTGAACAGAATGGTGCCAAGAAGGTCAAGTAAATCGAGTAGGATTTAGGCAAGTTCTTGGGGGGCAAGTGATACTGCCCCCCCTTCTTTTTACGAAAGGAATATTTATGAAATCTGCCATCAGTTTCGCCGTGCTTGCTTTCGCTGGCGCCACGTTCGCGACCCCCGCCGTGGCTGACGGCAAGGCGCTGTATATGGAAAAGACCTGCGTCGCCTGCCACGGCAAGGACGCCAAGAAGCCCTTGACGCCGGAATATCCCAGACTGGCCGGACAGAACGCCAAGTACGCCGAGAACCAGATGAAGGACATCAAGAGCGGCGCGCGCGCCAACGGCAATACCGCCGCGATGAAGGGCGTCATGCATCTGGTTACGGACGAGGACATCAAGGAACTGGCCAAGTATCTCTCCGAGATCAAATAGCGCGAAGCGGCCATGACGCGGCCGTCTTCGCTGTCTTTTGATGAATATCAATGAACTCTGATGTTGCAGTGTGTCATGATTGCGTCGGTCCCAAAATTCTCACAAGGAACTCAAAATGCACAAGGCTCTCATCGTCGCGCTCTCGGTGGCGCTGACTTCCGGATTCGCGTTTGCGCAGGCGCCGGCAGCCAAGAAGTCAGGCATCGAATCAAAGGATTACAAGTGGAATGCCCAGGAAGGAGAGAAGATCGAGGCGTTGAAGTTTAAGGGGGACGTTAAGGCCGGCAAAGAGGGCTACGAGGTCTGTGGCGCTTGTCACCTGCCGTCGGGGGCCGGGCGTTCCGACGGTACCTTTCCGCAATTGGCCGGACAGCACACCACGGTGCTGATCAAGCAGATGGCCGATATCCGTGCCGGGCTGCGCGACAATCCGACGATGTATCCGTTCGCCAAGGAGCTGACCGACGCCCAGGAACTCGCCAACGTGGCGGCCTATATTCAGAGTCTGTGCATCCCGCTCGACCATGGCAAGTACGAGGGTCCCGACGCCGACAAGCAGGTCGCAGAAGGCAAGGCGATGTACGAGAAGGAATGTGTCGAATGCCACAAGCAGAACGGCGAAGGTGTCAAGGAGAAGTTCTTTCCGGTCCTGGCCGGCCAGCACTACAAGTACCTGCTGCGCCAGATGACCGAAATCCGCGACGGCAAGCGTCGTAACGCCAACCCGGACATGGTCAAGATAATCAAGAAGTACGACGACAAGCAGTTGGTCGCCATCTCCGCCTATCAGTCCAGCCTGCACATGCCGGGCGCGATGTGCAAGGCCAAGGGCGGCAAGAAGTAAGGACGGTTTCATCCGGGGTTCCGCGCGCCGGCATTTGGCGGAGCGCGGAACGCGTCCCGCGAGCTTCACCCCGTAGACAGAGAACAGAATGCGAGACCAGAAAAAACAGAACCTGCTGGTCATCGGCTTGACCCTGGTGGCCTTGGCGGCCTTGATCGCAGCCTATTTCGCGCCGATCTGGTGGGTTTCGCTGACGGCGCCGAATTATCCCAAGGATGCCTTTCCCGACGGAATTCGCATCCATTTTCACTTCAACGGCGTGTTCAACGGTTGTAAGGCGATAGGCAAGGGCACGCGCATGGGCAGCGAAACGCTGCAGACCGACATGGGCGAAGACACCGGCCGTTACAACCCGATCCTGGACAAGAACAAGGATGTGAATAGCGACGCGAAGGGCCTTGACTGCGTTCACGAAATGAACACGATCAACCATTACGTGGGCATGTATCCGATCGACACAGGGTCTCCCGTCGAGTTGCGTTTGTCCAAGTTCATCTTCGGCTGGTTCGCGGTCATGTTGTTGGCCTTCATGGCGACGCAGCGCAAGACGCAACTGACGATTCTGGCTGCGGGTTTCGCCGCGGTTGCCGTGTGGATGGTGGTAGATCAGATCGTCATGGGGCAACTGGACGCCTTCGCGGCTCACTATTACCAGGAGGCGAGTAGTTTTTTCAACCAGCCCGACGTGCTGGACCGCTGGAAAGCCAATCTGATCCTGGCCACCAAGGTATCGATGGCCGGGATGGTTGCGGCGATGGCGGTCATCATGCTGGGCGTTTGGAAGATCCCCAAGTTTTCGTTGCTGCTCGCGCTGCTGCCCGCCCTGATGCCCCTGTTCTTCGTCATCGACTACGCCGGCTGGCTGTGGTTCTTCGGCCACAACATGCACCCCTGGGGCGCCTTCACGGTAAAGCCATTCATGCCGACGGTATTCGGCGAAGGCAAGGTAGCGCAGTTCTCGACCTTCTCCTACCCTTACTGGGGTTACGCATTGTTGCTGGTCGCTTCTGCTTGCCTGATGTTGGCGCTGCTGCTGCGCCGCAGGCAGATGCGCGAGTCAGCGCCGAATTGAAGCGCCCATGAAGCTCTCTCGACGCGCGAAGCGCGGAGGACGCAGAGGCGAGGAGAAAATGCAATATCTGGAAGGCACCGGGTTGCTCGGCGGCATTTGCGTCTCTGGGCCCTCCGCGTCGAAGGCGTTTTCTGTGCTGCTGCGCCGGCGCCGCTGGTTGGCATTGCTGCCGGCATTGCTGCTCGGTGTTTCCTCGCTGCTGGTGGCGCGTCCGGCCGATCGCGATGCGGACGACGACAAGCCGGCGGCATTAGGGTCGTCGGCCGATTTGTCAACCGCGCCGCGCGTCGACGTCGATCGACCCAAACCCACCTTTCCGCTCTATCAGCGCGACAAGCGCGTGCACGGCTTGAGGCCGTTTCAGCTACTGGTGGATGCGGCGCCGGCGGGCTCGACGCTGCAACCGCCCGCCGGCGTCTATGCCGGTCCGGTCGTGATGAGCAAGCCCTTGATCATCGATGGCCGCGGACAGGTGACGATCGATGCCGGAGACAAGGGCACCGTGTTCTCGCTCGAAACCGATGGCGCCGTGCTGCGCGGCCTGCACCTGACCGGTTCCGGGGATTCGCACGACACGGATGACTCCTGCCTCGACGTGCGCGGCAACCGCAACGTGATCGAGAGGCTGGTGATCGACAACTGCCTGTTCGGCATCGACCTCAAGCAATCGCACGAGAATGTTCTGAAATACAACAAGGTGAGTTCCAAGCCGCGCGAGCTCGGAGTGCGCGGCGACGGGCTGCGCCTGTGGTACAGCCATCGCAACCTGGTGGAAGGCAACGAGATCGTCGATTCGCGCGACAGCGTGGCCTGGTATTCCAACGACAATATCTATCGCGGCAACGTCGGAATGCGCAGCCGCTACTCGATCCACTTCATGTTCGCCAACAACAACGTGATCGAGAACAACCGCTTCTACGACAATGCGGTAGGCGTCTATTTCATGTACACCGATGGCGGCGTGATACGCAACAACCTGATTTCCCACGCGACCGGCGCGGCCGGCATGGCGATTGGTTTCAAGGAATCGAGCAACGCCACGGTCGAGGGCAACGAGATCGTGTACTGCGCCGTCGGCATCGGCTCCGACTTGTCCCCTTTTCAGCCCGACAGCACGATCCGGGTGCACAACAATCGCTTCGCCTTCAACGGTGTCGCGGTACAGTTGACCAGCGAACTCGGTGGCAACGTCGTCACCGAAAATGTCTTCGAAGGCAATCTGACGAATGTGGTGCAGGCCGGCCGCGGCAAGGCCGGCCTCAACCAGTGGCGTGGCAATTTCTGGGATGATTATCAGGGATTCGACCGCAATCATGACGGAATCGGCGACACCCCCTACGAGCTCTACGCCTATGCGGATCAGATATGGATCGAACTGCCGCCGGCGCGCTTTTTCAAGACCGCACCGGTGATGGAACTGCTGGATTTTCTTGAACGGCTGGCGCCTTTTTCGTCTCCGGAGATGACGCTGAGGGATGCGCAGCCGCGCTTCACCAGGCCGCCGCCGATGACCGGCGGGGTGACGGGATGAGCGAGCCGAAATCCACCCCGCCGCCGCTGTCGCGCGAGCGCCGGCAGCAGGCGCGCCGGCGCTGGCTGCGCACGATATTGCTGACCGGCGGCGTGATGGGCGCCGCGCTCTCCGGCTTTCTGCCTCTGGTCTACGCGCAGAAGAAGCGCCTGCGGCCGCCAGGGGCGCTGGACGAAAAGGACTTCCTGTCTTCATGCATCAAGTGCGGTCAGTGCGTGCAGGTCTGCCCGGTGCAGGCGATCAAGCTGGCCGATCTGGTGGACGGCATCGGGGTCGGCACGCCCTACATCGATGCCCGCGCGCAGGCCTGTGATTTCTCCTGCGACGCGGTGCAGTGCATCCTCGCCTGTCCGACCGGAGCCCTGGTCTACAAGAAGCCCGTGTTTCTCTCTGTCCGCAAGGGCGCAAGCCTCGCCGCGGCGCCGATTCTCAAGGCCAAGGAGAAGGATCCCGAGCCGACCCTGAACCTCAGGGAGCGCGCCGGCGTCGCCAGGTTGACACGGCCGGAAGCCTGTCTCGCGATTCAGGGCAAGGGCTTCAAGGGGCAGGTGCGCGGCGCGTCGTTCAAGGGACGCATGCGCTACGTCGATGTTGACCGCTGGAAGCCGATCCGCATCAGCCAGCACCCCTATGATCTCGCCGAGTGCGATCTGTGCGTGCGCGAGTGTCCGGTCAAGGGCGCGATTTCCATAGAAACGGTATTCGCGCCGGATGGTTCGAAGCGAAAATCTCCGGTGGTGCACGAGCCCTGCGTCGGTTGCGGTGTGTGCGAGATGATCTGCCCCGTCGAGCCGACCTGCATCGTCATCGAGGCGCGCGAGGTTTGGAATACATGAGCCCCATACTCAGGCGGCGCTTCTTCGACCAGATTGCGGTGATGTTCGGCCGCGAAGCAAAGAAGCCCGTGGATATTTCGGAGCGTGCCCAGCAGATTCATGTGCTGAAGCGCGCCACCAACAAGGAAAGGGTGCAGGCGGCGGCGCTCGCCCATGAGACCGCGCAGAAGGTTCACAAGTGGCGCAATCGGCGCTGGGCGGTGCTGATCGCCGCGAACCTGATGTTTACCTTCTCGTTCTGGTTCGATATCCAGATTCTTGAAGGCGCGCTGACCGCCTCGCGCTTCGTCGGCTTCCATTTGATCGATCTGAACGCCGCGCTGCAGGTGATGCTGGCGCACAAGCACATCATCGTCAATCTGGTGATCGGTACGGCCACGGTCTTCGTCCTCTGGCTGCTGCTGGGGGGCCGCACCTTCTGTTCCTGGGTATGTCCTTATCACCTTGTGGCGGAGCTTGCTGAAAAGGTCCATCTCTTCCTCGTCAAAAAGAAGCTGGTAACCGACCAGTCGATGGATCGCCGCCTGCGCAGTTTGTCCTGGTTCGTCTTTGCCGCGCTCGCCCTGGGCACCGGCTACACGGTGTTCGAAGCCATCTCGCCCACCGGAATTCTGTCCCGGGCGCTGATCTATGGGCCGGGACTGGCCCTGCTGTGGGTACTGGCGCTGCTGGTGTTCGAGGTGTTTTTCTCGCGCCGCGCGTGGTGCCGCTACGCCTGCCCGATCGGTCTCACCTATGGCGTGGTCGGCATCTTCTCGCCGCTGCGCATCAAGTACACGCTGGACAGTTGCTTCCATGAGGGCGACTGCCGGAAGGTCTGTCTCGTGCCCCACGTGCTGGACACGGTGATCAAGGGCCGCGCAGTGGATACCGAAATTCCCATCGGCCCCGATTGCACGCGCTGTGGCCTGTGTGTGGACACCTGTCCGACGGGTTCGCTAAGCTTCGACGTCAAAGGTCTGTCCAAGCTGCTTTGAACCTCGACCTTGGCCGCGACCCCATCCACTCCATGATCCGTTTTTCGAATGTCACAAAGTGCTTTCGCAAGGCGCGCGTGCTCGACGACATCAGCCTCGACATCGGCCTGGCGGAGCGGGTCGCGCTGATCGGTTCCAACGGCGCCGGCAAGACCACGCTGATCCGCTGCCTGCTGGGCGAATACACGTTCGCCGGGCAGGTCCGCATCGACGGCCGCGACCCTCGCAAGGAACGGACGGCGGTCCTGGGCACCATTGGATTCGTGCCGCAACTGCCGCCGCCGCTGAAGATGCCTGTCGCCCAGCTGATTAATTTCTCTGCCGCACTGTGCGGCACCGATGCCGACCGCATCCACCGGCTAGCGCAACGTCTGGGCCTCGATCTGGCGCCGATCCTGACGCGTCCGTTTGTCAAGCTTTCCGGCGGGATGAAGCAGAAGTTGTTGATCGCGATCGCCCTCGGCCGCGAGGCAAAGGTGTTGGTGATGGACGAACCGGCCGCGAACCTCGACCCGGAAGCGCGCAAGATCTTTTTCGAAATCCTCGCCGAACGGCAACAGGACGTCACGATGCTGATTTCCAGCCACCGGCTGAACGAGGTGTCGGCGCTGGTGAATCGGGTGATCGAAATGGACATGGGCAAGGTCGTGCTGGACGACCGCGTGGCCGATGATGTTTCGCTTTCCGGCCAGTTCGTCTGCCGCATATCGATCAGGCGCCGCGACGATGCGTTCGCCAAGGCGATGGGCGCCTGGAATTTCCGCGATCTCGGCGGCGGCGTGGAATGGCAGGGCGAGGTCGCCGGCCCGGACCGACTGCGCTTCATGGGCATGAGCTCGCGCTACGTGGCGCTGATCAGCGACTTCTCTCTGCAGGAATCGGCGGCGATGCGCAATGGGGTCTTGCCTGCCGGGGATGCCGCGGCGCGCCTCGAACTGCGGGCGGAGAGCGCCATCGGCGCGCCGAATTGATGGATCGGCGGCGCTTCCTGGTTGCCGGCTTCGCGCTGACGCCGCTGGCCGCAGCCCTGTCGGCCTGCGGTCATTCCGGCGCATGGCCCGAGGGCATGACCGAGATCAAGTGGGATCGCGACACCTGCGCGCGTTGCAGCATGGTGATTTCCGACCGCCGCTTTGCCGCCGAGCTGCGCGGCGGCGAGAAGAACCTGGCGTTCAAGTTCGATGACATCGGTTGCGCAGTAACCTGGATGCGCGACAAGCTGGCGGACCTCCCCTGGCTGGCGGAGCCTGCCACCCGGGTCTGGGTCGCGGAAATCACCAGCACCGGCGACAGATGGCTCGACGCCCGCAAGGCGTACTACAGCGGCGGCAAGGTCTCGCCGATGGCCTACAACCAGGCCGCAAATGCGTATCCGCAGGCCGGTGCGATGGATTTCGAGGAAATGCGCCAGCATGTTCTGGCACGAGCCAAGTAGGGCACAAGGGAAGATATGACGCAATTCTGGCTCACTGCCAAACTCGACATCGCCGAATCCCTGCGCGCGCGCTGGTTCCAAGTTTACACCCTGGTCTTCGGCGGCATTGTCGCGCTGCTGTTCCTGTTCGGCTTGACGGAATCGCGGGTGCTGGGCTTCATCGGCCTGTCGCGCCTGCTGGTCACCTATATTCAGCTGACCATGGCGATCCTGCCGGTCTTCGTGCTGATCACCACCGTGCGTTCGGTCGCGGGCGACCGAGAGGCCGGCGTCTACGAATATCTGCTGTCGCTGCCGGTATCGCTGGCGGCATGGTTCTGGGGCAAGATTCTCGGTCGCTACATCGTGATCTTCCTGCCGGTGTTCGGTGCCATGGTGCTGGCGGTAGTGATCGCACTGGTGCGTGGCATCGAGGTGCCCTGGGGCATGTTTGCTTACTACACAGCACTTCTGGCGGTGATGGCCGCCTGCTTTCTCGGCATCGGCATGCTGATTTCGGCGCTGGCGCGCAGCACCGACATGGCGCAGGGAGCCGCCTTCGTGGTCTGGCTGACGCTGCTGTTGTTCCTCGACCTGATTCTGCTCGGCGTGATGATTCAGGGCAAGGTGACGCCGGAGGTGGCGGTGAGCATCGCCCTGGTCAATCCGCTGCAGGTGTTCCGCACCGCCGCGCTGGCCTTGTTCGATCCGCAACTGATCGTGCTCGGCCCCTCGGCCTATGTGATCCTCGATCTGTTCGGGGCGACCGGCTACAAGGTCTTCGCCCTGGTCTATCCCACCGCGGTCGGCGCCGCCGCGGCTACTCTGGGCTACCAGTTGTTCCGCCGGGGCGATCTGCCATGAGGCAATGGACGGCCCTGTTGGCGCTGGGAGTCAGCCTGTCGGCCGCCGCGGCCGGAAGCCCTTCGAGTGCGCCGCTGTTCGCCGCGACGCTGTATGACCTGGACAACAAACCCGTCGCCTTTGCGGCCTACAAGGGCAAGCCCTTGATCGTGAATTTCTGGGCACGCTGGTGCGCGCCGTGCCGGGTCGAGATCCCTCTGCTGGCGGAGTTCCAGGCGCGGCTTCGGGTCAGCGGCATCGAGATGATCGGCGTGAATATCGAAAGCGACGCGCCGCCGGTGCGGGATTTCGCCAAGGCCTACGAGATCAACTACACGGTACTGCTCACCCGGGACCAGGGCATCGCCCTGCTGCAGGCCCTGGGCGACGGCTCGGCGGGACTTCCCTATACCATCGTCGTGAATCGGGAGGGCGCCGTCGTGGCCAGCAAGCTGGGCGCCATGAACGCGGCGGAGCTGACCGCGGCCGGCGCAGCGCTGCTCAAGTAGGCTGAAGCGCCGATGCCCGCGATGCAGCAGCGGAACGCTCTCGATGACAGCTTCGGCCGCCAAACCGTGACGTCGGTCGAGCGGCGACGGCGCATCGGTCTGGTGTTCAAGGCGGTCGCGCCGCGCTACGACCTGATGAACGACCTGATGAGTTTCGGCACTCATCGCCTGTGGAAGCGCAAGTTGGCGGCGGGCGTGGCCGATGTCGGCGGAATCGCGGTGGATCTGGCCGGAGGCACCGGCGATGTCGCGCGACTGCTCGCCGATGGGCGCCGCCGCGTGGTGCTTTGCGATCCGAGTCTGCCGATGATGATGGCCGGCAGGACGCGTGGCGACGATGGTCTGGTGTGGCTCGCCGGCGAAGCTGAAAAGCTGCCGTTCGGCGCCGCCAGCGTGGATTTGCTGACCGTTGCCTTCGGCCTGCGCAATGCCACCAGTCTACAACTCGCGCTGGCCGAAATCCTGCGCGTGCTGAAGCCGGGCGGCCGATTTGTCTGTTTGGAATTCTCGCGTCCGGCGGCGTGGCTGGCGCCGCTCTACGACTTCTATTCATTTCAGATCATCCCGCGCTTGGGGGCCTGGGTGGCGCATGAGCCGCTGGCCTATCAATATCTGGTCGAGTCGATCCGGCGCTTTCCCGATCAGCGGGAATTCGCCGTGCTATTGCAACAGGCCGGATTCGCCGCGGTGCATTGGGAGAACCTGTCCTTCGGCGTCGCCTGCCTTCATTTCGGGACCCGCCACCATGAAACCTGATCTGCCCCTGGCGCTGGTCGCCGCGCCGCCCAGCGGCTGGCGCGTCTGGTGGACGGCGACCCGCCCGCGCACCCTGAGCATCGCCGCCACCCCGGTGCTGGTCGGCAGCGCGCTGGCCGTGGCCGAAGGCGCGGCGCCGGCCTGGTTCGCGATGCTGACCGCGCTGGCCTGTGCGGTGCTGATCCAGGTGGGCACCAACCTGCATAACGACGCGGCGGATTTCGAGTGCGGCAACGATCGGCCCGATCGCATCGGGCCGCTGCGGGTGACCGCGGCGGGGTGGGCGAGCCCGGCGGCGGTGCGCCGCGCGGCGGCCATCAGCTTCGCGCTGGCGCTGATTCTCGGCATTTATCTGGTGACCGTCGGCGGCTGGCCGATTTTTGCCACTGGCCTGGCGTCGCTGGGCGCCGGCTGGTCGTATTCCGGCGGCCGCCACCCGATCTCGCGCACTCCTCTGGGTGAGCTGTTCGTGCTGGTTTTCTTCGGCCTGGTCGCGGTGACCGGCAGCCACTGGCTGCAGAGGGGTTCCGGGTCGTCCAATGTCCTGCTCGCCGGCTTGGCGGTCGGCTTGCCGGCGGCCGCGGTGCTGCTGGTCAACAACTACCGCGATCTGGAAGACGATCTGCGCAGCGGCCGGCGAACCCTGGCGGCGGTCATCGGGCGCGCGAACTCGCGCTTGCTGTATGCCGCGATGATGCTGCTGCCGTTTGCCTTGCTGCCGCTGCTGGCCATGCGCGGCATGAGGGGCGCATTGCTGGGGCTGCTGGCCATTCCCTTCAGCGCGCACTTGATCCGCCGCCTTTACCGCACAGCGCCCGGGCCGCAACTCAATCTGCTGCTGGCGGGAACCGCGCAGGCCGGGTTCGCGATTGGTCTGCTGCTGTCGATCGGCGTATTGCTGTGAATTTGGCGGTGGTCGAGCTGTGGTTGCCGTTGGCATTGGCCTTCATCATGTTTTCATTGGGGCTGACGCTGGTGGTCGGCGACTTCAGGCAGGTCTTGACGCGGCCAAAGGCCGTGGCGATCGGTCTCGTCGGCCAGATGGCGATGGTGCCGCTGATCGCTTTCGGGCTCGCCCGGGTCGCGGGCCTGACTCCCGAAATGGCCGTCGGCCTGATGATTCTCGCCGCCTGTCCGGGAGGGGTCAGCTCCGGCCTGCTGACCCATCTGGCGCGCGGCGACACGGCGCTGTCGATTTCCCTGACGGCAGTGACCAGCCTGGGTGCCGCCGTTTCCGTGCCTTTCGTGCTGGACATTTCGATGCGTTACTTCCTGGGAAGCGGCGCCGGCGTGGATTTGCCGCTGGCGGGAATCGTGCGCGGCGTGTTTCTGCTGACCACCGTGCCGGTGCTTGCCGGCATGAGCCTCCGGGCCTGGCGCCCGGCGCGCGCGCTGCGCCTGGCGCCGGCGGCGGGCCGTCTGGCGACGGCCTTGTTCGTGCTGATCGTGCTGGCCACATTCTTCAGTCAGCGTCAGGTGCTGCTGGACAATCTCGCTGGCATAGGTCCGGCGGCGATGCTGCTCAACCTGCTGGTGATCGGCACCGGCTTCGCCATGGCCGCGGGCGCGGGATTGGCCCGTCGCGACCGGATCGCGGTGGCCACGGAATGCGGTTTGCAGAACGCCGCCGTGGGAATCTTCATCGCGGCCAACGTCATGCATTCGCCGGCGCTGACGGTGCCCAGCGTGGTGTACGCGCTGCTGATGAATTTCGGCGCGATCGGCTTCGTGCTGGCGATGCGCGGCGAGCGCCGCATCGCCGGCGCCCAAGGCGCCAATCCCGGATGCGGATGAGCGGGCTGCTGTGCCTGCTGGCATGGCTGGCCGTGCCGGTCCAGGCGGCAGCCCCGGCATCGCTGCAGGCGCTGATCGATGCCACGCCGGCCGGGGGTCGCTTGCGCCTGCCCCCCGGCAGCTATGCGGGCCCCGCGACGATAGGCAAATCGATGACGCTGGACGGCGGCCGCCAGGCCACCGTTGTCGGCGATGGCCGAGGCACGGTGCTGTCCGTCGCGGCGAATGCGGTGACGATTCGCGGTCTGCGCGTGACCGGCAGCGGCGACTCGCATGACCGGATCGACGCCGGCATCCTGCTGCAGGGAGATGACCACTTGATCGAGGACAACGAACTCGACGACGTGCTGTTCGGCATCCACCTCAAGCAAGTCAATCGCTCGCGCATCGCCGGCAACCGGGTTACCGGCAAGCAGCTGCCGCCGGCCCTGCGTGGCGATGCGATTCGAATGTGGTACAGCCGTCACAACGTGGTCGAGGGCAATCGTTTCGTGAGGGCCCGCGACCTGACACTCGCCAACTCGGCGGACAACCGGATTGTCGGCAACTGGTTTACCGATGGCCGTTACGGGATGCACATCATCTTTTCGCCGCGCCTGCGGGTGGAGAACAATCGGCTCGCGCATACCGGCACCGGCATCGTCGCGCTCTATTCGCCGGATCTGGTCCTGCGCGGCAACCATGTGGCCCATGCCCTCACCGACGGCGGCGGTGGCATCGTGTTGAAGGAAAGCGACGATGCGCTGCTCGAAAACAACGAGGTGCTGCATTGCTCGGTGGGTCTGCGGGTCGACGCGCCGCCACAGTCCGTGGGTGCCTTGACGGTGCGCAACAATCGCTTCGCGCATAACATCGTCGGCGTGTTCATCTACGGCGAAGAGGGCGGCCATCGCTTTTTCGACAACCGCTTCGAGAACAACCTGACGACCGTGGCGATCAGCGCGCCGGGTGCCGGCAGCGCCAATGTCTGGCGCGCCAATTACTGGGACGAGTATCAGGGATTCGATCGCGATGGCGACGGCATCGGCGACCTGCCGCACGAGACCTACCTGTTTGCCGACCGGATCTGGATGGAAACGCCGATGGCGACTTTCTTCCGCAACTCGCCAGTGCTCGAATTGCTCGACTTGCTCGAACGCCTGGCGCCATTTTCCGCTCCGCTGCGGATGCTTCAGGACCCGGCGCCGAGAATGCACTGAGCGTCAGTCCAACGCTCTACAATCAAGTTCGCCAGCCAACAAAGGAAAGCTCCGTGAAACCGATAAATGCCATGATCGTCCTGCTGACATTCGTCGTAGCCCCCGGCGCGGGTCATGCGGCCGATGCCGATGCCGGACTGCGGGCCATTCAGGCCCTGGGTGGAGTGAACGGCCAGGCGCTGGCCTGTTCCGAGGTCCAGGCCGCGGCCCGCGCCAAGTCCCTGATGCTGGCTCACGCCCCCAAGACCCAGCGCTTCGGCGTCGCCTACGAGGAGGCCACCCAGGCCGCGTACTTGGCGCAAACGCGCGGCACGGACCCCTGTCCGGATGCCATCAGCTTGACGGACCGGATCAACCGTCTCGCGCTGGAACTTGCGACAACGCTTCCCGTGGTCGCAGCGGAGCCCAGGTAGCGTGTCGCGGCAAGCCGCCGCCGTTGTCGTCGCGCTGCACTGCTGGCAGATGCCTTACGCATTGGCCGAAGCGCTCGGCGGCGGCCGACATCCGTCCGCGTCCGACCAGGCGGCGGTCCTCGCCCCGCGCTATCTGCTGATGAACGCGCAGGGCAGGGCGGTCAGCGATGAGGATTTTCGCGGCCGCTTTCAACTGGTCACCTTCGGCTTCGTCTCCTGCCCCGATGTCTGCCCGACCACGCTCTTGCAGTTCAAGCAGATCCTGCAAGCCCTGGGCGACAAGGCTGAAGGCCTGCAGGCGATATTCATCACGGTGGATCCCGAACGCGACACCGCTCCAATCCTTTTGGAATACACGCGCACCTTCGATCCGCGCATTCTCGGACTGAGCGGATCGCCCGAGCTGGTGCGCCGCGCCGCGGAGAGCTTTCGCGTGCAATTCGAGAAGGTCCGCGAGCCGGGCGCGGCGCCGAACATCTACACCATGAGCCATACCGCCGGCATGGTACTGCTCGACCCCCAGGGACGCTTCGTCGCCCGGTTTCCCTACGCACTTACCGCCGGCGAAATAGCGCAACGGATTCGGCGGGCGATGACGGCCGCCGCGCGCTAGGTCCGACAGGAGCCCCCGGACATCGCCCCGCGCCGCCACTTCCTTGCCGCGAGCGCCGCGCTGGGGGCAGCGCTGTGCGTGCCACGGGCAGGCGGGCAACCACTGGGCGAGTTGCTGCCGGCGCCCGCCGGCCGTCGCGTGCTGATCGTCGGCGGCGGCTGGGGGGGCCTCACCGCTGCGCGCCTTCTGCGCCAGTTGGCTCCCGAACTCGATGTCATTCTGATCGAGCAGGATTCCGCCTTCCGCTCGCTGCCGCTGTCCAACAAGTGGCTGGTGGACAGAACAGCCGATGAACTGGTGCGGCAAGACTACGCGCTGCCGGCGCGGGCCTATGGCTACCGGGCGATTCGCGCCGAGGTCAATGCAATCGACCGCGAGCGGCGCCGTATTCATACCGAACAAGGCGTGCTGGGCTACGACTGGCTGATCCTGGCCGCCGGCATCCGCCATGATTACCGGCCGTGGTTCGGCGACGATGCGCGTCCCGCCGAGCAGGCGCGCCGCCTGTACCCGGCCGGTTTTCTGCCTGGCGAACTGGACGCCGTGAGACAGAAACTTGCCGACTTCAGGGGCGGCGATCTGCTGATGACCGTTCCGCCGTCCCCCTGTCGCTGTCCGCCGGCGCCCTACGAGCGGGCGGTGATGATCGCCTGGATGCTCAAGACCCGGCGCATCAAGGGGCGGCTGATCCTGGTCGATCCCGACGCCGGCATGCAGCGCTTCAATCGGGTCTTCGCCGAGCGTTACACGGACCAGATCCTGCACCTGACCCATGCCCAGGTGAAGGCGATCGATCCCTTCCGCAAGACGCTGAGCACCGAGTTCGACGAGATCAAGTTCGATGACGCGATCTTGATTCCTCCGCAGCAAGCGGCGGACCTGGTATGGCAGGCGGGCCTGATCGGTCGCGATGCCGCGGGAAAGGCCACCGGCTGGGCCGAGTGCGATCCGCTGCACCTGCATGCGCCCGGCGACGAGCGGGTATTCCTGATCGGCGACCTGCTGGGCAAGGTCTCGCCGCTGTTTGGGCACTACCCGAAGAGCGCCCACATGGCCTGCCGGCAGGCCGCGATTGTCGCCGCGGAGATCGCCGGCCGGGCGCGCGCCAAGCCGCCCGCGCCGCAACTGCCCGCTAGCGTGTGCCACGTGTATACGGACGCCGAACCGCTGGAGATGATGCGCATTGACACCCAATACCGCCTGCGCGGCGACGGCCTGATCAGCCAGACCGTGCGCCAGCACGAGGACCCGCAGCCGCGCGGCGAAGACGTGCATTGGGCGCAGGGTCTGTACGGTGCAATGCTGGCGCCGGACGTCGCCATTGACAGGGGTGCAGCGGACTAGGACACTTGTGGTTCCGCGCCTGAACTTTCTGCTCCATATGTGATGCCATGAAGAATTCAGTGAAGCTCTATGTCGGCGACGCGCTCGGGAAGTATGGCTTTCCCGGTGGCCATGCCTTCGGCCCCGACCGGCAGGATGCGTTCTGGAAGGAAGCGCTGAAGCAGGGGATCGACAAGCGGGTGGGGATCGTCGATCCGCGCATGGCGACCGAAGAAGAACTGCATCGTTTCCACACCCCGGAGCATGTCGCCTGGGTGAAGAAGAAATCCGCCGACGGTTACGGCCTCATCGATTATGGCGATACACCGGCCTGCCCCGGCATCTTCGAAGCGGCGATGACGGTGGCGGGATCGGCGCTGCACGGGCTCGACACGATCATGAGCGGTGACGCGCTGCGCACCTTCCAGCCGGTCGGCGGGCTGCACCACGCGCGGCGCGACGCGGCCGCCGGATTCTGTGTGTTCAACGACATTGGAGTGGTGATCGACACGCTGCGCGCGCAGTTCGGCGTCAAGCGCATCGCCTACGTGGACATCGACGTGCACCACGGCGACGGGCTGTACTACGACTACGAGGACGATCCTGACCTGATCTACGCCGACATCCATCAGGACGGGCGCACGCTCTACCCCGGGACCGGCCACGTGAATGAGATCGGCCGCGGCGCGGCGCGCGGCACCAAACTCAATATCCCGCTGCTGCCGGGCATGGGGGACAAGGAATTCTTCGCCATATGGCCGGTGGTCGAGGCCCACCTGCGCAAGTTCAAGCCGGAATTCTTCCTGTTCCAGTGCGGAGCCGACAGCCTGGCGGGAGACCCTCTGGCCATGCTGCAGTACTCGCCCGCGGCGCACGCGCATGCGGCGAAACGCCTATGCGTTCTGGCCAATGAGATGGCCGCCGGGCGCATCATGGGCTTCGGTGGCGGCGGCTACAACCGTGCCAATCTCGCCGCCGCGTGGTGCGCCGTGGTCAGCGAGTTCATCAGGGGATCGGAAGGCTGAATTGGGGCTTGGAACTTGCAACCGAGTCAATTGACGAGGAGATGGCGATGAAGAAGTTTCTGGCAGCAATGCTGATCGTTCTGGGCACCAGTGCTTTTGCGGAACAGCAGTCGGCTCCCGTGAGTCCGGCGGTGCCCGGCATCAAAGCGGGTCCGGGCGTGTCTTACACCGTCTGGGCAACAAAGCTGGTCGAGCCGCGCGGCTTGCTTGCTGATTCCGCGGGAGGCCTTTGGGTTGTCGAAGAAAAGGCCGGGAGGGTTGTCAAGGTCGCCAAGGACGGTACCGTCACCAAGATCGCGGAGGGCTTTCAAGCCCCTCATGACATCGACATCGACGCGCAGGGAAATTTGTACGTTGCCGAGACGGCCCCAGACCGGGTGATGGCGATTTCACCGGCGGGGGTGGTCACGACGTATGCGGATGGCTTCAAGGGACCGGTCGACCTGGCATTCAATCCGCACGGCGAACTGTTGGTGTGTGAACTTGTGGGCGAGAAGGTGATTGCGCTGAAATCACCCACGGAAAGGCGGACTCTGGTTTCGGGATTCAAGCCTCATGGCCTGGCTTTCGACAAAATGGGAGCAACCATCGTCAATGACTGGTCTGGGGGTCGCGTCGTCCGGGTTGCCGCTGACGGGCAGGTAGAAGTACTTGCGACTGACGTGCAATCGCCAATCGGGGTGGCGATTGGCCGATCCGGAGATCTTTATGTGGCCGAACGTAAAGCCGGCAGGCTTCTCAGAATCAGACGAGACGGCGGTCGGACGGTCCTGCTGGAGGGGCTGGCGTCGCCGCGGGATCCGATCTTTGACCCCCAGGGCAACCTTTACGTCGCCGAGACTGATGCTGGGCGCATACTGAAGTTGTCGGGTGACTCCTGGTAGCTGCGACGGTAGCCGATGGGCGCCGGCACGCCGGCGTCCGCGGCCGTGATCAAACGATCTGCGCAGCGAAGGACCCCGCCATGCAGCGACTCGTCAATAGGCAGGTCAGACTGAAATCGAGACCATCCGGCATTCCGCAAGCGGAGCACTTCGAGATTGTCGAGGCACCCGCGGCTGATCCTTCGGATGGCCAGGTTCTGGTTCGCAACATCTATCTTTCGGTCGAACCGGCAATGCGCGGGTGGGTCTCCGCAGTCGCCAATTACTCCGAGCCGGTGGCCCTTGGCGCGGTGATGCGATCGCTGGCCGTGGGGCGCATCGAGGCTTCGCGCCATCCCGGTTTTCAGGCGGGCGAGTACGTCACGGGAATGTTTGGCTGGCAGGACTATGCCGCTGTAGATGGTGAAGCGATCCAGCGCAAGGTCGTGGATCCAGACCTGCCGATTTCGACATCGCTCGGCGTCCTCGGCCTGAACGGCTTGACAGCCTATTTCGCCTTGCTCGACATTGGCGAACCGAAGTCGGGCGAAACCGTAGTCGTTTCCACCGCAGCGGGAGCGGTCGGCTCGTGCGTTGGCCAGATTGCCAGGATCAAGGGCTGTCGCAGCATCGGCATCGCCGGTGGTCCCGCCAAGTTGCGGCTGTGCCGCGATGAATTCCGTTACGACGCGGCCGTTGACTACAAGGCTGACGATTTCGAGTCCGCCCTGGATGCCGCCTGCCCGCAGGGCGTCGACGTGTATTTCGACAATACCGCCGGCCGGATCAGCGATGCGGTGATGTGCCGCCTCAATGTCGGCGCTCGGGTCATCATCTGCGGTACCGCGTCGATTTCCAGTTGGGACCCGATTCCCCGGGGTCCGCGGGTGGAGCGCCATCTTCTCGTAAAGCGCGCGCGCATGCAGGGTTTTCTGATCTTCGATCATGTCCCGCGGTTTCCCGAGGCGCTGCAAGAGCTGGGCAACTGGGTACGCGGCGATCTAATCCGCTATCGAGAGGACATTCTCGACGGAATCGAACATGCCGCGGGTTCGATTGCCGGTCTTTATCGTGGCGAAAACCTGGGCAAGCGCCTGATTCGCATCGCTCCTGAAGCATGCTGATGTTGCAGGGGCTTTGGCAATGCACCGCGATTGGCACGCTGGGACGTGCTGTATCAACCGCTGCAACTGTCGACCGCCCCGGACTGGAGTCGGAAATGCCTAGGAGCCTAGTTCAGTAGGAATCATGCCCCGCGTTGAGACCAGGATCGGATGGATGCAAGGCGCAGTGCCGCTCTCTCAATGACGCGCGAAAACGCTGGTCTTGCCGTCGGGTCCGACCAGCAGCGTGCTGTAGGCTTCGCGGCGGATGTCCTTGTCCTGGCCGGCATTGTCGAGAATGGTGCACGCGGTTTCGCAGACCGGGTTGGACGCCTCGCGTCCCGGCGAGCCGCGCGGCAGGCCGGGGACCGCCAGGCCGCGGGCCTTGGGCCGCTCCTTGAGCAGCAGCTTGATGTCTTCGGCCGGGACATGGCCCTCGATAAAATAGCGGGCGACTCTGGCGGTGTGCACGGATTCGAGTCCCGCCGGCACATTGAGCCAGCGCTTGAGCCGCGGCATCGTGGCAAGCGGCCTTTCCTCGATGGTGACTTCGAAGCCGTTCTGACGCAGATGGTCGGCCCAGTCGATGCAGGCCAGGCAAGGACTGGGCGCGTAGACCACAACCGGCGGCAAGGACGCGTCGTCGGCGGCGGCAATACTGCATAGCGTCGCCGCGAGCAGCAGCAGCGCGGCGCGGAAAAGCGTCAGCATGGTTTTCCCGGCTTGCAACCCTTGAGGATCCACAACGAGATCACGCCGGCCAGCTCGTCGGCGCGGACCTTGCGCGCCATGCTCAATACATCACGTCCGGCGCCGGTCTTCAGCATCGGGTCGGCGCCGGCTTCCAGCAGCAGCTTGCCGTTCTCGGTACGCGTGGCAAAGGCAGCCATGTGCAGCGGCGTGCGGCCATCGCCGTCGCGGGCGTTCACCGCGGCGCCGGCGGCCAGCAAGGCTTTGAGCGGGCCGCTGTCCTCGTTCAGCGCGGCGTAGTGCAGCGGCGTGGCGCCGAGTTCCGTGCGCGCGTCGCGCGCCCGCGGCGTGGTCTTGAGGATGCTCTCGACCTGCTGGCGCGTGCCCATCCGGGCGGCGTCATGAATCGGCTGCTCGTTCATGCCCAGCGTGGCTTCGGCCGCAGGCGCCGATCCGGCGGGTAGCGCAACGGCAAGCAGCAGCGCGCTCCCGCGAAGGAGTCTGTTGCTTCTTGCGAGGAAGGTCTTCATGGTCATTTCTCGTGTTCCACGCCGACATCGGATATCCGCGCGATGGGTTTTTGCCGGGATCGGGAACATAATATCCCGCCCGCCACTTGACGGGCATCAAAGCGCCTCGCGCCGCCATTGCGCTTGAATGCCGCCATGTTCAGAATTTCCCAATTCATGCAGGAAATCGCCGCGCCGACGCCCATCGGGCCGGTGCGCCGGCCGCCAGGGCCGGTGGTCATCTGGAACCTGATTCGGCGCTGCAACCTGACGTGCAAGCATTGCTATTCCATTTCGGCCGACAAGGATTTTCCCGGTGAACTGAGCACCGCCGAAATCTATCGCGTGATGGACGAGCTCAAGGCCTTCCGCGTGCCGGCGCTGATCCTGTCCGGCGGCGAACCGCTGTTGCGGCCCGACATCTTCGAGATCTCGGCGCGATCCAAGGCGATGGGCTTCTTTACCGCGCTGTCCTCCAACGGCACGCTGATCGACGGCCCGACATTCGAGCGCATCAACGCCATCGGTTACGACTATGTCGGCGTCAGCCTCGACGGCCTCGGCGCGACGCATGACAAGTTCCGCCGCAAGCAGGGCGCCTTCGATCTGTCGCTGGCGGGCATTCGCCTGTGCCGCGAGGCGGGCTTGAAAGTCGGCGTCCGCTACACGATGACGCAGGACAATTTCCAGGACCTGCCCGGCCTGCTCAAGCTGGTCGAGGACGAAGGCATCGACCGCTTCTATTTCTCGCACCTCAATTACGCCGGGCG
>WBZP01002250.1_pt1 | contig 22432 bp, 22 predicted proteins | sample 5204301 | NCBI WGS metagenome assembly WBZP01 (sample SAMN12412401, study PRJNA552823) | activated sludge metagenome | isolation source: activated sludge from nitrification reactor of wastewater treatment plant... | place: USA: Pennsylvania | collected 2017
GCCGAGTTCAGCCGCCCTGGCCAGCAGCCCCTCGCTCTCGATGGTGTCCAGCACCGCCAGGCCGGCCGCCGCCGCGAGTGGGTTGCCCCCGAAGGTGGACCCATGTTGGCCCGCGGTGAGGAGGCCCGTCGCGGTGGGGCCGAAGGTCACCAAGGCCCCGATGGGCACCCCGCCGCCGAGCCCTTTAGCCAGGGTCATGGCATCCGGCTGAATCCCGGCCTCCTGGAAGGCGAACCACGACCCGGTGCGCCCAATCCCGGTTTGGATCTCGTCCAGAATCAGGAGTGCGCCGGACGCGGTGGCGATCTCGCGTGCTGCCCGCAGGTAACCCGAGTCCGCAGGCATGACGCCGGCCTCGCCCTGGATCGGCTCCAGGATGATCGCGCCGGTGTCTGGGCCGACGGCCGCGGTGAGCGCCGCGATGTCGCCAAAGGACACATGGGTGACCCCCGGCAGCAGCGGTGCGAAGGGGTCGCGATAGGCCGCCTTGTGAGTGAGCGCCAGAGCCCCCGTGGTCCGCCCATGAAAAGCGCCCTCGGCGGCCACCAGGCCAGATCGGCCGGTGCGCCGGGCCAGCTTGATCGCGGCCTCGATCGCCTCGGCGCCGCTGTTGGCGAAGAAGACCCCCGAGCCATCGGGCGCTCCGGCATACTGCACAAGCCGCTCGGCCAAGGTGATCTGCGCGGTGGACGTGAAGAAGTTGGAGATGTGCACCAGCGTCGCGACTTGCTTGCTGACCGCACTCACCAAGGCCGGATGGTTGTGCCCCAACGCATTCACCGCGATGCCGCCGACGAGGTCCAGGTAGCGCTGCCCATCGACATCCCAGACCCAGGCACCTTCACCGTGGTCGAGAACCAGGCTGGGGGTGCCGAACACGCGAATCAGTGCATGGTCGTAGCGATCTAGCCACTCCTGACCCCGGGTCATGACGCCCCCTGCCTCGGCTCACCGTCAGGCATGATCATCGTGCCAATGCCCTCGGAGGTAAACACCTCGAGGAGCAGGGAATGCGGCTGGCGCCCATCCACCACATGGGCTCGCGGCACTCCCGCCTCAACCGCCCGAATGCAGGCCTCCAACTTGGGGATCATCCCCTCATCGACCCGCGTGAGCAGTTCCCGGGCATCCGAGAGCGTCAGTCTGGAGAGCAGGCTGGCCCGGTCCGGCCAGTTGGCATAGACGCCTTCGACGTCGGTGAGCACGACAAGTTTGCGCGCACCCAGGGCCGCCGCGAGCGCCGCCGCTGCGGTATCGGCGTTCACATTGAGCACCGCCCCGCTAGGGCCGCCCACCTCCGGGGCGATGGTCGACACCACCGGAATGCGGCCGGCGGCCACCAAGTCCAGGACGGCGGCCGGATTGACTTCCACCACGTCCCCAACCAGGCCTAGGTCGTGGTGTTCGCCGTCGACCACAACGCCGCGGCGCTGGGCGCCCAGGAGGCCGGCGTCCTCGCCGGAGAGGCCGACAGCCACCGGGCCATGCTGATTGAGCAGGCCCACCAGCTCACGGCCGACCTGGCCGGTGAGCACCATGCGCACGACCTCCATGACCTCGGGGGTCGTGACCCGTAGGCCACCACGGAACTCCGAGGGCAGGCCGAGCCGCTCCAGCATGGCCTTGATCTGCGGCCCGCCGCCGTGCACGACGACCGGACGCAAGCCGGCATACCGCAGGAAGGCAATGTCCTGAGCGAAGGCCGCCTTCAGCGAGTCATCGACCATGGCGTTGCCGCCATACTTGATGACGACCAGGGCACCGCGGAAGGCCTCGAGCCAGGGCAAGGCCTCGACCAGGGTGGTGGCCTTGGACTGGGCCACACGCAAGGCCGCGGCGTCGATGGCGCCGCGCAGCACGCCGGGAACCGAAGGCGCGGTCATGATGAATACGCCGAGTTCTCGTGGACGTAGTCATGGGTCAGGTCGTTGGTCCACACCGTGGCGCTCTCTGAGCCGGCATGAAGGTCGATCACTACGTGGCACTCCCGGGAGCTCAGATCCACCAGGGCCCGATCCTCCCCGAGGCCACCCGCGCGAGCGACCTGAACCCCATTCATGACGACATCCAGCGCGGTCGGGTCGAAAGCGGCCGCGGTGGTGCCGACGGCGGCGAGCACCCGGCCCCAGTTGGGGTCATTGCCGAAGACCGCACACTTGAACAGGTTGTTGCGGGCGACCGCGCGGGCCACCTCGAGCGCATCGGCTTCGGAGGCCGCCTGGCGAACCTCGATCGAGATGTCGTGATGGGCACCCTCCGCGTCCGCAATGAGCGCGCGGGCCAGGGTGGCACACACCTCGGTCACCGCTTCGGTCAGATCCTCGATCGACGGCTGCACCCCGCTGGCCCCGGAGGAGAGCAACAGGACGGTGTCATTGGTCGACATGCAGCCGTCGGAATCGATCCGGTCAAAGGTGCGCGAGGTGGCCGAGCGCAGCACCCCGTCCAGCGTCGCAGGGTCGACCACCGCATCGGTGGTGAGCACGACCAGCATGGTCGCCAGCGCGGGCGCGAGCATGCCTGCGCCCTTGGCCATGCCGCCGACGCTCCAGCCCTCCCGAGTTGCGGCGGCGGTCTTGGGCACCGTATCCGTGGTCATGATCGCCCGGGCGGCCAGATCGCCACCATCGGCGCTGAGCTGCGCGCATGCGGCATCAACCCCGGCAAGCACGAGATCCATCGGCAGCCGGGCACCGATGAGCCCGGTCGAGCAGATCGCGGTGTCGCCGGGCGCCACGCCCAGCGCGGCCGCGGCATACTCGGCGCTTCGATGCGTGTCCTGGAAGCCAGGCGCCCCGGTGCAGGCGTTGGCGCCACCGGAGTTGAGCAGGACGGCATCCACCCGGCCATCGGCCAGGACCTGCCGTGACCAGGTGACCGGCGCAGCCTGCACCCGATTGGTCGTGAAGACTCCCGCCGCATGGAAGTCTGGGCCGTCATTGACCACGATCGCCAGATCGGGGGCGCCACTGGACTTCAGCCCGGCAGCGACCCCGGCGGCTCGAAAGCCCGCAGGCACGGTCACGCTCATGCCGTCTCCCCCGACCAGACGGAGGTCGGCGTGACGACCTGGTCAGCCTTGCGCAGCGCGTCTATGGCGACGTCGATGTCCTCGCTGCGAATGAGCACCCAATCCGTGTCGAAGGTCGACACGGTGAGCGCGGTCAGGCCCACCGCGGCGACCGGGGAGAGGATGCTCGCCAGGACTCCGACCATCGCGAAGTCCAACGGCCCGGCCACCTCCAGCGCACGGAACGGGCCCTCGCTGCGAGCGCTCGCCGGGACGGCCTCGCGCAAGGTCACGACCGAGGTCTCGCTATTGCTGCGAGCGAGCACCTGAAGCGGCCCCGTACGCCAGGCAAATGCGGGTTCCTCATCCGGCGCCAAGCGCACGATGGCCAGGTCCTCCGGGTGCGCGAAGAGATGCAGGGGCATACGACTCATGGGGCCACTCCCGCCATGGGCAGTCCGGTGCCTTCGGGGAGCCCGAGGGCAAGGTTGAGGCACTGCACGGCCGCGCCGGCGGTGCCTTTGGTGAGGTTGTCGATCGCGGCGACCGCAATGACCCGACCGACACGCGGATCGAGGGTGACCTGCAGATGCGCCACATTGCTGCCCAGGACGCTGGCCGTGCTGGGCCAGCTGCCCTCCGGCAGCAGGTGCACGCACGGTTCATCGGCATAGGCCTGCACCCACGCGGCCCGGACCACTTCGGCGCTCACCCCGGGGTTCACCCGGGCCGTGCAGGTAGCCAGAATGCCGCGGGGCATCGGCGCCAAGGTGGGCGTGAACGAGACCGTGACATCGCCTCCCCCGGCGGCCGAGAGGTTCTGCTCGATTTCGGGCGTATGCCGGTGCACACCACCCACGCCATAGGGACTCATGGCGCCCATGACCTCAGCGCCGAGCAGGTGCGGCTTGAGTGACTTGCCGGCGCCGGAGGTGCCCGAGGCCGCCACCACGGTGATATCCGTCCCGGAAATCACCCCGGCCTGCACACCAGGAGCCAACGCGAGGCTGACCGCGGTCGGATAACACCCGGGCACGGCGATCCGGCGGGCACCGTGCAGGACTGTGCGCAGCTTGCCGGCCGGGGTGACCAATTCGGGCAGGCCGTAGGGCCAACTACCGGCGTACGGCGTGTCGTAGAAGGCAGTCCAGGCCTGGTCGCTGCGCAGCCTGAAATCCGCACCGCAGTCGATGACGACGACCGACTCGGGGAGCGCCGCCGCGATCGCTGCCGAATGCCCATGCGGCAGCGCCAGGATCACGGCGTCATGTCCGGCAAGGACCTCGACGCTGGTGTCCTGGATGATCCGGTCGGCCAGCGGGGTGAGCTGCGGGTGGATGCTCCCCAGGGCGCTGCCCGCACTCGAAGCAGCCGTCAGGGCACCGATCTCGACGTCGGGGTGGCCCAGCAGCAGCCGAAGCAACTCTCCGCCGGCGTAGCCGCTCGCTCCGGCGATTGCCACAGAAACCATGTGCATATTCTTGCATGCACAAGCAAATGCATCCAATCGGTTAGGGCAGCGGGTCGTCACTCCCCCAACGCTGCAGCGTGAGGGTCCGATCGCCATCGAGCAACGGCTCGCGTGCCCGATCGGTCAATGACGCGATCGTGTCGACCCCGGCCCGCACGTGCCGACCCGACCAGGCGTCCAACTCCCCCGCAGCCATAGCCAAGGCCAGCGCAAGCACGTCACCGGGCTGGGTCCACTCGGACCGCCCGTCGTGCGCCCGCATGCTCATGGTCATGTCGGTACGAACCACCCCGGGGGCAAGGTCGAAGGTGAATATGCCGCGGGCGGCATACTCCTGGGTCATCATGGTCAGCCGGGACAGCGCACCCTTGCTCACGTTGTAGGCCGTGGACACCGCCGTGGGTCGATATGCCGCGCCGGAGCTGAGGTTGATGATCCGCCCACCGCCCTGCGCCAGCATGACCGGAATGACCGCTCGCGTCATGAGATAGGGACCACGCAGGTTGACCTCGACCGTGCGCCACCAGTCCTCGGGATCACTGTCGACGAGGGAGACCTCCGCGTCGATGACACCGGCATTGTTGACCAAGAGGTCAATGCGGCCCTGCCGCTCGACGATCTCGGCCACCCACTCGGAGACGGCTTGCGGGTCGGTTACTGGGGCGACCGCGGTGGAACCGCGCTCGACCGCCCAGCCGTCATCCTCGAGGCCATCGGCAAGCTGGCGACCAATGCCGCGCGACGCGCCCGTCACCACGGCGACCGGACCAGCGCCGGTGCCCTCGAGGTCCTCGGGCGGGACGTCGCTCACGTCCGCTGCACCGCCTGATGGTCGCTCGCCGCGGCCGCCACCGCCTGATCACGCAGCTGGGTGACCTCATCGGTCGTGAGCGTGCGGTCGGGCGCCCGGAAGACCAGCCGGTAGGCCAGCGACTTGCGTCCGGCCCCCACCTGGTCGCCTCGGTAGACATCGAAGAGGGTTGCGGACTCCAGTTGCTCCCCAGCGCCGCGGCGCAGGCTTGCCTCCAGCGCCGCAGCGGGCACCGCGTCCGCGACGACCAGGGCGATGTCCTGGTAGGCCAGCGGTGAGGTCACCAGCGTGCGCGCCGCCGTGGTGCCTTCGCTGGCGATGGTCAGCACGTCAAGGTCGAGTTCCGCAGCCACAGTGCGCGCCGAGAGACCCAGGGACGCGATGACCTTGGGGTGCAATTCACCGGCGTGCCCGACGGTGGTCCCGTCGGCGAGAATGATTTCGGCGCAACGTCCCGGGTGAAATGGCATCGTCGCGCTCGCACGAGCGCTCAAGGGCACTCCCAGCGCGGCGCCCACCGAGTGCGCGAGGGCGATGACATCGGCCGCATCGACGTGACGTCCGCGGCCCCACCAGCCGGCGCGCTCACGGTCGCCCGCCAGCAACATGCCCAGGTGGCGAGGTTGTGGCGGAACCGCAGCATAGATCTGCTCGAGCACCTCGTTCGACGGATGCACGCCGACGTCAACGGTCGGGGCGGTGCGCTGCTCACCCACACGGGCCACCACTTGGCCCACCTCGAAGAGGCCGATATCGCGCTGACCGCGAGCCTCGTTGCGCAGCAACGCATCGATCATCGTGCTGAGCACGCTGACGCGCAGCAACGGGGCCTCATCGGAGAGCGGGTTGGCCAGGGCCAAGGTGGCTGTGCGGACCTCGGCCGGATCCCAGCCCAGGGCGGCATGGCGCACATCCCCGACGAAGGGCGCACTCCAGATCTCGTCCAGGCCCTGGCCTGCCAGCACATCGGCAACGATGCGACGCACTCGCTGCGCGTGGGTCAACCCGCGGCCACCAGGCGGCGTCGGCAAGACGGATGGAATCCGGTCATAGCCATCGATGCGGGCGATCTCCTCGACCAGGTCCGGCGCGGTCCGCAGGTCTGGCCGCCAGGTCGGCGGGGTCACCAGCAAGGGGTCCTGACCGGCGAGGGTGCAGCCGATCTCGGTGAGAATGCGCGTGACATCCTCGGCGGCATAACTCACGCCGACGAAGCGTCCCGGATAGGCCGGATCCAGCGAGATCTGGGTCGGCTGCGGTGGCTCGCCGACGTCGGTGACCCCGTCATCCGCGCTTCCGCCGCCGTAGCGGAGAAGCAATTGGACGGCGAGTTCGGCCGCTGCCGGGGCGAGTTGGCTGTCGACCCCGCGCTCGAAGCGACGGGAGGCCTCCGAGGGCAACTTATGCCGCCGCGCGGAACGCGCCACGGTCGTGGGATCGAAGTAGGCGGCCTCGATGAGGACATCGCTGGTGCCATCGGTGACTTCCGTGGTGGCACCGCCCATCACCCCGGCGATGGCGATGGGAGTCTCGCCACCATCGGTGATAAGCAGGTCCTCCGGCGAGAGCACGCGTTCGACCGCGTCCAAGGTCGTGAGGCGCTCACCCTCATGGGCTCGGCGGACCACAATGTCGCCCCTCAAGGTCGCCAGGTCGAAGGCGTGCAGCGGCTGGCCGAGACCGAGCATCACATAGTTGGTGACGTCCACCGGCAGGCTGATCGGCCGCATCCCGGCTTCGGTCAGCCGCTGGCGCATCCACGAGGGGCTGGGTGCGTGCACGTCAATGCCGCGCACGATCCGCGCCACGTAGCGGCCGCACCCTTGGCGGCCGCGCAGGGGTGAGCTGTCCTCCAGGCGCACGGCATACCCATGGTCATTGGCCGCGGGGGCACCCTCGCTGAGCTCGATCACCGGGTCGGTGAAGGTGACACCGGTGGCATGGGAGTACTCACGAGCGATGCCGCGCACGGAGAAGCAGTAGCCCCGGTCCGGGGTGACATTGACCTCGACCGTTTCTCGGTCCAACCCGAGGATGGTCAGCGCGTCCGCACCTGGAATGAGCCGGGCCAGCATCTCCGGATCGTCGGCGTATCGACGGGTGAGCACGATGATGCCGTCGTGGTCGTCGCCGAGCCCCAGTTCCCGTTCGGAGCAGATCATCCCGGCGGAAATATGGCCATAGGTCTTGCGCGCGGACACCTCCAACGGGCCCATCGGGGTGGTCAGGACACCGCCGGGCAGGATGACCACGACGAGATCCCCGACCCCGAAGTTGTGCGCCCCACAGACCACCCACTGCGGCTCACCGCTGCCATTGGCGTCACCGACGTCGATGGAGCACCAGTTAATGGTCTTGCCATTCTTCTGCGGCTCAGGGGCACACGTGAGCACTCGCCCGACAACGAGCGGGCCGCTCACACCTCCCGAGTGGATGGCCTCCTCTTCCAGGCCGACGCGGACCAAATCGGCCGCGATATCGGCGGCTCGGGCCCCCGCGGGCACAGCGGCATACTCACGCAGCCAGTCAACAGGCACGCGCATGGTCAGATCTCCATCCCGAACTGCGCGTTGAAGCGCACATCACCCTCGATCATGTCCCGCATGTCCGAGACCCCGGTCCGGAACATCAGGGCCCGGTCCACGCCCATCCCGAAGGCGAACCCGGAGTAGCGCTCGGGATCCACCCCGCAGGCGCGCAGGACGTTGTGGTTGACCATGCCGCAGCCACCCCACTCGATCCAGCCCATGCCCTTGCAGGCGCGGCAGGCAGGGTCATTGCCCCGGCAGACGAAGCAGCGCAGGTCGACCTCGGCGCTGGGCTCGGTGAACGGGAAGAAGCTCGGCCGCATCCGGGTCGTGGCGCCCTCGCCGAAGAGTTCGCTGGCAAGCCGATCCAGGGTGCCCTTGAGGTGGGCCATGGTGATGCCCTCATCCACCGCGAGGCCCTCGACCTGGTGGAAGGCCGGCATGTGGGTGGCATCGAGTTCGTCGGTGCGGAAGACCCGCCCCAGACAGGCGATATAGAGCGGAACACCGCGCTCGATCAGCGAGCGCGCCTGCACGGGCGAGGTGTGCGTGCGCAGGATCAAGCCACACTCCGGCGGGTCCACATAGAACGTGTCCTGCATTTGTCGCGCCGGATGGTCCGCGTCGAAGTTCAGGGCGTCGAAGTTGAACCACTCGGCCTCGACCTCGGGCCCCTCGGCGACCTCCCAGCCCAGCCCCACGAAGATGTCCGCAATCCGCTGGCCCATCAGCTCATTGGGGTGCCGGTGGCCCAGCGGTCGACGCCCCCCAGGCAGGGTGACATCGATGGCCTCGTCGACGAGGATGCGCTCGTCCCGCTCGACTTCCAACTCACCCTGGCGGGCCGCAAAGGCAGCCGCAACCTGGCCTCGAGCCTGACCGACCCGCTTGCCGGCCTCCGCTTTGGCCGAGGGCGGTAGCGCGCCGATTTCCCGGTTTGCCAGCGCCAGGGGGCTCTTGTCCCCCTGATGGGCGGCCCGAGCGGTCTTGAGGTCGTCTAAGGTTCCCGCGGCCTGCGCGGCGGCGAGGGCGTCGGCGACGGCCTGGTCGATGGTGGCGGGGTCTAGCGCGGCCACCTCGACCGGGTCGAAGCTCGTATTGGGTCCGGACATGCGTTCCACTCTCAGGTTGTCGTCGGCTCCCGAAGTCTAGGCCGGGCCGGCCGTATGCCGTTGCGCCCGTCCGCGAGAAGCCACCAATCCGAAGGCAGCCACCGTCAGGCCAATGCCGGCGCACACCAGGAATCCTGCGCGTCCACCGCCCCAGTCGATGGCCGCTCCGGCGATCGGCGAGCCCAGCGCGCTACCGGTGGTCATGGCGGTCGAGTGCCAGCCCATGGCCTCGCCCCGGGCAGCCTCGGGTGCCGCGTCATTGAGGGCCTCGACTACCGAGGTCACCGACGGTTGACCCAGCAGTCCGGCCACCGCCATCAACCCACCCAGGGCCAGCGGCGTGGACGCGAAGCTCGGGAGCGCGGTGAGCGCGGCCAACACGGCCAGGACGGCATACGGATTGACCGAGTGCTGCCACGAGCCATAGATCAGGCCGCCGATGAGCGAGCCGGCCGCCCACAGCGCCATCACCCAACTGATTGCTTGCGGGCTCCCGTGCTCGCGCAGCACCGCGATAATGCCCAGGTCAGAGCCGGTGAAGATCACCGTGCTGGTCACTCCGGCCAGCAGGCAGAGGGCCACAGCCAGGCCGAACCAGGATCGAGTGGGCACGCTCTGGGTGGCTGCCTCGGCGGTCTCTGACTTCAACGGCGGGTTCAGCCAGACCAGGGCCAGGCCCGCGGCCACCCCCAGCAGGGTGATCCCGAGCAGAGCCCACCGCGTCGAAAAGGTGAGGGCTGCCCAGACACCCAGAGCGGGGGCGAGCATGGCCGAGAGCTCCACCACCATGCCGTCCAAAGAGAGTGCGCGACGGCGTGACTCGAGGGGAACGGCAGCCATCATGGCCTGCCGCATCACCGACATCATGGGGATCATGAAGAGGCCTGCGACCAGGCTGACCAGGATCAGCGCGAGGTAGCCAACAAAGGGCGCTAGGACGGCATACCCGGCCTGAACGGCCAGGCAGGGCAGGGCCACCCGGGCCAAACCCAGTCGATCCAGGAGTCGGCCACGATAAGGGCCGCCGATCCCCACCCCAATCAGCAAGGCGGCAATCACCACGCCCGCATCGCGATAACTCTGCCCGAGGGTGTCCACGACGTGCAGCGTGACCACCACCCCAGAGCCGAAGAACGGGATCCGGGCCAGCCAGCCCATGATGACGAGCCGGCCCATTCCGGGCCGGCTCAAGAGCTCGCGGTAGGGACGAAGCGGCATGACGGGCGCCAGCCTCTCACAGGCCGCCGACGCTCAGGCCGCGGGGGTCAACCTGGTATGCGTGCTGCGCCTGACTGCGCGTTCCCCTTGACCCGGTCCCACCAGGACCGCGACCAGAATCCCCACCACAGCCAAGGCGATGAAGGCGTCCTGCCAGCTCGCGGAATCGATGATCACCCCAGCGAGCAAGGGTCCGAGCGTCCCACCGGCGGTCAAGGCGGCGCCATGCCAGCCCATCGCTTCGCCCTGCCGGTCGGCGGGCGCACGTCGAGCCGCTGAGTCAATCGAGGCGGTCACACTCGGCCCGCAGAAGAGGCCAGCACCGAAGGCCAGGACAGCAAGGACGGGCAGGCTGCGAGCGAAGGCCAGTGGCGCGGTGGCTAGCGCCAGGCACGCCAGCAGGGCAAAGAGCGGAACGGGCCGATCCAGTGCCCCGTAGATCAGCCCACCGACCAGTGACCCGGCGGCCCAGATGCCCAGAACGATGCCGAGGCGGCCCACGTCGTTGAACGCGCGCACCGAGGCGAAGATGGCCAGATCGGTGCCGGAGAGCAGGGTTGTCACCGCGAGCGTGGCAAGGCAGACCAAGGCGAAGCGCCGTCCGAGCCACCGCCCTCGAGGGCTCACTGACTCCTGGCTGGCGCTCGGTTGCGGTTCCTGCAATGGCGGGTTGAGGCTCCAGAGCAGCAGACCCGCCAGAACCACCACACCCTGCAGGGTTACTAACGCCATCGGCGTACCCCAGTGCACGCCCATCCAGACAGCAACCATGGGCAGCCCAATAAAGGCGACTTCGACCAGTGCGGTGTCAACGGTGAGGGCGCTGCGACGATCATTCTCCGAGACCGCCGCCATCACCGCTTGGCGGATGATCGCGTGGGTGGGGATCGCCAGCAGCCCAGCGATCACGGCGAGCACGAGCAGCGGCCCGAAAGCGACAAATGGGGCGATCGACCAGCAGGCAGCGGTCGCGAGCACAGAGGGGAGCACGACTTTGCGCAAGCCGTACTGATCCACGAGATGGCCCCGCCAGGGTCCACTGATCGTGGTCGCCAACGTGGCAGCTGCGGTGAGTACGCCAGCTTGGGTGTACGACACCCCCAGGTGAACGACGCAGTGCACCGTAAGTACCACGGCCGCCGCGAAAGCCGGCGCTCGCAGGATCACGCCCAGTACCAGCACCCGCCTCAGTCCGCGTACGCGCAGTGTCCTGGCGTAGGCCGACATCGAGAGACGGGGCATGGTGCCCACTGTGTCAGGGGTCGAGCAAGGCCGCGACTTGAAAGCCCCGAAGCTGGCAGGTCAGAGGTACTCACGTGGGTCGTGCGCGGGGAAGACCACCCGGACCAGGCAGCCGCCCCCGGGCGCATCCTCGATCCCGATGCGACCTCCGTGGGCCTGGACCAGCCCCCGTACGAGGTAGAGGCCCAAGCCCGTCCCCTGCTTCGCGCCGCCCTGCCAAAAGCGCGAAAAAACCAGTTCCCGGTGCGACTCGGGAATGCCGTCGCCGTCGTCGGCGATCGTCAGATCGACCGCCTCGATCTCCCCGACAAACGAGCGGGTGGCACCGAGCCGAACCTGGCCCCGGCCATGGCGCACGGCATTCTCGACCAGATTGCTGACGATCTGATCAAGCCGATCCGGGTCCGCCCAAATCGCCGGCAAGTCCTCAGGTAGGTCAATGGTGAAGCGTTCGCGCTCAGCGCCGGTCGCGCTGCGCCGGGCCACTTCACGCTCATACACCTCATGGACCTGCACCGGCTGCGGGTGCACGCGAAGACGACCAGCGTGGATGCGCGATACGTCCAGCAACTCGGTGATGAGCCGAGTCACCCGATCCGCGTCGGCTTCGATGGTCTCGATCATCATGCGCTTCTGGTCGTCGGTGAACCGGTCCCAGTTGCGCAAGAGGGTCGAAGAGAAGCCTTTGACCCCGGTTAGGGGCGAGCGGAGTTCGTGCGCGACCGTCGTCAGGAGGGCAGCGCTATCGGCCTCGGCGCGACGTCGGGCCTCGGCGTCGCGCAGCCCGACGACCACGGCCACCACCGGCAGTCCGCGGCCCCGGCGAAGGTAGCGCGAGGTGACGAGCACCTCCTTGCCGGTCGGCAGGACGAGGAGCTTCTCGCGGTGACCGGTCCGAGTGCTCAGCCCCTCCCACGGACTGGCGATCTCCCACCAGGACTCACCGGCCCGGTCCTGGAAGGGCAACGCTTCACGCAGGTCACGACCCACGAGCTCCTCGGCGCGCATGCCGGTGATGCGCAGGCTGTGACGGTTGATGTGCGTGATGATGGCGCCGGGCCCCTCGGCGGCGACCACACCGTCCGGCAACAACTCGGCAGCCTGCTGAGCCATCGCCCGGGGAACGGGAGTGTCCTGCAGGTCGCCCGCGCTCATGGTCGCCAGTCTAGGTCGAGCGACGCCCCAAGCGCGCTCCCGCCGAGGCATAGACACACAAGGTGGCCGCCATGGCCAGGTTCAGCGACTCTGCCTTGCCGTAGATCGGGATACGCACCACCTCATCACAAGCGGCCTGCACAGCCTCGGGCAGACCCCAGGCCTCATTGCCCATCACCCAGCAATGCGGCCGCTCGAGGTCTGCGTCGGCCAGCAGGGTTTCTCCCGACCCGTCGGCCGCCACGGTCCAGATGCCATAGCTCGCCAGGTGAGCCATGGTGGCGTCAATGTCGAGACCGGTCACCACGGGCAGGTGGAAGGTGGAGCCGGCCGTGGAGCGGATCACTTTGGGCGAGTTGACGTCCACGGAGGAGTCCGACACCAGGACCGCATCAAAGCCGGCGGCATCGGCGCCCCGTATAACGGTCCCGGCGTTGCCCGGGTCTCGCACGTGGGTGAGCAGGATGAGTCGGCGTGGCGCCTTGGCCAGCACCTCCTCCAGGGTGGTCTGGGACTGCGTCACCACAGCGAGGATGCCTTGCGGGGCATCGGCATCGCTCATCGCCGCGAGGACCTCGTCGCTGACTTCATGCACCCACAGTCCTGCGGCCGTCGCGGGCTGAACAATGTCGAGCGCATAGCGCTGGGCTGCTGTGGAGGTGACGTACAGGTCAACGACGCGGTCTGCGGCATACCGGACCGCCTCACGGACGCCCTGAGGGCCCTCGACAAGGAAGCGGCCGGTGCGCTCACGCACCGGCCGCCGTACGAGGCCGTGGACCGACCGGACCCGGTCGGAGCGCGGGTTGGTCAGCACGAGGTGAAAGGTCAGGCCGACGCCTGCGCCGGGACGTTGGCGCGGGCGATCTCGACGAGCGCCGCGAAGGCGGCCTCGTCGTTGACCGCGAGCTCTGCGAGCATGCGGCGGTCAACCTCGATCTCGGCGGCCTTCAAGCCCTGCATGAACCGGTTGTAGGTCATGCCATTGGCGCGGGCCGCAGCGTTGATCCGCTGAATCCAGAGGCGACGGAAGTCGCCCTTCTTTGCCCGGCGGTCGCGGTAGGCATAGCCGAGGCTGTGCTGGACCTGCTCCTTGGCTTTGCGGTACAGACGAGACCGCTGACCGCGGTAACCGCTGGCGCGCTCGAGGACAACCCGGCGCTTCTTCTGGGCGTTGACCGCCCGCTTCACGCGTGCCACGTGATGACTCCTTTAAACGTTCTGGCGTACGAGGGCTCGGCGTCAGCGGCCGAGAAGCTTCTTGATCTTCGAGACATCGGCCTTGCTGACCTCGATGTCCATGGAGAGGGCGCGAGCCTTCTGCGGGGTCTTCTCGTGGAACTTGTGCACAACGCCGGCGCGCTGGCGCATGACCTTGCCCGAGCCAGTGACCCGGAAGCGCTTCTTGGCGCCACTGTGCGTCTTGTTCTTCGGCATCTCGCCGATCTCCTTCGATGGTTGGTGCTGGACGTGCGTGGTAAAGCGTGTCTTCGGTCAGGTGGTTGACCGCGGGGCCCGGGGGGTTGCCTTGGCCGGGGCCTTGGCGGTGGTCCGGGCCGGTGCCTTCGCGGGCGCCTTGGCCGGAGCCTTGGGCCGTGGGGCAACGGGTTTGGGTGTCCCCGACTCGGCTGGCGCAGCGGCGGCCTTGGCCGGGCGCGGCGCGGGAGCCGGTGCCGGTGCCGGGACAGCCTTGGCCGGGCGCGGCGCGGGAGCCGGAGCAGCCTTCGCAACGACGGGCACGCGAGCCGGTTCTGGCGCGACCGCGACCTCGGGAGCTGGCACGGGGGCCACCTCGACCACGGGCTCCGGGCTCGCTGCCATCGCTGCGGCGACTTCGCTCTCGAGGTCGTCCTCTAGCGCGTGATCCCCATCGTCACGTTGGCCCGGGCGGACGCCACGCGTCGCGGAAGCCTCGTCACGACGGCGACGCTGCTCGGCCATGGCCTGGGCCTTCTTCTTGGTGGGTGCCAGGACCATGATCATGTTGCGGCCATCCTGCTTGGGTGCCGACTCCACGGTGCCGAGCTCAAGAACGTCCTGTGCCAGGCGCTGCAGGAGGCGGTAGCCAAGCTCCGGGCGAGACTGCTCGCGACCGCGGAACATGATGGTCACCTTGACCTTGTCGCCGCCGCGCAGGAAGCGCTCGACGTGACCCTTCTTGGTGCCATAGTCGTGCGGGTCGATCTTCGGGCGGAGCTTGATCTCCTTGATGACCGTGTTGACCTGGTTCTTCCGTGCCTCGCGGGCCTTCATAGCGGCTTCGTACTTGTACTTGCCGAAGTCCATGAGCTTGGCGACCGGGGGCTTGGCCATCGGGGCCACCTCGACCAGGTCGAGGTCTGCCTCCGCCGCCAGACGCAGCGCGTCCTCGACGCGCACGATGCCGACCTGCTCGCCTTGGGGTCCGACCAAACGCACCTCGGGGACCCGGATGCGCTCATTGATGCGGGGCTCGCTGATGGTGGCCACTCCTTCTTCTACGATCGGTACCGGATCAGCGAAGAGGCTCCTCGCCGCACTGCGCGCGAGAAGCCTCGATTCCGTCACCAACCGTGGACCAAGGCCACCATGCACCCGCGAACGGGAGCACGCGGCATAGCCACGGACCTGGTAGACCCGGCGACTCTCAGGTCGACGCGGGTGGAAGCGGAGCTTCTCTTGCACACCGGGCACGTGAGCACCCGGCCGGTCAGCAAGCCAGGCTACCAGCCCGACCCCCACCGACTCCAATCCCTGGATTTCGGGGTCACCCCGAAAAACCCAGAACGTCGGACTTTCTAAGGCTGCAGAACTAGGGATTTCGGGGTGACCCCGAAATCCCGAGGCGGTCAGACCGCGGTGAAGCGGACCGCCAAGCCGTCGAGCCGGATCCGGACCTCCGGGTCCCCTGCCAAGCGTTCGCCCACCCGGCCGGCCAGAGCCGTCAGCTCGGCGTGCTCCCGACCCGCCGGAATGCTGAGGTCAAGCGACAACGCACCCTCCGGTCCCACCCCCAACCTGTATGCCGCTAACCCGGCCTCCGACTCGGTCGCACGTTGGACGGCAGCGCGCACCACCGGATCGCTGTCGGCCGGGAGCCAGGCACGTTCCTGGGCCAGCGCCCAGATCATCGAGCCCCGCAGCACCCGAGTGGCCGGTCCGGCCACATCGATCACCAGCACATCGCAGCCCTCATCGAGCGCCGCTTGGGCCGCCCGGGCAGGCGTGACCGGCACCGGACGCGCAGCCGGATCCCAAGCGGCCAGCGCGCCCACCCCGGAAAACACCGGCAGGGCACGCTGCCCATCGGGCGCCACCAAGGTCACGGCGGCCATCTCAACGCGGGTCTCAACGACGAGTTCGCCGCTGGCGTCGACCTCGGCAGGCTCGGCCACGATCGGGATGATCAGCCGCCCGCCAGCAACCGCCTCGACCAGCCGTTGCTCAGCTACCACATCCCGCCCCGGATCGGCCAACGCCACCACGAGTGCCGGGTCGGCAGCCCCCGCGTCGTGCTCGAACCCACTGGCCGACAACTCCCGCCCCGCCCACGGAACCTGGTGCGAGTCGGTGGCCGCCCCCTCCGGTGCTCGATGCGGGTGCTGAGCGTGGTCGCGGGGATTGTGGCTCACGGCCGGCCGGCTGCGTTCAGTGCCTCAGGCAAGGTAAAGGCACCGGTATATAACGCCGAGCCGATGATCGCGCCCTCGACGCCTTCCGGCACGAGTCCGCGTATCGCCTCCACATCGGCCACCGTGGACACTCCCCCGCTGGCGATCACCGGCCGATCCGTGCGCGCGCACACCGCGGACAGCAGCCCAAGGTTGGGCCCTTCCAGCATGCCGTCCTTGTGAACGTCAGTGACGACGTATCGGGCACAGCCCTCGCTGTCCAGGCGCGCCAGGGTCTCCCAGAGGTCACCGCCATCGCGGGTCCACCCTCGCGCCGCCAACGTCGTGCCGCGCACGTCCAGGCCAATCGCAACTCGATCTGCGTGCTCGGCAATGGCCTGAGCGGTCCATTCGGGGTGCTCCAGCGCAGCGGTCCCCATGTTCACGCGGCGACATCCGGTGGCCAAGGCAGCCCGCAGCGACTCGTCATCGCGAATGCCGCCGCTCATCTCCACATCAATGTCCAGTCGGCCAACGATCTCGGCCAAGAGGTCGGCATTCGAGCCGGTGCCAAAGGCCCGGTCAAGGTCGACTAGGTGGATCCACTGGGCGCCCTGCTCCTGCCAGGCCAGGGCTGCTTGCACCGGGTCACCGAAGTCCCAGCCACTGCCGGCAACCCCCTGCTGCAACTGGACGGCCCGGCCTGCCCGAACATCGACGGCGGGCAGCAATTGCAGGTGTGGCGTGCTCATGGCGTCCGCTCTTGGCCGGTGGACGTGGGCTCCTGGCCGGTGGGCGTGGCCTCCTGGCCGGTGGACGGCGACGATGGCGCCGCCTGCGCCTCGGCTTCCGCCGCGATTTCGGCCCGCTTGGACCACACCAGGTACCCAAGGCCAACGACCAGCACCCCGATCACCAGGGCGATGCGCATCGGCCACGACATCGAGGTGAACAGGCTCACCACGAGTGCACCGAGCGCGGTCCCGAGGGTGGCGCCCATGGTGGGCGTGCGACGACGGGAAGTCGTCGTGCGCTTCCGGGTCGTGCTGGAGGTCTTGGTCGATCGGGTGGTGCGGCGGCGAGTCGTCATGACGTCCGAAGGCTCCTTATCCAGTTCTCAAGCAGGGTCAGCCCCGCATCCCCGGACTTCTCCGGGTGGAACTGCGTGGCCGCGAGCGGGCCGTTCTCCACGGCAGCGATGAACGGGCCGCCATGGGAGGCCCACGTCACGCTGGGTGCGACGGCGGCAAAGGTGTCATCGGGCGGCGGCAGTTCCCAGGTTTGGGCGGCATACGAGTGCACAAAGTAGAAACGCTCCCCCGCTACGGCGTCGAAAAGCACCGACCCTGGCGGAGCGTCCACCGTGCTCCAGCCCATATGCGGCACCACCGGGGCGGTGAGCCGGGTGACCCGCCCCGGCCACTCACCCAGCCCCGGCAAGGGCTGCGGGCTCGGCTCCGCGGATCCGTCGAAGAGCACCTGCATGCCCACGCACACACCCAAGACCGGGCGACCCCCGGCCAGTCGCCGTCCGATCAGCAAACCGGCGCGCACCGCGGTGAGCCCGGCCATACAGGCATGGAAGTTGCCGACCCCCGGCACCAGGAGTCCATCGGCCGCGAGCACCAACGCCGGATCAGCGGTCAGGGTGACCTGCGCGCCGACATGTTCCAGGGCGCGCACGGCGCTGCGGACGTTGCCGCTGCCGTAGTCGAGGACGACGACCTGCGTCATTGCTCGTCACGCGCCTCGCGAGCTCCGAGTTCTGCGCGGTATGCCGCGTCCTCGGCGACCATCGCGTCGAAGGCCCGAACGGATCGCACCGAGGGTGCGATCTCCTCCAAATCCGCGGTCCCGCCGTGCTCGAGGAGTTCGACCCCCGGAAGGTCCAGCAGGGTGAGCAGACTGCTCAGCCAGGCGATCGGGCTGCCGTCGGTGAGCGCCAGGTGCGCACTCAAGCGTTCTAGAGAGACGCGCTCCGCGGCCCCGGAGGCTCGGATGAGGACCGTTGGCGGCATGGGTCGCAGCGACTCTGGCGTCCGGACACCGACGCCGGGCTCCCAGACCAGCCAGATCTGCGCAGACCGCCAAGCCCGTACTTGCACGGTGACGACGGCGCGCTCACGGATCACGAAGAAGCCCAGGGCCGGTCGGCGGCTCAAGGGCGCCGGCGCGGCGGCCAGCACCTCCAGACCGACGTCATAGGGCGCGGCGCTGCGGGCACGGTCCTCGGCCAGGCAAATACCGGTCCACGCGCCCAGGTCAGCCACCCGGACGGCGACCAGCCCACGACGCAGCCATCGATGGACAGCGCGAGCCGGTCCGGGGACCAGCACGAGTCCGTGCCCCCCAGCTCCCTGGCCGCGTTCGACGTTCACGGTTTAGAGGGCACCCTTCGCGCTGGGGACCCCGTGGACCCTGGGATCACGCGCAATAGCCGCCCGCATAGCTCGGGCCAGGGCCTTGAACTGGGCCTCCACGATGTGGTGCGGATCGCGGCCGGCAAGCAACCGCAGGTGGATCGCCAGACCCGCGTTGAGCCCGAAGGACTCGACCACGTGCTGCGTCAACGAACCCACGTAGGAGCCGCCGATCACCACATACGCCTGGCCCTCCGGCTCTCCGGTGCAGACGACATACGGCCGGCCAGCGACATCCACGACGCACTGGGCCAGCGCCTCGTCCAGCGGCACAATGGCGTCGCCGAAACGCGAGATCCCGGTCTTGTCACCCAAGGCTTCACGGACCGCTTGCCCCAGCACGATCGCGACATCCTCCACGGTGTGGTGTGCGTCGACGTCGACATCGCCGGTGGCCTTCACGGTGAGGTCGATCAGGGCGTGCTTGGCCAATGACAAGAGCATGTGGTCGTAGAAGCGCACCCCCGTGGACACCTCGCCCAGACCAGAGCCGTCCAGGTTCACGCTCACCTCGACCGAGCTCTCCGAGGTGGCGCGCCGAACAGTCGCGGTCCGCGGCGCTGGGGTGGTCATCGGTCGGCTCCTGCGAGGTGGTCGGGCATGAGGTCTGCAAGAGCATCGAGGAAGGTCGTGGTCTCCTGCGGTGTACCTGCTGTCACTCGAAGATAGTGGGCAATCCCCACATCGCGGACGAGGACACCACGTTCCACGAGCGCGTCCCACGTCACACGCTGGTCCGCAAGCCCGCCGAAGAGGACGAAATTGGCGTCCGAGGGCACCGGGTCCAGCGCCATCTCGGCCAAGGCCAGCACCAGGCGATCCCGCTGGCTCTTGATCGTCCCCACGGTGGCCAACATGAGGTCGGTATGCCGCAAGGCCGCCAGGGCGATCGCCTGGGTGGCCGTGCCCAGGTGGTACGGCATCCGGACCAAGCGGAGGGCATCGATGAGCGCCGGGTCCGCCGCGAGATAGCCCAAGCGCAAACCCGCCAGCGCAAAGGCCTTGCTCATGGTGCGCGTGACCACCAGTCGGGGACGCCCGCGCAGCAACGTCAGGGCACTGGGCGTCCCCTCACGGGCGAACTCGGCATACGCCTCATCGACCACCACCAACGAATTCGGGGCAGCGTCGTAGACCGCCTCGACCACGTCCAGCCCCAACGCGGTGCCGGTCGGATTGTTCGGTGAGCAGAGGAAGACGATGCTCGGCTGGATGGCGCGCACCTGGTCCACGGTGCTGGCGACATCGAGATCGAAGCGTTCGCCGCGCATCCCGTCGGCCCAGGTGGTGCCCGTGGTCGTGGTGATGATGGGATGCATCGAGTAGGCCGGGGTGAAGCCCAGGGCGGTCCGCCCGGGGCCGCCAAAGGCCTGCACCAGGTGCAGCAGAACCTCGTTCGAGCCGTTGCCGGCCCACACCTGATCTGCGTGGATCACGGTCCCGCTGCGCGAGAGGTATGCCGCCAGCGCCTCGCGTAGCGCGGTGAACTCCCGATCTGGATACCGATTGAGTCCGGAGGCGATCTCGGCCACCGCTGACGCAATCTCGTCGACGACCACTGCCGGAACGGCATACGAGTTCTCATTGGTGTTCAGGCTGACCGGAAGGTCGAGTTGGGGCGCCCCATAAGCGGTGCGTCCGCGCAGGTCAGGGCGCAGCAGCGCGTCGATCTCCGAGACCATGTCAGCCCAACTCAGGTAGTCGGGCGATGATCGCGTCGCCATGACCCGGGAGGTCCTCGGCCCGAGCCAGGGTGACAATCTGTCGGCCGACCTCGCGCAAGGCATCCTGCGAGTAGGTCACGATGTGAACGCCGCGCAAGAAGGACTGCACCGACAGCCCGCTGGTGTGTCCAGCGCTGCCGCCCGTCGGCAGGACGTGATTCGAACCGGCGCAGTAGTCACCCAAGCTCACCGGCGACCAGGTGCCGACGAAGATCGCGCCGGCATTGCGGATGCGCGCAGCCACCTCTGCGGCGTGCGCGGTGTGGATCTCCAGGTGCTCGGCCGCATAGGCGTTGACCACATCGATGCCGGTGTCGAGGTCATCGACGAGCACGATGGCGGACTGTGGTCCGCGCAGCGCGGTGGTCACGCGCTCGGCGTGTTTGGTGGCCGCGACCTGGCGCGCGAGGGCCTCCTCGACGTCGTCGGCCAGCGCCTCGGAATCGGTGACCAGGACCGAGGCCGCGAGCGGATCGTGCTCGGCTTGGCTGATCAAGTCGGCCGCCACGTGCTCCGGGTGGGCTGTGGCATCGGCGAGAATCGCAATCTCGGTGGGACCGGCCTCGGCGTCGATGCCGATCACCCCCTTGAGGAGTCGCTTGGCTGCGGCGACATAGATATTGCCGGGACCCGTGACCAGGGCCACCGGGTCACAGATGTCGCCATCGTCGACGAATCCGTAGGCAAAACCGGCTACGGCTTGGGCACCACCCATGGCGTAAACCTCGGTCACGCCGAGCAGCGCACAGGCCGCCAGGATCGTGGGGTGCGGCCAACCGTCGTGCTCGCGCTGCGGCGGGCTGGCGATCGCGAGGCTGGTTACGCCGGCCTCCTGCGCGGGGACGACATTCATCACCACGCTGCTGGGGTAGACCGCGAGCCCACCGGGAACATAGAGCCCAACGCGGTCGACCGGGATCCAGCGCTCCATCACTGTGCCCCCAGGAGTGAGCGTGGTGGTGGTGTCCTGTCGACGCTGGTCTGCATGCACCAGCCGAGCGCGGCGGATGCTCTCCTCGAGGGCAGACCGGACATCGGGGTCCAGCCGGGCGAGTGCGCCCTCGATCACCTCGGTGGGAACCCGCAGGCGCGCTGGGCGGGCGCCATCGAATCGCTCGGCGGCCGCATAGAGCGCCTCGGCGCCGTGCTCGCGCACGTCCTGACAGATCGGGCGCACGGCGGCTAGCGCGACCTCGACGTCGAACTCGGCCCGCGGTAGCGCCGCGCGGAGCTCGCGCAGGGACAGCGAGCGGCCGCGCAGGTCACGTCGTGCGATCACGCGAGCGATTCTAGGTGGGCATCCGAGCGGGCGATCCGGCTGCCCACTTCGTGGCCCCCCGCCTCTGGATTTCGGGGTCACCCCGAAATCCCGAGTTCGTCAGGCTTTCCTTGTCCGCAGTTCTCGGGAAACCCTTGCCTCGCGGGGCCGGGGCGGGGCGGGGCGAGGCGAGGCGCGGGCGTGGCGCTCAGGATTCGTAGAACACGGCCTCGTGCGCCGCCCTCGACCTGCGGGCGGTACGCAGGTAGGTGTCCAAGAGCTGCTCGCCCGAGGCCGGCGGCATTCCCAGAATGCGCGCCATGCCGTCGGCGTCGCGATGGTCGGTCGGTATGCCGTCCACGGCCTTGGCCCGGAAAAGCACCCCTGCGTTGCGCAGCGACGATGCCAGCTCCCAGCCCGACTCCAGCTCGGCGGCCGGCTCCGGCGGGATCAAGCCCGCCTCCACCGCAGCGGACAGCGCCGCCATGGTCGAGGTGGTACGCAAGCCCGGGTGCGCATGCGCATGCTGCAACTGGGTGAGTTGCACGACCCATTCGACGTCGGAGAGGCCACCTTGACCCAGTTTGAAATGCGTCTTGCGGTCCCCGCCACGGGGCAGTCGTTCGGCCTCCATTCGAGCCTTGAGCCGGCGGATGTCGCGCACCTGGTCGTCGTTCAGCCCCCCCGCTGGCCAGCGCAAGGGGTCGATCAGCGACTGGAATCGCGTGCCTAGATCGGCGTCGCCGGCGATCGGCATGGCCCGGACCAGGGCGTGCGCTTCCCACACCAGCGACCACCGTGCGTAGTACTCGGCATAACTCGCCAGCGAGCGCACCAGCGGCCCATTCTTGCCCTCTGGCCGCAGCCCGGCATCCACGTCCAAGAGGGGATCC
>WBZP01002251.1_pt1 | contig 22425 bp, 22 predicted proteins | sample 5204301 | NCBI WGS metagenome assembly WBZP01 (sample SAMN12412401, study PRJNA552823) | activated sludge metagenome | isolation source: activated sludge from nitrification reactor of wastewater treatment plant... | place: USA: Pennsylvania | collected 2017
CAAGAAGATCGCTGCCGCCGGCAGCTACCCCGAAGGCGACGGGGCACCGTTGGGCGCCATCAGTATCCTGTCCGTCTCCGTGCAACCTAAGGCATGACGATGACCGAGCACTCCGAGCATTCCGGGCACTCCGAGCCGCCTGAGGCCATCACCGAGAGCCCCGAGGCTGAGGCCGAGGCCGAGGCTGCCACCGACAGCCCCGAGCCCGAGCCCGAGGCTGCCACCGAGAACCCCGAGCCCGAGGCCGAGGCCGTCACCGAGAGCTCCACAGCAGACGCAGCCCCGGCACCTGCGCCCACCCCGGTGCCGGTGCCATCGCCCGCGATGTTCGCGAAGTCGCACGCCGCGCCGACCACCTCCGCATTCGGGCGGGTGGATGCTCAGGGCATCGTCTATGTGACGACCCCCGACGGAGAGCGGGAGGTGGGCTCCTACCCCGGCGCAACGCCCGGGGAGGCCCTGGCGTACTTCGGCCGGAAATACGACGAGCTTGCAGCCAGCGCCGTCCTGCTGCAGCAACGGGTCACCCAGACCGACATCCCGGCCAAGGAGGCCGCCGACGCGCTGGCGAAGTTGCGGGAGCAGACGGTCGACGCGCGCGTCGTCGGCGATCTCGCCGCCCTCGAGGAGCGGTTGGCCGCGATCGATGCGGCGATCACCACCCGTCGTGAGACCGAGGCCGCCGCGCGCGCAGAGGCCAAGGCCGCCGCCACGACACGCCGCGAAGAGCTCGTCGTCGAGGCCGAGACGATCGCGGGGCAGCCCGAGCACCGTATTCAGTGGAAGACCAGCGGCGCGCGGATGCGCGAACTGCTCGACGAGTGGAAGGGGCACCAGCGCAACGGTCCTCGTCTCGACAAGGACGTCGAGGCCGCCCTGTGGCACCGGTTCAGTGCGGCCCGCAACGGCTTCGACAAGGCCCGGCGCACCCACTTCGCGCAACTCGATGCCGTGCATGGGCAGGCCCGTTCCACCAAGGAACGGCTGGTCGCCGAGGCCGAGCGGCTCACCACGAGCAGGGACTGGGCCGCCACCGCCGGAGCCTTCAAGCGGCTCATGGACGAGTGGCGCCAAGCCGGCCGAGCCAGTCGCAGCGACGACGACGCGCTATGGACCCGGTTCAAGGCTGCTCAGGACTCGTTCTTCGCCGCAAAGGACGCCATCGTGCAGGCCGAGGAGGAGGGTTTCCGCGCCAATCTGACGGTCAAGGAGGCACTCCTGGTCGAGGCCGAAGCGCTCCTGCCGGTCACCGACCTCGACAAGGCCAAGGCCGCCCTACGGGTGATCCAGGACAAGTGGGACAAGGCCGGCAAGGTGCCCCGCGCCGACCTGGAGCGCACCGAGCGGGCGCTGCGTCGGGTGGAACAGGCCGTGCGTGACGTCGAGGACAAGCGGTGGGCCGGTTCGAACCCCGAGGCGGCCGCGCGGGCCAGCAGCTTCGTCGAGCAGCTCGAGAAGGCCGTCGCCGGCTTGGAGCGAGACCTGGCCACCGCGCAGGCCGGCGGAAACGCCAAGAAGGTCGCCGAGGCGCAGGCCGCGCTCGACGCACGTCGGCAATGGCTCGACCAGGCCCGCTCGGGGCTGGCGGAATTCGGCGGGCGCTGACGAATCAGATCAGCCCGGGCGCCGGGTCATTCCTCGCGGCGCGTGCCGGTCACCCGGTAGACGTCATACACGCCGTCGACCTTGCGCACCGCTGCCATGACATGGTCCAGATGGCCCGGGTCACCCATCTCGAACGTGAAACGAGAGGTCGCCACCCGCTCCCGCGTCGTCTGCACCGACGCCGCGAGGATGTTGACGTGATGGTCGGACAACGCTCGAGTGATGTCCGACAGGAGCCGGTTGCGGTCCAGCGCCTCGACCTGCAACTGCACGAGGAAGACGCTGGCGACGGTCGGGTCCCACTGCACGGCGATCAGCCGATCAGGCTGTCGACGCAGCGCATCGGCATTGGTGCAGTCGCTGCGGTGCACCGAGACCCCGTTGCCGCGGGTGATGAAGCCGATGATCGCGTCGCCGGGCACCGGGGTGCAACACTTGGCGATCTTGACGTACACATCATCCGTGCCGACCACGACGACACCGGGATCGTTGGGGCGCATCCGGTTGCGCAACCTGGACGGGACGGTGGCCTCGGCCAGGTCCTCGCTCGTGCCCTCTTCGCCGCCGAGGGTCTGCACCAGGCGCGCGACGACGCTCTGCGCTGAGACATGTGAGTCGCCGACGGCGGCATACAGGCTGTCGATGTCCTGATACCGCAGGTCGGAGGCGATCCCGGTAAGGGTCTCGACCGACATGAGCCGCTGCAACGGCAGGTTCTGCTTGCGCAGGTACTTGGCGATGGCGTCCTTGCCCCGCTCGATCGCCTCCTCGCGCCGCTCCTTGGTGAACCACTGGCGGATCTTGTTGCGGGCCCGGGGGCTCTTGACGAAGGTGAGCCAGTCGCGGGACGGGCCGGCGCCATCGGCCTTGGAGGTGAGCACCTCGACCGTGTCGCCGTTCTCCAACACCGAATCCAGCGGCGCCAGACGACCGTTGACGCGGCCGCCGATGCAGTGATGACCGACCTCGGTGTGCACGGCATACGCGAAATCGACCGGAGTGGACCCGACCGGCAACGCCACCACCGCACCCTTGGGGGTGAAGACGTAGACCTCGCCGCCGCCGATCTCGAAACGCAACGAGTCGAGGAACTCCCCCGGGTCGGCGGTGTCGCGCTGCCAGTCCAGGAGCCGACGCAACCAGGCCATGTCGTTGACCGCTTGCGCCTCCCCGCCGCCGCCACGCCCGCCCTCCTTGTACTTCCAGTGCGCCGCGACGCCGTACTCGGCGCGCCGGTGCATCGTGTGGGTGCGGATCTGCACCTCGACCGCCTTGCCCTGCGGCCCGATGACCGTCGTGTGCAGCGACTGGTACATGTTGAACTTCGGCATCGCGATGTAGTCCTTGAACCGCCCCGGCACCGGATTCCACCGGGCATGCAGCGCACCCAAGGCCGCGTAGCAGTCACGGACCGTCTCGACGAGCACCCGCACCGCGATGAGGTCGTAGATCTCCTCGAAGTCGCGGCCCCGCACGATCATCTTCTGATAGACCGAGTAGTAGTGCTTCGGCCGGCCGGTCACCGTCGCTTTGAGCCCCGCCCCCTTGAGATCCTCGGCCACCTCCGAGCGCACCAGCGTGAGGTACTCCTCCCGCGCCGGCGCCCGAGCCGCCACCATCTCCACGATCTCGTCGTAGATCTTCGGGTAGAGCGCCGCGAAGGACAGGTCCTCCAGCTCCCACTTGATGGTGTTCATGCCGAGGCGGTGCGCCAACGGGGCATAGATCTCCAGGGTCTCCTGGGCCTTGCGCGCCGCTGACTCCGCCGACACATACTTCCACGTGCGGGCATTGTGCAGCCGGTCGGCCAGCTTGATGACGAGGACCCGGATGTCGCGAGCCATCGCCACGACCATCTTGCGCACCGTCTCGGCCTTCGCCGCCTCGCCCCAGGTCACCTTGTCGAGCTTGGTCACCCCGTCGACCAGCGAGGCAATCTCGTCACCGAAATCGGCACGACACTCCTGCAGCCCGTATGCCGTGTCCTCCACCGTGTCGTGCAGGAGCGCGGCCGCCAACGTGGGTGGCGTCATGCCGAGCTCGGCAAGGATCTGGGTCACCGAGAGCGGATGGGTGATGTACGGGTCACCACTGCGCCGCAGCTGCCCCGCGTGCGCCCGCTCGGCGACCTCGTAGGCGCGTTGCACGATCGTGAGATCGGCCTTCGGATGATGCTGGCGGACCGTCTGCAACAGCGGCTCGATGGCAATATTGATCGGTGCCTTCGGCGTGCCGAAGCGCGCCAACCGCCCACGCAAGCGCGACGCCCCCACCGGGACCGGCGGAGGCGTCGGCGTGGGATCGCTACGCACCGGGTCGGTCATGTCGGAAGTGTAGTCACCCACGGGGGCTGCGCCCCCGTGCTCCCCCGGCGCTCCCCCACCCACGGGCACTCCGCCCCCGTGCTCCCGCTGGGTCCCCCTGGTGCTCCGCACACCGAAACACTGGGGCGGGAGCTGCCGCCGAGAGACTAAGGTGTGCCCCGATGATCGCGCCCTCGCCCACCCGTTACGTCTCTACCCGCGCCGCCGGTGGCGCCGCCGGTCTGCCGTTCAGCGACATCCTGTTGGAGGGCCTGGCGCCCGATGGCGGTCTGTACCTGCCCGCGGCATACCCCGTCGTCGATGCCGCAACCCGGGGCGAGTGGCGTCGCATCCTCACCGAGCAGGGGTATGCCGCCCTCGCCTACGCCGTCATCCGGCTGTTCGTGGACGACATCCTCGACGCCGATCTCCGTGGGCTGTGCGAGCGCGCCTACACCGTTGCGGCCTTCGGCGACCCGGCCATCGTGCCGGTGACTGCGTTGGGGGGTGGACTGCACCTGGCGCACCTGTCCAACGGACCGACCGCGGCGTTCAAGGACATGGCGATGCAGTTGCTCGGCCAGCTCTTCGAATACGAGCTTGAGCGGCGTGACCAAACCCTCAACATCCTCGGAGCCACCTCGGGCGACACCGGGTCCGCCGCGGAACACGCGATGCTCGGCAAGCCGCGGGTGACCGTCTTCATGCTCAGCCCCCGGGGCCGGATGTCACCCTTCCAGCAGGCCCAGATGTTCAGCATCGACGACCCACACATCATCAACATCGCGGTGCCCGGAGTCTTCGACGACAGTCAGGACCTGGTCAAAGAGGTCAACGCCGACGCGGCCTTCAAGGGGCAGCACTGCATCGGCGCCGTCAACTCGATCAACTTCGCCCGCCTGCTCGCCCAGGTGGTCTACTACGTCGCGGCCTGGCTGCGGGTCACCGATGCCGACGACCAGCCGGTCTCGTTCACCGTGCCTTCGGGCAACTTCGGCAACATCTGCGCCGGGCACGTGGCCCGCGAGATGGGCATCCCGATCCACCGGCTCGTGCTGGCCACCAACGAGAACACCGTGCTGCACGAGTTCTTCACTACGGGTGTCTACCGGGTCCGGGCCGCAGCCGAGACCCATGAGACATCCAGCCCGTCGATGGACATCTCCAAGGCGTCCAACTTCGAACGGTTCGTCCACGACCTGCTGGGCGGCGACGGCGAGCGGGTCTCTCGACTCTTCGCCGACGAGTTGCCCCTAACCGGTCATTTCGACCTTTCCGACACCCCGGAATTCGCGACCCTGCGTGATCGCTACGGCTTCGTGTCGGGCACCAGCACCCACGCCGACCGGGTCGCCACCATCCGCGCCGTCGCCGCCGACAGTGCGGTGGTCATCGATCCGCACACCGCCGACGGGCTCAAGGTCGCCCGTGAGCATCAGGGCGAGGAGCCGATGATCGTGCTCGAGACCGCCCTCCCCGTGAAATTCGCCGCCACGATCCGCGAGGCCCTGGGGCGCGATCCCGAGCGACCTGCGCGTTTCGACGGACTGGAGGATCGGGCCCAATTCAGGGTCGACCTGGACGGTGGGGTGGACGAACTCAAAGCCCTCATCTCCGAGCGCGGCCTACCCGCGCGACGCTGACTCATCTCACTGGTCTTCGGGCGGTGGGTGGGAGAGTCCCCACACAGGAGCGTTACTCGCGCTCAGGTGACGAGGACCGAGTGGACCTCGCGGCCGGGGAGAGCGGAGCGGCCGGCCAGGAAACCGACCTCCAGGACAACCTCGACGGCGACCACGAGCCCACCGGCCCGCTCGACCAGATCGCAGGTCGCGGCGGCAGTGCCGCCGGTGGCGAGCACATCGTCGATGATGACGACGCGGTGGCCTGCCACGAGGGCATCGACGTGGATCTCCAGGGTGGCCGTGCCGTACTCGAGCGTGTAGGTGGCCTCATGGGTGTCGGCCGGCAGCTTGCCCGCCTTGCGCACCGGGATGAAGCCGACACCGAGGACGTAGGCGACCGCGGCCCCGAGGATGAAACCGCGCGCCTCGATTCCCACGACCGCATCGACCCGCCCGGCATACCGTGCGGCGATGTCGTCGACGAGTGCCCGCAGCGCCGGCCCGTCGCCCAGTAACGGTGTGAAGTCCTTGAACAACACCCCGGGTTTGGGGAAGTCCGGCACATCGCGCAGCCGCTCGCCGACCAACCGCGCGATAGCTGCCTCCGTCTCCGCCCGGTCCGGGACCGGGGCCACTGCCGGATTCGCGGTCGGCTTGGTCATCGCTTCGAGCGTGGGGTGCGCTTAGGTTGATTGCGCGGGCCCGCGGCATACTTGTGCACCGGCCGGCCCAACGCGTCCGTGCCCGGTGCATCGGAGCCGGAGGCAGCAGGATCTGCATCGACGTCCCGGTCAGTGGGCTCGTCGCGGGGCGAGTCGGCCGCACCCTTTGCCTCAGCGGCCGACGCGCCGGCTTTCGCCTTCACGAGACGGACTCCCCCGACTCTTGCTGAATCCGGCGAGGCCGCGGCGATGGCGCCGGCCTTGCCTCGCTGCGGCGTCTCCCGGGACTGACGCTCGACCTGCCGCTCCAGCTCCAGCAGCGCCGGTTCGCGCCGGCGCAGGTCCACCAGCAACGGGGTGGCGATGAAGATCGAAGAGTACGCGCCGACGCCGATGCCGACGAAGAGCGCCAACGACAGGTCCAGCAGGGTGCCCGGACCGAGCTTGGTGAAGCCGACGACGAGGATCGCCAGGATCGGCAGGAGCGCCACCACGGTTGTGTTGATCGACCGGACCAGCGTCTGGTTGACCGCGAGGTTGGCTGCCGCGGAATACGTGGACCGGCGACTGCCGATGGCCTCGGCAGTGTTCTCACGGACCTTGTCGAAGACGACGACAGTGTCGTAGAGGGAATAGCCCAGGATGGTCAGGAACCCGATCATCGACGACGGTGTGATCTCGAAGCCGAACAAGGCATAGATGCCGACCGTGATGACCAGGTCGTGCAGCAGCGCGACGAGACCCGCGACCGCCATCTTCCACGTGCGGAAGTAGATCGCCATGACGAGCGCGACGAGCAGTAGGAAGACGATGAGCGCCTGCAGCGCCTGCCGACTCACCGACTCGCCCCAGGACGGGCCGATGAGCGAAGCGGATACGGTGCTCGGCTCGACGCCGAACGCGGCGGCCAGCGCCGTTTTGGCGGCCTCGTTGCGCTCACCCGCGGCGAGCGTCTGCACCCGGACGCTGTTGCCACCGATGACGGTAGTCAGCACGTTGCCGTCGATGCCGGCGCTCGAGATGGCCCCCTTCGCCTTCTCCTCGTAGCCTTCGGTGTTGGCAACGCCGGTGAGCCGGTACTCGGACCCACCGCGGAACTCGATGCCGAAGTTGAGCCCGCGAGCGAAGAGGCCGACCAGGGCCAACGCGATGAAGATCGCCGAGAAGGCATACCACCGCTTCTGGTTGCCGATGAAGTCGATCGACCGCTTGCCGCTGTAGAGGTCGTTACCGAACTGGGCGACGTTGACCATGGCTCAGGCCTTCCCGGTGGTGGCGACAGAACCGGAGACCGGGCCGCTGACCCGGCCTCGACCGGCATACCGGATCTTCGCGCCGAGTCGGTCCGGATCGAGGCCGGACCACGGGTGCCCACCGCCGAAGAACTTCGTGTGCGCGAGGATCCCCACGAGCGGATGGGTGAACATCACGACGACGAACAGGTCGATGAGCGTGGTCACGCCCAACGTGAAGGCGAACCCGCGCACGTTGCTAGCGGCGAGCAGATAGAGCACGACGGCGGCCAGCAAGTTGACCGCGTCACCGGCGATGATCGTGCGCCGGGCCCGCGCCCAGCCGGCGTCGACGGCCGCGACCAACGGTCGGCCCTCCCGCACCTCATCACGGATCCGCTCGAAGTAGACGATGAACGAATCGGCGGTGACACCGATGGCGACGATGACACCGGTGACCCCGGCCATGGTGAGACGGAAGTTGTGCGACCAGCCGAGTAGGGTCAGCACACCGTAGGTGATGATCGCCGCGATGATCAGCGACGCGACGGTCACGAGACCGAGCAACCGGTACTGGAAGAGCGAATAGCCCACCACGAGTAAGAGCCCGATGAGACCGGCGAGCAGGCCGAGGGCCAACTGCTCCTTGCCCAGGGTGGGGCTGATGTCGTCCTGGGTCTGCAACGTGAACTGCATCGGCAACGCGCCGAACTTCAGCTGTTTGGCCAACTCACGCGCGGAATCGGCGGTGAACCCGCCTTCGATCGAGGCCTCGCCACCGGTGATGACGTCCTTGGTCGTGGGCGCCGAGATCACCTGCTTGTCCAGGACGATCGCGAACCGGTTGCGGTCGACACTCTGGCTGGCGTTGTAGAACTGGAAGAGCCGCCGGGTGATGTCGGCGAACTTCTTCGCACCCACGTCGGTGAATTTCAGGCGCACCTCGACCTTGGTCGTCGGCTGACCGTTGGGGCCCATCTGGTACCCCGAGGTGGCGTCGGCGATGTCGGTACCGTCGATTTCGACCGGGCCGAGGATGTACTTCTCGAGCTTGTTGGTCGAGCAGGTGACCAGGGGCTTCGTCGGGTCGTCGACGAAGTTGTTGATCGCACCGGGCTTGGAACAGTCCAGTTTGCCGAATTCATCGAGTAGCGCCGGGTTGTTCGTGATCCACGCGGTGTCCGAGCCGTCGGTCGGGGTCGCCGTGGCCGAGGCCCCAGCCGTGCCCGTGCCGCCGTCGGTGGCCGGGGTGGCCGCCCCAGCCGGTGATGTCGGGGCCGTGGTGTCAGCGGCCAGGACCGGTGGGACGATGGCGTTCGCGCTGGTCGCCGGACCGGTGCTCACCGGAGCCGTGGTCGCCGGTGGGTCGAGGGTGAACACCGGTTTGGGCGTCGTCACCGTCGGGGTCGCCGTCGCCGTGCCCGTCGCGCCGGTGACCGTCGCCGTGGAGGTCGGGGCGGCCTGCGGCATACCGGGGCCGGACAGCAGCACGGCACGGAAGCGCAGCTGCGACGGTTTGCGGATCTGGTCGAGGGTGCGTGCGTCCGGCTGGCCGGGGATCGAGATGACGATGTTGCGCCCGCTCTGCGTCGCGACCTCGGCCTCGGCGACGCCGTTGGAGTCAACGCGTTGGGCGATGATGTCTCGGGCCTTCTCCAACTGACCGGCACTGATCGGCACCGTGGGGTCCGCCAGCTCCGGCGCGAGCACCATCTGGGTGCCACCCTCGAGATCGAGCCCGAGTTTGGGCGTGAGCTGCCCGGTGCCCCAGGTGTGGATCGCCCCGACCGCCCCGAAGAGCACGACGAACACAGACACGAGCACCCACAGCGTGCGGCGGGGCCGGCGGGTGCGGGGATTCAGCGCCATCAACCGCACCTCACTTCTGCTCGTCGGCAGCGGCGGAGCCGCTCGAGCCGGGGGGGTCGACCTTGACGTCGATGGCTCGCCGGTCGAAGCGCAGGGTGACGCCTGAGCAGACCTCGAGCGTCACGTCAGCGTCGGTCAGCACGACGACACGCCCGAACAGGCCGGACGTCGTGCGGATGTGATCGCCCACCGCGACCGATGCCTGCACGGCCTGCATCTCGCGGACCCGCCGACGCTGGCCGAAGAAGACATATCCGACGAGGAGCAGCGGCAGCAGCAGGAGCAGCAGCGAGCCGAGTTCGTTGCCTTGCATGAGTCGATCGTCACCTTGTCACCGGAAAGCCTCGAATGGGGCATCCGCATCAAGGCGGAGGCCGGACCAGCGTCCCATTGTGGCCCATGACCGCACCTGGCACGAACCGGCCCGCCGAAATCCACCCGAATGTCCAACCCGGCCGGGTCACCCGCCCAGCCGGCCCTCCTCCTCCATGGGCAACAAGCTGGCTTGGTATGCCGCGGTGCCCGCCGGCGGGGTGAGACCCAGGTGGTCCCAGGCCAAGGGGGTCGCCGCCCGCCCGCGCGGGGTGCGCACGACGAGCCCTTCCCGCACGAGGAACGGCTCGGCGACGGTCTCCACGGTGTCGGCCTCCTCGCCGACCGCAACGGCCAGATTGCTGACCCCCACCGGCCCGCCACCGAAGCGGCGGCACAGCGCGTCGAGCACGGCGCGGTCGAGCCGGTCCAGGCCGCGTTCGTCGACATCGAAGAGGCTGAGGGCGGCTTCGGCCGCCGCAAGGTCGACGACGCCGGTGCCGTGGATCTGGGCCCAGTCCCGGACCCGCCGCAACAACCGGTTGGCCACCCGGGGCGTGCCTCGGGAGCGTCCGGCGATCCGGGTGATGCCCGCGTCGTCGGCCCGCACGCCGAGCAGCCCGGCCGACCGGCGCAGGATGGTGACCAGGTCGGCCGTCGCGTAGAAGTCGAGGTGCCCGGTGAAACCGAACCGGTCGCGCAACGGGGCCGGCAGGAGCCCCGACCGGGTCGTCGCACCGACCACGGTGAACGGCGGCAACTCCAGCGGGATGGCCGTGGCGCCCGGGCCCTTGCCGACCACGATGTCGACCCGGAAGTCCTCCATGGCCAGATACAGCATCTCCTCGGCCGCCCGGCTCATCCGGTGGATCTCGTCGAGGAAGAGCACCTCCCCCTCAGCCAGCGATGACAGGATCGAGGCGAGGTCACCGGCATGTTGGATGGCGGGGCCGGACGTCACCCGGATCGGGGCCTCCAGCTCGGCGGCGATGATCATCGCCAGGGTGGTCTTGCCCAGCCCGGGAGGGCCCGACAGCAGCACGTGATCCGGCGGCGTGCCTCGCCGCCGCGCCGCCTCGAGCACGAGACCGAGTTGGTCACGCACTCGCGGCTGGCCGGGGAACTCGCCGAGCCGCCGTGGCCGCAGGGCCGCCTCGACCTGACGTTCCCCTTCCGCTCCAGCCGGATCGACGACTCGGGCGGTCGCCTCCCACGATCCGTCGTCCCACACCGGGTCGGCCCCTGGCTGGTGATCGTCGGGCACGGTCAGCTCCGGGCCAGTCGTTGCAGCGCCGCCCGCAGCACCGCCGACACGTCGGCCGCAGCGCCCGCTGGGATCTCGTCGGCGACCGCGCTGACCGCATCGTCGGCTTGTTTGACGTTCCAACCCAAGCCGACGAGCGCCTGCTGCACCTGGGCCCGCCAGGCCGGCTCGCCGTCGCCACTGGAGGAGCCGCCCGCACCGGCTGCGCCAGGCGCCCCGGGCGGCATACCCATCTTGTCGCGCAGCTCGAGCACCAGCCGCTCGGCGCCCTTCTTACCGATGCCCGGCACCTTCATGAGCGCCGGCACATCGCCACCGACGATCGCGGCCCGGATGCCGTCTGGTGAGTGCACGGCCAACATCGCCAACGCCAGGCGCGGGCCCACCCCGGAGACGGTCTGCACCGTCTCGAAGACGGACCGCCCGTCGGCATCGGCGAAGCCGTAGAGGGTGAGTGAGTCCTCACGCACCACCAACGACGTGGCCAGCTGTGCCTCGGCACCGAGCCGCAGCGCGGCCGCGGTGGCCGGGGTGACGTGCACGAGCAGGCCCACACCGCCGACCTCGACGACCACCCGGTCGAGCCCGACGTCCAGGACCGGGCCGCGCACCGTGGCGATCATCGAGCCACCGCCGCTGCCGCTGCTTCGGCACGTTGGGCGGAGCGCGCGGCGACCTGTTGCGCGGCGGCCGCCTCCAGGCGTTGGGTCGCTGCCCCCCGCCACAGATGACAGATGGCCAGGGCGAGCGCGTCGGCGGCGTCGGCCGGGCGCGGGGCGGTGGTCAACCGCAGCAGTCGGGTGACCATGGCGGTCACCTGGGCCTTGTCGGCGCGGCCGCTGCCGGTGACCGCGGCCTTGACCTCGGTGGGCGTGTGCAGGTGCACCGGTATGCCGCGTCGGGCCGCCACGAGCATCGCCGCGGCCGATGCCTGCGCGGTGCCCATCACCGACATGACGTTGACGTCGGCGAAGACCCGCTCGATCGCCATGGTGTCGGGCCGGTGGGTCGCCACCAGGTCCTCGATGGCGTCCTGGATCTCGGCCAGCCGCTGGGGGGTCGGGGCGCTCGCCGCGGTGCGCACGACCGTGACGTCGACCATCCGCAGCCGGCGGCCGAGGTCGCCCTCGACGACGCCCACCCCGCACCGGGTGAGGCCGGGATCGACACCGATGACGCGCACGCGGCATACCTCCTGGGCCCGCCGACCACCGGACGCGGCCGAACACCTGTTCGCTCAGGTTAGTCGCGGCGTTGGCGGCGGGCGCGCCGACGCGCCGTAGGGTGGTCGGATGAGCAATGCACGGGAGTATGCCGCGTCGGGGTCACCGTACGAGCGGACCATCGGTTTCAGCCGAGCCGTGCGGGTCGGGTCGGTCGTAGCGGTCTCGGGCACGGCCCCGGTGTGGCCGGACGGCGCCGTCGACCCCGATCCGGCGAACCAGGCCCGCCGGTGTTGGCAGATCGCTCTCGCCGCCCTGGCCCAGCTCGGCGGGTCGCCGGCCGATGTCGTGCGGACGCGGCAATTCATCACCCGCGCGGACATCGCGGACGCGGTCGGGCGGGTGCACGGCGAGATCTTCGGGCAGATCCGCCCGGCCTCGACGATGGTCGTCGTCGCCGCGTTGCTGGACCCGCGGTGGCTCGTCGAGGTCGAGGTCGACGCCGTCCTGGACGAGGACTGACCCGGGGCCCGATCGTCGAACCGGATCGAGGACCGGGCTGGCTATCGGCCGCCCGGGCTATTCCTCGTCGAGCTGGGCGAGGACCTCGTCGCTCACATCGCCGTTGGCGTAGACGTTCTGCACGTCGTCGGAGTCTTCGAGGGCGTCGATGACCCGCATCATCTTGCGGGCCCCCTCCAGATCCAGCGGCACCTCGACCGAGGGCAGGAAGGACGCCTCGGCCGAGTCGTAGTCGATGCCGGCCTCTTGCAGCGCCTTGCGCACCGAGACGAAATCCGATGCCTCCGAGACGATCTCGAAGGAGTCGCCCATGTCGTTGATCTCCTCCGCGCCGGCCTCGAGCACCACCTCAAGCAGCTCGTCCTCGGAGAGCGTGCCCTTGGGCACCATGACGACACCCTTGCGGGTGAACAGATAGGACACCGATCCCGGGTCGGCGAGGTTGCCCCCGTTGCGGGTCAGCGCGGTGCGCACCTCGGCGGCGGCCCGGTTGCGGTTGTCGGTGAGGCACTCGATGAGCAGCGCCACGCCGTTGGGTGCATAGCCCTCGTACATGATCGTCTGCCAGTCGGCGCCGCCGGCCTCGGCGCCCGAGCCCCGCTTGACCGCCCGATCAATGTTGTCGTTGGGCACCGAGGACTTCTTGGCCTTGTAGATGGCATCCCATAACGTCGGGTTGCCCAACGGGTCACCGCCACCGGTGCGCGCCGCCACCTCGATGTTCTTGATGAGCTTGGCGAACAGCTTGCCGCGCTTGGCGTCGATCGCCGCCTTCTTGTGCTTCGTGGTCGCCCACTTGCTGTGCCCACTCATCCGCTAGACCCTCGCGTTCCTCACCATCTCGACGAACTGGGCGTGCACACGCGTGTCACCGGTCACCTCGGGGTGGAAGGAGGTGGCGAGCAGAGCGCCCTGACGAACGGCCACGATCCTACCGTCGGCGCGGCCACCCTCGATCCGGGCGAGCACCTCGATGGCCGGACCGACCGACTCCACCCACGGGGCGCGGATGAAGACCGCACGCACTAGGGCCGGCCACGCGGCATACCGGATGTCCTGCTCGAACGAGTCGACCTGCCGGCCGAAGGCGTTGCGTCGCACGGTGACGTCCAGACCCCCGAGGGTCTGCTGGTCGGCGGTCGCGTCGACGACCCGATCGGCCAGCAGGATCATCCCGGCGCACGAACCGTAGGCCGGCAGCCCGCCCCGCAGCCTCGCCTGCAACGGCTCGAACACCTCGAAGGCACGCAGCAGTTTGTCGATGACCGTCGACTCACCACCGGGCAGGACGATCCCGTCGATGCGCTCCAGGTCCCCGGGTCGGCGCACCGTCACGACCCGCGCGCCCGTGGACTCCAGCGCCCGGGCATGCTCGCGGACGTCACCCTGCAGCGCGAGCACGCCGATCGCCGGGCGCAGCTGGGTGTGCGGGTGGCCGGTCACGGCGATGCAGCCTAGTCGGCCGGGACCACGCCGGCGATCACCGATCACCCGGGTGACATCGGCGCCAGGATCCACGAAATGCCGTACGGACGCCGAGCCGGGCTCTAGTCTCGGTCTGCGACCGGCCGGCACCTCCTGCCGGCCGGTCGTGGCCGTCTCTGCCGGAGGGCAGTAGGTCACCAGCCGCGTTCGGCGAGCCGGTGCGGCTGTGGGATCTCCTCGACGTTGATGCCGACCATGGCCTCGCCCAGGCCCCGGGAGACCTTGGCGATGACGTCCGGGTCGTCGTAGAAGGTCGTCGCCTTGACGATGGCCGCGGCGCGCTGTTCGGGATTGCCCGACTTGAAGATGCCCGACCCGACGAAGACACCCTCGGCGCCCAACTGCATCATCATCGCCGCGTCGGCGGGTGTGGCGATGCCACCGGCAGTGAAGAGCACGACCGGGAGCTTGCCTTCGCGGGCCACCTCGCACACCAGGTCGTAGGGGGCCTGCAACTCCTTCGCGGCGACATAGAGCTCGTCGGGCTCCATCGAGGTCAACCGACGGATCTCGGCCCGGATCTGGCGCATGTGGGTCGTGGCGTTGGAGACGTCACCGGTGCCGGCCTCGCCCTTGGACCGGATCATCGCCGCGCCCTCGGTGATCCGGCGCAGTGCCTCGCCGAGATTGGTCGCACCGCAGACGAAGGGCACCTGGAACGCCCACTTGTCGATGTGGTTGGCGTAGTCGGCGGGCGTGAGCACCTCGGACTCGTCGATGTAGTCGACGCCGAGGCTCTGCAACACCTGGGCCTCGACGAAGTGCCCGATCCGCGCCTTGGCCATGACCGGGATCGACACCGCGGCGATGATGCCGTCGATCATGTCCGGGTCACTCATCCGGGACACCCCACCCTGCGCCCTGATGTCGGCCGGCACCCGCTCCAGCGCCATGACGGCCACCGCACCCGCGTCCTCGGCGATCTTGGCCTGCGCGGGGGTGACGACGTCCATGATCACGCCGCCCTTGAGCATCTCGGCCATGCCCCGCTTGACTCGGGTGGTGCCCGTTCCAGCGGACGTCGGGGTGGGCGGGAGGGTGGTCTCGGCTGCACTGTCACTCATAGGACCGGAGGATAGTCCGCAACCGCACCTGTCGCGGTCAACGGATCAGCGCAGCGCCCGGGAACGGCCGGATTCAGCGCCCAGCCGGAGCCGATCGCGGCGCTGGGCGGTCCGCCGACCACCACGACAGCACGATGAAGACGACCACGGCCACGAGCAGGGTCCAGGCGGGCCAGCCCGAGACACGCACCAGCCCGGCGACCGCAACGGCACCGAGCAGGGCGATCGCCGCGATCCAGTGCGCCGCACCCGTGGGACGAACGACCTCGACCAGCGCTCCGGACACGGCGAGCAGGAACCACGCGAGGCACGTGCCCAGCATCAAGGCCCCCGCCACGGCCTTCCAGGGCGGGCTCAGGTCGGTCGCGACGCCGGAGAACAGGATGACCGTGGAGCCGGTCCCCAGTGGACTGACCCGTGCCATCCAGGCGGACCGCCTCGACCGGTGTCCACCCGCACTCGGATCGGCACTGTCCGGGGGCGCCGCGAGCACGTAGTCGGGGCGTGATGGGGCGGCGGCGGGATCGGCACCCTGCGGCCACGAGAAACTCATGCACCCATCATGACAAGGCTCAGCCCTGCAGTGGTGTCGGCATCTCGTCATCGAACTCGACGGTCTTGGGCAACTCGGCGTAGCCGGCCAGCCGGAACCAGCGGACCGTGGCCTTGCGCCGCACGCGGCGCACGTCGGTGACCGCTTCGTTGTGGAACCGACGCGCCAACTGGACCCGAAGACCGGTGGCCCGCACCCGGCTGAGCACGTCGGCACCGAAGCCGGGGTCGTCTTCCAGGGCCGGCACGCTCTCACCATTGAGTGCCAGTGAAAGCGCCTCCGAGAGAGCTGATTCGGCACTCTCCCGGTCTGCTGGGAAGCTGGGGGCGGCGGTGTCGGCCTCCTCGGCCGCGGCGAGCGACCAGGATGCCGCGTCGGCCAGCATCAGCGCGCTCGCGGCGTCGAGCACCCCGGAGTTGGCCAATTCGAGGGTGGCCTCGGCCCGACGGACCACCTGGGCGTCCAGCGCCGCCAAGGTGCCTTCGACCCGAGCGTGCAACCGGTCCAACCGGGCTGCGCTGTAGGACAGGTACCAGCCGACGAGGACGAGGGCGAGGACGGCATACTCGAGCATCTCGACGCGCGTCACGACGGGCCGCCCTTGCCGCTGCCGCGCAGGAGGCGACCGATCTTCTGCGGACCGGTCGACGGCGTCGGCGCCATTCGGGCCGCCTCGAGCACGGTCTCGTAGACGAGGGTGATCTTGTCGGCAACGACCGACCAGTCGAACAGGTCGGCGCGGGCCCGGCCGGCACCGGCGAGGCGGGCGCGTTCTTGCGGGTCACGCACCAGCCCGACGAGCACCCGGGCCAGATCGGCCGGGTCCTCGTTGGCGAACCGGGCGCCGGCGGTGCCGTGGTCGAGCACCCTCAGGAATGCGGGCAGGTCGCTGGCCAGCACCGCGGCGCCGGCACTCATCGCCTCGATGAGGATGATCCCGAAGCTCTCACCCCCGGTGTTCGGCGCAACGTAGATGTCGACCGAGCGCAGCAACTGGGCCTTGGTGACGTCGTCGACCGCGCCCAGGAACTCGGTGGCCGCCACGACCTCGGGAGCCATCTCCTTGCGCACCTCGTCGGCGTCACCGGGGCCGGCCACGAGCAGCCGCAGGCCGGGCACCTCCCGCAGGACCGCGGGCAGGGCGGCGGCCAACACCGGCATCCCTTTGCGCGGCTCACCCATCCGACCGAGGAAGGCAATGGTGGGGCGTTGCGCAGTGCCCTGCCACTGCGGCATCGGCGCGGCGGAATCGAAACGGTCGACGTAGACCCCGTTGGGGATGACCACCGCGTCACCGCCGATGTGCGTCGTGACGGTGCGCCGGGCGTCCTCGGAGACCGCGATCCGGGCCCTGATCTTCTCCAGGCTGGGCCGGAAGAACGGGAAGGACACCTGCATCGCCCGGGAGCGGATGTTGGAGGTGTGGAAGGTTGCGACGATCGGGCATTCGGCCGCCCACAGCGCAAGAGCTCCGACGCTCGGGGTGATCGGCTCGTGGATGTGGATGAGATCGAAACGCCCCCGGTCCAGCCACGCCGTCACCTTCGCATTAGTCATCAGTCCGAAGTTGAGCCGCGCCACCGACCCGTTGTAACGCACCGGCACTGCACGCCCCGCCGGCACCAGATAGGCGGGCAGATCGGCGTTGTCGTCGTCAGCCGGAGCCAGCACGCTCACCTGGTGCCCGCGGGCCAGCAGGATCTCGGCCAGGTCGCGCACGTGGTACTGCACTCCCCCGGGGATCTCGAAGGAGTACGGGCAGACCAGTCCGATACGCACGGCTCAGCCCGCCGGGGTGCGGGCCGGGTCGAGATCCTCGACGAAGACGCGCTGCAGCATGTGCCAGTCCTCGGTATGCCGCCGGACCCCCTCCTGCAGGTAGCTCGCGCAGGCCTGGGTCATCGCCGCCACCTTGCTCGCGAGGTCACCGTCGGGTGGCTCCGGGATCCGGTCGGAGAAGGCGACGATCGTCTCGTGACCACCCAGCCCGCGCCCGGGCGGGGCCGGGGCGTAGTGGATCCACGCGGCATACAGGGGCGTGTCGGTGCGCACTGCGAGGGCGGCCGGGCCCTTGGCCATCCGCGCGCGATGCCCGCAGAAATCAACCTCCACGCCGCCGCGGGTGAGGTCGCGATCAGCCAGCAGCGCAATGAAGTCACCGCGGGCGACGGCCGCCTGGAGACCGGTGAACGGGTCGGGGCCACCCGTGAGTGGGAGAATGGTGATGCCCAATCCTTCTCGGAACGAGAGGAATTCACGGAAGACCTCTTCGGGTTTCAACCGCTCGGCGATGGTGGTCACCGGGGCGAGATGGGTGGTGGACCAGGCCCCGGCAACGTCCCAGTTGCCCAGGTGCCCGAGGAAGACGACGACCGAGCGGCCAGCGGCCAGGTGCTCTCGGATCGGCCCGTCACCGGTTGCCCGGACCGCCTGGTCGAGCTGTGCGGAGGTGCGATCAGGTAGCCGGAACGCCTCACAGAAATAGCGCATATAGGAGCGCATGCCCGCCCGCACGAGGGCGTCGAGTGCGGCGTCGTCGAGTTCGGGGCGAACCTTCGCGTAGTTGGCGCGCAACCGCGCGATGCCCGGTCCACCGCGACGCACCTGGGCGTCCGCGACCGTGTCGAACACTCGGTATGCCGCGCGCTCCGGTAGCCGTCGCACCGCGCCCCAGCCCACGCGCCACCCGATGACGACCCCCCGGTCCCGGGCGGCGGTGCGGGCGTTCACGCGCCCGGCACCTGGCGGCTCGCGACCGCCTGGCGGTGGACGGTGAGCATCCGCTGCACGACGGTGACCAGGCTGGCCAAGGCGAGCAACCCGAGCACTCCGGTGAGCACCCACAACGGCAGGCCCACGCCGACCAGGCCGGTGGCGAGCAGCACCGCGAGGAGTCGGTCGGCGCGTTCGGCGATGCCGACGTTGCAGGTCATCCCGAGGCCCTCGGCGCGGGCTTTGGCGTAGGACACGACCATGCCCAGGATGAGGCAGGCCAGCGCCAGGCCGGCCAGGAGCAGGTCATGGCCGGGGCCGGCGAAGTACAGCACCAGCCCGCCGAAGATCGCCGCGTCACCGACCCGGTCCAAGGTCGAGTCGAGGAAGGCCCCCCAGACCCCTTGGCGCCCGGACAGCCGCGCCATCACCCCGTCGACGTTGTCGCTGAAGATGAAGGCCGTGATGACCAGGGTGCCGACGAGGAACTCTCCGCGCGGATAGAAACCGAGCGCGCCTGCGGCGACCCCCAGGGTGCCGACGACGGTCACCACGTCGGGGCTGATCCCCAGGCGCAGGAAGAGCTTGGCGATGGGCGTCATGACCTTGGTCCAGGACGCGCGCAGGAGGCGGTTGAGCATCACGCTCAGCCTAGTGCCGCAAGGAGCGCGCTGGGCCGCAGGCGTGCGGAGGCCCGATGGTCAGCTGGTCGGCCACGCTGCGGCGAGTTTGCTGCGGACGTCTTCGAGCAGCAGCGGCAACGCCTTGGTCTGGCCGATGATAGGCAAGAAGTTCGCGTCGCCGCCCCACCGTGGCACGACGTGTTGATGCAAGTGCGCCGCGACCCCGGCACCGGCGACCTGCCCCTGATTCATCCCGATGTTGTAGCCCATCGGCGCCGAGGTCTGGGCGAGGGTGCGCAGTGCCGTCTTGGTCAAGGCGGTGAACTCGGCGGTCTCGGCGTCCGTGAGATCGAGATAGCGCGGAACGTGACGGTAGGGGCAGATGAGCACGTGCCCGGGGTTGTAGGGGAAGAGATTCATGACGACGTAGCACAGCTCACCGCGGGCCACGATGAGCCCTTCGGGGTCGCTCTTGGCCGGCGCGGCGCAGAAGGGGCAGCCCGACCCGGCCTCGTCGGTGGGCTTCTCCCCCTCGATATAGGCCATGCGGTGCGGCGTCCAGAGCCGCTCGAACCCGTCGGGCACCCGCGCGAAGTCGCGGGGGTCCTCCAGGTCGGCTGGCCTCATTGGGCGAGCCTAGACGGGTCTGCAGCGCTGCTCCACACCGGCCGGACCAGCAGGAGCCTGGCCGGGTGAGATCGGCTCAGACCTGCCCCTTGGTGGCGATCGCCTCCAGGATCTCGGCGATCGCCGCATCGACCGGTATGCCGTTGCGCTGGCTACCGTCGCGCATCCGGAAGCTCACCGCCCCGGCCGAGCGGTCCTCCTCCCCCGCGATGAGGGTGTAGGGGACCTTCGACTTGCTGGCGTTGCGGATCTTCTTCGGGAAGCGGTCGTCGGACTCGTCCAGCTCGACCCGGACCCCTTGCGCGGCAAGGCGATCCAGCACCTCGCGCAGGTGCGCGGCATACTCGTCGGCGACCGGCACGCCGAGCACCTGGACCGGGGCGAGCCACGGCGGGAAGGCACCCGCATAGTGCTCGGTGAGCACCCCGACGAAGCGCTCGATCGAACCGAACTTCGCCGAGTGGATCATCACCGGGCGCTGCCGGGTGCCGTCGGCGGCCTGATACTCCAGCCCGAACCGCTCGGGTTGGTTGAAGTCGTACTGGATCGTCGACATCTGCCAGGTGCGCCCGATCGCGTCACGTGCCTGGACCGACACCTTCGGCCCGTAGAAGGCGGCGCCCCCAGGGTCGGGCACGAGGTCCAGCCCCGATGCGACACAGACGTCTTCGAGCACCTTGGTGGCGACCGCCCACTGCTCCGACGAGCCGATGAACTTGTCCTTCTTGGCGCCGGTCTCGTCGCGGGTGGACAGCTCGAGGTAGAAGTCGGACAGGCCGAAGTCACGCAGCAGCGACAGGATGAAGTCGAGCAGGTGTTTGATCTCGGCCGGGGCCTGCTCTGCGGTCACGTAGGAGTGCGAGTCGTCCATCTCCAGCCCGCGCACCCGGGTGAGCCCGTGCACCACGCCGGATTTCTCGTAGCGGTAGACGTGCCCGAACTCGAACAGCCGCATCGGCAGGTCACGGTAGGACCGCCCACGGGACCGGTAGATGAGGTTGTGCATCGGGCAGTTCATCGCCTTGAGGTAGTAGTCGCTGCCCTCCATCGTCATCGGCGGGAACATCGTGTCGGCGTAGTAGGGCAGGTGCCCGGAGGTGTGGAAGAGCCCCTCCTTGCTGATGTGCGGGGTGCCGACGTAGAGGAAGCCCTCCTCGATGTGCCGCCGCCGGGCGTAGTCCTCCATCTCCCGTTTGAGCACGCCGCCCTTGGGGTGGAACACCGGCAGCCCGGAGCCCAGCTCGTCGGGGAAGGAGAAGAGATCCAGCTCGACACCGAGTTTGCGGTGGTCGCGCCGCTCGGCCTCAGCGAGGCGGTCCAGGTATGCCGTGAGCTCGGTCTTGCTCGGCCACGCTGTGCCGTAGATGCGCTGCAGTTGCGGGTTCTTCTCCGAACCGCGCCAGTATGCCGCGGCGCTGCGCATCACCTTGTAGGCGTTGCCGATGAGCTTCGTGCTCGGCAGGTGCGGGCCACGACACAGGTCGCCCCAGGCGCGGCTGCCGTCCTTGCGCAGATTGTCGTAGATCGTCAGCTGGGCCCCGCCGACCTCGACCGAGGCACCTTCGGCGGCGTCCTCGGAGGCGCCGCCCTTGAGGCCGATGAGCTCGCACTTGTACGGCTCAGCCGCCAACTCGACGAGCGCGGCCTCGTCGGTCACCTCACGGCGCACGAAGGTCTGGCCCTCGTTGATGATCCGCTGCATGACCTTGTCGAGCTCTTTGAGGTCGTCCGGGGTGAACGGCGTCGCGACGTCGAAGTCGTAGTAGAAGCCGTCGCGGATCGGCGGACCGATGCCGAGTTTGGCGTCCGGGTTGATCTGCTGCACGGCCTGGGCGAGGACGTGCGCGCACGAGTGCCGAAGCACCGACAAACCGTCCGGCTCGTCGACCCGGACCGGCTCGACGACGTCGCCATCGGCAAGGACATGGCCCAGGTCGCGCAGCTCACCGTTGACCCGGGCCACGACGACTGCGCGGTCGGCTCCGAAGAGATCAGCGGCGGTGGTCTGCGCCTCGACCGATCGCTCGCTTCCAGCGATGGAGACGGTGATGCTGGCAGACACGGTGAACTCCTGGGGTACGGGCGACAGGTGGTCGAACGGCCCGCTGACAGCGGCGGGCACGCGGCATACAGGCTATCTGCCGACCGCGATGCGACGCGCGCCACATATCACCGCGGCCGAGACCGGCCCGCGCACCTCGACAGCCGACTCAGACCCACCGGTTCGGCCGACCTGTCCGCCGGCCCTCAGCGGGCGGCGACCGCCGAATAGATCGCGAGCAGCGGCGCCAGACCCTGAGCTGCGGCCGCCAGCCGAAGGCTCCGATCGACCGCACCGTGCAGCACGGCCGTCGCCACCATGAGGGCAGCCCCCACGACGATGACCGTCACGCCGACCCCCCGGCTCCCCCACAGCAGGATCACCACGCCGGCCGCCACCACGACGGCCAGGAACAAGTGGAAGAAGCCGTACTGGTAGGCCCAGGGTCGGGCCGCCTGCGCCTGCTCCTCCGAGGTGATCCGAAAGACCCCCCGGGCCACCGGCGCGTCGAAGCGCAGCGCCGCGAGGACGAAGAGGTAGCCGTGGATCACCACCGCCATGAAGGCGAACACCGCTGCGACGTAGGTCATCCCACACCCCGCCCGGCGACCCGGCTGACGCCGGTCGCCCGGCCTGGGTGGATGTGAAGGGACTCCCCAAGCCTCACTCCGCTCGGCTCCGGGGGCCCAGAACCCCGCGGGTCCGAGCCCCTCACCACACCCCGCCCGGCGACCCGGCTGACGCCGGTCGCCCGGCCTGGGTG
>WBZP01002253.1_pt1 | contig 22411 bp, 15 predicted proteins | sample 5204301 | NCBI WGS metagenome assembly WBZP01 (sample SAMN12412401, study PRJNA552823) | activated sludge metagenome | isolation source: activated sludge from nitrification reactor of wastewater treatment plant... | place: USA: Pennsylvania | collected 2017
GCCGGTGGCGGGGCACTGCCGCTGGAGGCGCAGCGGCTGGGGCTGGAGAGTTACGCCAGCGACCTGAACCCGGTGGCGGTGCTGATCAACAAGGCGATGATCGAGATTCCGCCGCGCTTTGCCGGCAAGCCGCCGGTCAATCCGAAAGCGAGGAGTGAGTGGAGAGGAGTGAGTGATGAGTGCGCTGCACTACCGAGAGGCCATTGTTTGGCAGAAGGCGATGGCGGCGGCCCGGGAGGTTTACCGGCTCGTTCCGCATTTGCCTCGGGAGGAAACGTACGGCATGCGTTCGCAGATTACTCGGGCGGCAGTATCCGTTCCGGCGAACATTGCGGAGGGTTGGACCCGGGAATCGGACAAGGAAAAAGCGCAGTTCCTGGCGATTGCACAGGGTTCTCTGGCCGAGACCGAAACCTTGCTGACACTCTGCGAGGAGATCGGCTGGTTCCCGGTCAACGAGACGCCAGTATTGAGAGTGCTTCTGGACGAAACAAGCCGAATGCTGACCACGCTTCGGCGCAGACACCGGATGCGAGGAGTGAGTGGAGAGGAGTGAGTGATGAGTCCGCCCCACTCACCCCTCACTCCTCTCCACTCTTTCCTCGTGAGTCCGCCCCACTCACTTCTCACTCCTCTCCAGTCTTTCCTCGTGAATCCGCCTCACTCACTCCTCACTCCTCTCCACTCTTTCCTCGCGAGTACAAAGGTGCGCAGGGCCTCGCGGAAGACGTGCGCTACTACGGCCGGTGGATGCGCGACGAGGCGGAAAGGCGCATCGGTTACCTCTACCCCAAGGTCACTGCGTGGTTGGACGCGCGGTCCGGGCGGTATTTTGGCGAGGCGGACGTGGTTGAGTGGAAGAGGAGTGAGGAAAGAGGAGAGAGAAACGAGTGTGGCGAGAAGGTTGCCCGCGAATGTGGCCACCCCACTCTATCCTCACTCCTCTCCACTCTCTCCTCGCACCAGCTCACCGTCATCGCCTGGCTGTGGGCGCGCACCGTCAAGAGCCCCAACCCAGCCTTCGCGCATGTCGATGTTCCGCTTGCCTCGACCTTCATGCTCTCGACCAAGGCCGGCAAGGAAGCCTATGTCGAACCGGTGATCGAAGGCGGCGGCTATGGGTTCACTGTGAAGGTCGGAACGCCGCATGATGCTGTGGGTGCGAAGGCGGGCACCAAACTCGCACGGGCGAATTTCGGATGCCTAATGTCTGGAGCACCGATTTCCGGCGACTACATCAAGGCCGAGGGCAAGGCCGGGCGCATGGGGGCGCGGCTGATGTCCATCGTCGCCGAGGGTGAGCGCGGGCGGGTCTATCTCGCGCCAACGCCTGAAATGGAAGCCATTGCCCTGACCTCGCGGCCGACGTGGAAACCGGAAGGCGATATTCCCACACGAATGACCGGTGGCAACTGCACGCCCTATGGACTCACCACTTGGGGCGACCTCTTCACCCCCCGCCAACTCGTAGCGCTGACGACATTTTCCGACCTGGTCGGCGAGGCCATCGCCCGCATCAAGCGCGACGCCCTCGCCGCCGGCCTGCCCGACGACAACCAGCCCCTCGCCAAAGTCGGCGCTGGCGCGACGGCGTATGCGGAGGCGGTGGGGGTGTATTTGGGAATTGCCTTGAGCCGCCTCACCGACATCTGTAACGCACTGTGCAGATGGGAGGTAACCAAAACTCAGGTGCGGAATCTATTTGGGCGCCAAGCAATTCCGATGATGTGGGACTTTGCGGAGAACAATGTTTTTGGTGATGCGGCAGGCGATTACACGGTCAGTCTTGGGAATATGGCAAAAGCCCTCGACCAAATGCCGGCAAGCCCCCAAGGGTTGGTGCAGCAATCTGACGCGCAGAACCAGTCAGTCAGCGCCGATAAGCTCGTCTCCACCGACCCTCCCTACTACGACAACATCGGCTACGCCGACCTGTCCGACTTCTTCTACGTCTGGCTGCGTCGTTCGCTGCGCCCGGTGTTCCCCGATCTGTTCGCCACGATGGCCGTGCCAAAGGCCGAGGAACTGGTCGCTACGCCTTACCGCCAGGGCAGCAAGGAAAAAGCCGAAACCTTCTTCCTGAATGGCATGACGCAGGCCATGCACCGGTTGGCCGAGCAGGCGCATCCGGCGTATCCGGTCACCATCTACTACGCCTTCAAGCAGTCGGAAAGTGATGGCGGCGACGGCACCACCAACACCGGCTGGGACACCTTCCTCGCCGCCGTCATCAAGGCCGGTTTCGCCATTTCCGGCACCTGGCCGATGCGCACGGAACTGGCCAACCGCATGATCGGCTCGGGCACCAACGCCCTCGCCTCTAGCATCGTCCTCGTCTGCCGCCCGCGCCCGGCCAACGCGCCGACCGCGACCCGCCGCGACTTCCATAACGCGCTAAAAACCGAACTCCCCGCCGCCCTGGCCCATCTGCAAGCCGGCAACATCGCGCCGGTCGACCTCGCGCAGGCGGCCATCGGCCCGGGCATGGCGGTCTATACGCGCTACGCCAAGGTACTCGACAACGAGGGCAAGCCGATCCCCGTCCGCGCCGCGCTGGCGCTGATCAACCAGGTGCTCGACGAAGCCATGGCCGAGCAGGAAGGCGACTTCGACGCCGACACGCGCTGGGCGCTGGCGTGGTTCGAGCAGATGGGCTTTGCCGAGGGCGAGTACGGCGTCGCCGAACAGTTGTCGAAATCCAAGAACACGGCCGTTGGCGGTCTGGCCGAGGCCGGCATCCTCTTCTCCGGCAAGGGCAAGGTGCGCCTGCTCAAACCCGCCGAACTCCCCGCCGATTGGGACCCGACCTCAGACACCCGCCTGACGGTGTGGGAAATGGTGCATCACCTCGTGCGTGTGCAGGAAGCCGGCGGCGAATCCGCCGCCGCCGCACTGGTCGCCAAGCTCGGCAGCCAGGCCGACATCGCTCGCGAGCTGTGCTACCGCCTCTACACGATCTGCGAACGGAAGAAGCGCGCCGTTGATGCCATGGCCTACAACGCGCTGGTGCAAAGCTGGCCGGAGATCGTGCGGCTGGCGAGAGAAGCTCCGCGCGCGGTAACGCCGGAGACCGATGATCTGTTTGCGTGAGGAATGCCGACATGAGCCTGATGGACGATGCAGTGCGCTGCCTGAGCCGGGAACTACCCTCGCGAGCATGGGTTGGCTTATCCAGAAGGGGAAGCGATTGACATGAACCCAATCCTGCCGCTGGATGAAACCGTCCTGGCCCGCTTTTGCCAGGCGCACCACATTCGCCGCCTGTCGCTCTTCGGCTCGCAGCTAAAGGGCACGGCCCGGCCGGACAGCGACATTGACCTGCTGGTGGAGTTCGACCCGGATGCGCACCCGACCTTTCTCGATCTGGCGCAGATCGAGATCGAGCTGTCGCAAGCGCTTGGGGGTAAGAAGGTCGATGTGCGAACGCTCGAAGACCTGAGCCACTTCTTCCGTAACGAGGTGGCGCGCACGGCCGAGGTGCAGTATGTCGCCCGATGATCGTTGGCGCGTCCGCCACATGATTGAGGCCGCCGAGCAGGCACTGGCCTTCACGCGCGGGCGACAACGCGAGGACCTCGATGCCGATGCGATGCTGCGGCTGGCACTGACGCGGGCCATGGAGATCGTCGGCGAAGCCGCGGCGCAGGTCAGCGACGAAGGCCGCACCGGGCTTCCCGATATTCCCTGGCCGCAAGTCATCGGCATGCGCAACCGGCTGGTGCATGCCTACTTCGACATCAATCTGAACATTCTCTGGGATACGGTGCATCTGGCGCTGCCGCCCCTACTCGAGAAGCTCGAAACGGCAATGCGGAAAGACTGATCATCCATGGCGATTACCAACCACGAGCGCGTCGGCAAGGCGCTGGAGCTTCTGAAAACCGGCCTCGGGCCGTTTGTCGGGCGTGAGATCAAGGCGGCGATTTCCGCCAACAGCATCTCGATGGACAAGGTGCGCAGCTTTGCCGAAGACCCGATTCTCGGCAAGAAACCCATCGAGGAATGGGACGCCGCCGGCTTGCTCAAGTTGATGGGGGACACGTGGAATGATGTGTTCCGCAAGACGCTGGGCTATTCCGAGCGCAGCCTGGTGTCGGAAATCCGCGACTGGCGCAACAAATGGGCGCACCAGCAGCCGTTCTCCAGCGACGATGTGTATCGGGCGCTGGATTCCGTCGGCCGCTTGCTGACGGCGGTTTCTGCCCCGCAGGCCGACGAGGTCGAGAAGGTCAAGATGGAGTTGCTACGCGTGCGCTTCGACGAGCAGGCGCGGAGCGAGAAGCGCAAGTCATCGAGCATCGCGCTCGAAAGCGGCGTGACGGGCAGCCTGAAGCCCTGGCGCGAAGTGGTGATGCCGCACGACGATGTGGCCAGCGGTCGTTACCAGCAGGCCGAATTCGCTGCCGACCTGTGGCAGGTGCATCTGGACGAGGGCACGCCAGAATACCGCGATCCGGTGGAATTCTTCCGTCGCACCTACCTGACGGCGAGCCTGAAGGAAATGCTGACCAAGGCGGTGCAGCGGCTGAGCCCATTGGCCCAATCGGGCGGTGGCGACCCGGTGGTGCAGTTGCAGACCAACTTCGGTGGCGGCAAGACGCACTCGATGCTGGCGCTGTACCACCTGTTTTCCGGCATCAAGCCGACCGAACTGGCGGGCGTGGATGCCATTCTGTCGGCAGCAGGAACCGCGACCGTGCCGACGGTGCGGCGCGTAGTGCTGGTCGGGCTCAGGATTTCCCCGAGCACTCCGTCGGTCAAGGCCGATGGCACGGTGGTGCGCACGCTGTGGGGCGAACTCGCCTATCAACTGGGGGGCAGGAAAGCTTACGCCCGCGTGGCGACCGACGACGAAAAGGCCACCAGTCCCGGAGACGTGTTGCGCGAGCTGTTCAATGAGTATGGTCCATGTTTGATCTTGATCGATGAGTGGGTGACCTACGCGCGCCAGTTGCACGACCAGAGCGACCTGCCGGGAGGTTCCTTTGAGACGCAATTCACCTTCGCCCAGTTGTTGACCGAGTCAGCCAAGCTGGCGAAGAACTGCCTGCTGGTGATCAGCCTGCCGGCGTCCGATACCTCGGGCTCCCCTCATACACATTCCAGCGACGTGGAGGTCGGTGGCACACGCGGCCGCGAGGCGTTGGACCGGTTGCGCAATGTGGTGGGCCGGGTGGAATCCTCCTGGCGACCGGCGAGCGCCGAGGAAGGCTTCGAGATCGTGCGCCGGCGGCTGTTCCAGCCCTTGTCCGACCCGGCGCAGTTCAAGCAGCGCGACGTGGTGGCGCGCGCCTTTGCCGACTTCTACCGCAACAACCAGGCGGAGTTTCCGACCGATACGCGCGACGCCGGATACGAGCAGCGCATCAAGGCGGCGTACCCGATCCACCCGGAGATCTTCGACCGGCTCTACACCGACTGGAGCACGCTCGTGAAATTCCAGCGCACACGCGGCGTGCTGCGCCTGATGGCGGCGGTGATCCACAGCCTGTGGGAGAAAGGAGACCGCAATCCGCTGATCTTGCCGGCCTTTGTCGCCATCGACGATGCGCGCGTGCAGTCGGAATTGACGCGCTACCTCTCGGACAACTGGGTGCCGGTGATCGAGAAGGATGTGGACGGCGCCAACTCGCTGCCGCTCAAGCTGGACAGCGAACTGCCCAACCTCGGCAAGTTCTCGGCCTGTCGGCGCGTGGCGCGGGCGATCTACATGGGCTCGGCGCCGACCACGGCCGCCGCCCACAAGGGCATCGAGGACCGACGCGTGAAGCTGGGCTGCGTGATGCCCGGAGAATCCCCGGCTGTGTTTGGTGACGCACTGCGCCGCATGGCCAGCGCCGCCACTTACCTTTACAACGACGGGCCGCATTATTGGTACTCGACGCAACCGACGGTGACCAAGCTGGCCGAGGACCGTGCCGAGCAGTTGAAGCGCGACCAGGACAAGGTGGTGGAGGAACTGGATCGCCGGCTCAAGAAAGACCTGGCCAGCACCGGCGACTTCAGCCGCATCCACCCGATGCCGGCGAGCGCTGCCGACGTGCCGGACGATATGGAGGCTCGCCTGGTGGTGCTGGGCAGCGCACACGCCTACAGCAAGGAGGCGGGAAACGCCGCCGAGGTGGCCGCCAAGGCGATCCTCGAAACCCGTGGCCACTCGCCGCGCCTGTATCGCAACACGCTGGTGTTTCTCGCCGCCGACAAGACGCGCTTGCAAGACCTCGACGAAGCGGTGCGCAAATATCTGGCTTGGCAGTCCATCCTCGCCGACGAGGCGCAGCTTGGGCTGACGACGCATCAGAAAACCCAGGTGACGCAACAGATCACCGCGGCGGACAGCACCGCGACGGCGCGCCTGCCGGAAACCTGGCAGTGGCTGCTGGTGCCGGTGCAGCATACGCCGCAGGCGCCGATCACCTGGGATGCGTTGCGTCTTTCGGGCACCGACCCGCTGGCCGTTCGCGCCAGCAGGAAGCTGCGGCCCGACCACCTGCTGGTGTCTTTTGCCGGCTGCATGCTGCGCCTGGAGCTTGACAAGATTCCGCTGTGGCGTGGAGATCATGTCGCCGTCAAGCAGTTGGTCGAGGACTTCGCGCGCTACCTGTACCTGCCGCGTCTCAAGGACAGCAGGGTGCTGCTGCACGCCATCACTGATGGGGTGAATCTGCTGACCTGGTCGCAGGACAGCTTTGGCATTGCGGATGCTTTCGATGAGTCTGCCGGGCGCTACAAGGGATTGCGCGGCGGAAGAGTGGTGAATCTTTCCGATCCGCACTCCACTGACCTGGTGGTGAAGCCGGAGGTGGCGAGTCGGCAGATGGATGCCGAGCGCCAGGAGCCCGAACGCGGTGGCGCAGGAACAGGCAGCGCCGCCGGGGCTGGGAGCGGTGCAGGCGTTGGCGCTGGTGCCGGAAGCGGCGGCGATTCGGGTGCAGGTGGCACAGGTGGTACGGGCGGCACGCCGCCGGCCAGCACCAAGCCGAAACGGTTTCACGGTTCCGTCAGTCTCGACGCCGACCGCGTCGGGCGCGATGCCGGCAAGATCGCCGAGGAGGTCATTTCTCACCTTGTGGGTCTGGTCGGCGCGAATGTCACGGTGACACTGGAAATTGCCGCCGAGGTCCCCGGTGGTGCGCCCGACAACGTGGTGAGAACGGTGACGGAGAACGCGCGGACGCTGAAGTTCGTGCCGGGTAGCGGGTTTGAGAAAGAGTAGGCCGAACCCCTCTGAACGCGCCGCCACGCCGTCGCACGTACCCCGTAGCCGCGCATCGTTCAACTGACCGTCAACCCTGGGCGCAAGGGCGGCCTCGGTGCAGGCACCCCCGACGGAAGCCCTGCAAGCTGCAAGCTGGCGAGCGGCTTTGTCGCTGGCCTGTGCTCTGGTGAAGTGGGGCGGGGGACGGCGGTGGCGGGGGCGATAGAGCCGATGGCGAAGCCTTCGGGATGGTTCACGATGGCACGGCGTAGCCCAGTTGGCGGCTTGCCGGGCGGGGCCGGCACTGACTGCCAATAGCGAGCCGGATGACGGGCTGTGGGGGGTGATTGTGATCGGGCTGAGTAGGGGCATGACTTCAAAATGTGTGCCCAAGATTGTGCCCATGTTCCAGACTGGAACCCGAACAACCAAGCAGCGCCGCGGGCTTTGCGCCTGTTCGCCAGATCCTGATCGGGATGGCTGCCGGCGGCAATGTAGCGGAAGGCCACCGAATCGTAGGTTGCCTCCGCCAGCCTGCGGCTGGACGAAATACCCGTAGCGTCGCCACAGGCCAGAATCGCCAGCAGGGCCGTCGGATGGTACGAACTACAGCCGTCGGCGTAAGCCAGCAAAACCAGCAAGGCCGACTGCGAGAAGGGCGAGTATGGAGGGTTCCGGGGCCGACTGCGGCGCAAAGCATTGGCTGGCTTGGCCCTCGACGCCCTGGAGTGACGAGCAAGCCTGGTCGACGAACAGCATGCCCGTGCTGAAACTGAGCGGTGAGGCGAGGTTCGCGAAGACGCCGAGGATGCTGCCGGTGTCGGAGAATGCTGGTACCTCCTGCGGCGAGCCGCATTGAAGCGTAGAGGTTCTGGTCCGGGCCAAAAGCGAGGTCAAGCAGCGTGTCCTGGCCATCCTGATACGGCAGGTTGAAAGTGCTGACGAGCGCGCCACTGATGCCGTCGAAACGGAAGATGGTGTTGCCCGGGAAGCTTGCGACGTAGAAATCTTCGCTGCGACCGAAGGTCAGCCCGATGGGGGCGTCGAGGCCGTAGGCGCCGCCGAGCACGAAGAGGCCGAGCGAGGCGCCGCTCGTGCCGTCGAAGCGGCTCACGGAGTCGCCAAGACCATTTGTGACGTAGCGATGGCCGTCGGGTCCGAAGGCGAGATCCTGCGGGACGGACAGTCCCGCGGCGAACACGTTCATGAACGCGCCGGTGGTGCCGTTGAAGCGCAGCACGTTGCCCAAGTTGTTCAACACGTAGAGGTGGCCGTCCGGGCCGAAAACGAGGCCGGCCGGCGAGTAGAGTCCGCCGCTGCCGGGTGCGACGAACGTCTGGAGCGTGCCATCGCGACGGATGCGCAGGATACGTCCGTCGGTGTTCGAGTTCGTATCGAAATAGGAACCGTAGCGGGCACCGTCCGGCCCGCGGGTCAGGCCCTGGATCTGGCGCACGCCCTGGCTCGGCGTGAAGACGCCGATGTAGGCGCCCGCTCGCGAGTCGTATTCGAGGACCTGGCCGTTCGACGCAGTGGTGGCGTTGTTGGCGGGTAGGTAGAGGCGCTGCAGCGTGGTGGTACTGGCGGTCGCTGTTCCGGCGAGCGCAAGCGAGAGGGAAAGGACGACCGCTACGGGAAGTGGTCCTCTTCGCAGGGTGAACTCTCTGCTAGACCATGAGGGCTGTTTTCCCCGGCGTGCTAGCCCGGTGCTAGCCCAGCAAAAAGCCCCGGCTTGTGACCGAGGCTAAGCGATTGATTCTTTGGCTCCCCGACCTGGGCTCGAACCAGGGACCTACGGATTAACAGTCCGACGCTCTACCAACTGAGCTATCGAGGAACGCTGAAGCGAGTAGTTTAGTCGCTCGCTGGAGTTGCGTCAACGGCCTGCGGCTTTTCCAATGCGCGAAGAAGGCGCACAATCGGGCTTTCCGACAATTGGCAGTCGTTCTCTTTGAAAGCGAGGCAAAATCGACAAATGGATCCTGACCTGATCGACCCCAACCTGGTGTTTGCCAAGACGGCGTCCGGTGAAGAGGCCGTGCTGCAGCGAACTCGTGTGGTTCAGCGCAACACGCGAATGGTGCTGATACTCGTCGACGGAAACGCTACGGTAGCCGAGCTATGTGACAGAACCGGCAATCCGCAGATGACCCGGAGTGCGCTGCTTGAGCTGGAGAGCGATGGCTTGGTCGATCGCCGCACAGCCGTCGACTCGGTCTGGCAGCGCAGCGACAAGGCGAAATGGCGTGCGGCGGCCGATGAGACGACGGCACCGGTTTCCGAGTTTTCGACTTTTGGGGGTAATCAGCAAACGCCGCCGGGGCCTTCATCGTCGGCAAGCGACGACACGCCGCTCGCTGTCGAGGGTGCGCCGGCGAGCCAAGCAGAGGAGCCTCCGCAGGCAGGAAGGGCGGTACCGGCCGTCGACGATGTATCGCCGTCGGAGTCTGGAACGGTCTTCTTCTCGCGTGCGCAGGCTGGCGGCGAAGAGTCGGCAGCACCCGCGGCGGACGCGGTCGGGCAAGCGTCGTCCGTGTTTGATCGCTGGCGGCCGGCCTGGTTGAAAGCTGAAGGTGGGCAGCCGTCTGCCCAGGCGAGGGCAAATCGACCGCGTTTTCTCGTCACCTGGCCGCTCGTCGTCATCCTGATCCTGCTCTTGCCTCTTGTTCTTGTCTTGTTGCTGAAGCTCATCTTTCCCTATCTGAACTATCAGCCGGTTGTCGAGGCTGCTCTGCGGCAGAGCACCGGGCGAACGGCCAGCGTCGATGAGATGGGTATCGACCTGCTCCCGACGCCAGGTTTGCTGCTCAACGGCGTTCGCCTTGTTGCGGCGGGCGACGGTCCCGCGCTGGTCATCAGGCAAGTGCGCCTGCGGCCAGCCCTTACTGCGCTGTTTGCGGAAAAAATTCTCTTTGATGACGTCGAGTTGAGCGGTCTGGTGCTTTCGCCGATGACTATCGCCGACTTGGCGCAGATCCTTGAATCGACGGCCAGCCCTTCGGCACAAGGCGCGGCTCAGCATGTGTCGATCGAGAATGCCGAACTTGCCGTCGCTGGACTCGCTATCGGCGACTTGCGGGGCGAGATCAGCGTGTCCTCTGCCGGGCTCCTGCAAGCGGTTTCACTTCATTCCGCAAACCGCAACCTGACGTTCGATGCGCAGCCGCTCGGCACAGGGTTTTCGATCGCCATCGAGGGTCTCAAATGGAGTCCGGACGCGCGGAGTCGGCAAGCGGCGGTCGAGTCCTTTGTTCTGCAGGGCGAGTTGCACGATACAACGTTGGCTGTCGAGCGGATGGAGTTCCGCGTTTTTGGCGGGCTACTGACCGGGAAGGCAACACTTCGGGCTGTTGCCGAGCCAGTGCTTTCCGGCGAACTCGCCTTTGAACGGATCAACGCCAAGAAACTCGCCGAAGCTTTGGGTGTTGGTATCGGTTTTCTCGGCGAGGGGACAGGCAAGCTGAGGTTTTCTGCAGCCGCCGACGCATGGCCGTCGCTCCTCTCGACGCTTCGCGGCGACGGTACATTCACGATCAGGCGAGGCAGCCTGCCAGGCATCGACCTTCCCGAGGCCTTGCGCCGAGCGCCGACCGTCCCGCTGGCGCTGGGTGGGGCGACCCGCTTCGAACAGCTTTCCGGCGTCGTCAGCCTGACACCGGGCTTCGTCCACTTCTCGCAACTGAACCTGAGCGCCGGAGCGATGCAGTCGGCCGGGCACATCGACATCGGACGGGATCTCGACGTGCGCGGGCGAATGGACGTCGAGATGCGCGGCCGCGGTAGCCACGCGATGATGCCCGTTACGATCAGCGGCTCGCTCAATGCGCCGCTGTTGAAGACCGCCGATCGCTGATTCCCCGGCCGGTCGACGCCACGCTTTCTCCGCTCGGGATGAGAGTGGCTCCTTCACCGGAGGCAGCGGCGGGCCGCCTGCCCGGCACCCCCTCTGCCGCCCGGTGCCGCGCGACGAACCGAACAGCGACAGATCCGGGGGTGTCTAGATCACGGCCGCAATGGCGTCGGCAACGTGATCGATGTTGCGCGTGTTGAGAGCGGCGACGCAGATTCGACCGCTGCTGACCGCGTAGATGCCGAACTCGTCGCGCATGCGGTCCACTTGAGCGGCGTTCAGCCCGGTGTAGGAAAACATCCCGCGCTGCCGTGTGACGAACGAGAAATCGAGCGCCACGCCTCTCGCGTTGAGCTTGTCTACCAGAGCGGCGCGCATGGTTCGGATGCGCGCGCGCATGACGCTCAGCTCGTCCTCCCAGAGGCGCGACAACTCAGCGTCGGAAAGGATTGCCGCGACAATTGCCCCCCCGTGCGTCGGTGGGTTTGAATAGTTCGTCCGCACGACGCGCTTGATCTGCGACATCACCCGCATCGACTCGTCGCGGCTGGCAGCGACGACTGACAGGGCGCCGACGCGTTCACCGTAAAGCGAGAAGGACTTCGAGAACGAACTGGCGACAAGAAACTGCAGGCCGGACTCGGCGAAAAGTTTCACCGGCAAGGCGTCTTCCTTAATGCCATTGGCGAAACCCTGATAGGCGAAGTCGATAAAGGGCAGCAAACGACGCGCCCCGATTACCTCGATCACATCGACCCATTGCTCTGGTTCGAGGTCGGCGCCCGTCGGATTATGGCAGCAGGCGTGCAGGACGACGATTGAGCCGGGCGGCAGTTGGTTCAGGCTGGCCTTCATGGCAGCGAAGTCGACGCCGCGCGTCAGCGGATCGTAGTAGGCGTAGGTGTCGACCCGGAAGCCGGCGTACTCGAAAAGCGCGCGATGGTTCTCCCAGCTCGGATCACTGATAAACACCGTGGCGTCGGGCAGCAAGCGTCGCAGGTAGTCGGCCCCCACCTTGAGCGCACCCGTACCGCCAAGTGCTTCGAAGGTGATGAGGCGTCCATCGGCGAGCAATGGTGAGTCACCGCCGAACAGCAGGCGCTGCACCGTTTGCCCAAAGGCGGCGAGGCCTTCGATCGGCTGGTAGGAACGCGGCGGCAGAGCCTCCAGGCGAGCCTTTTCGGCCAGGCGTACGGCAGCCAACAACGGAACCTTCGCGTGGTCATCGAGATAGACGCCGACGCCAAGGTTCACCTTGCTTGCACGTGCATCGGCGTTGAAAGACTCGGTCAGGCCGAGTATGGGATCGCGTGGAGCCATCTCCACGGCAGCAAAGAACGAGTCAGTCATGGCTGTGTCCTAAACGGGGCAAGCGCCATCAGTCAATCGATCATCGACCGGTCGACAGTGCTCAACCAGGTGCCCGCACGTTCTGCCGATAGCCGCGCGATAATGAGCAGATCCTGGAGCGCAGAAGCCGGGCAATGCACTTGGCGACGGCAGGCTGGAAAAAAACGTAGAATTCTAACATGTCAGATCGCCCGCATAGCTCCGGAAAGCCCGGCTTCGTCACCTTCGAGGCGAGCCCGTTCCACCTTTACCAGCCGTTTCTGCCTGCCGGAGACCAACCCGAGGCGATTGCCAAGCTCTGCGCAGGCCTGGCTGACGGGCTTGCCTACCAGACCTTGCTTGGCGTAACCGGGTCGGGCAAGACCTATACGATAGCCAACGTCATTGCCCGCACAGGGCGGCCGGCGCTCGTCCTGGCGCCGAACAAGACGCTTGCCGCGCAGCTCTATGCCGAGTTTCGCGAGTTCTTTCCCGACAATGCGGTCGAGTATTTCGTCTCGTACTACGACTACTATCAACCGGAAGCTTATGTTCCGGCGCGCGATCTGTATATCGAGAAGGACTCCTCGATCAACGAGCATATCGAGCAGATGCGGCTTTCCGCAACGAAGAGCCTGCTCGAACGTCGCGACTGCGTGATCGTCGCCACGGTGTCCTGCATCTACGGCATCGGCGATCGCGACGAATACCACAAGATGATCCTGACCATGCGCATCGGTGACCGCATTGGTCAGCGCGAGCTGATCAAGCGCCTGGCCGAGATGCAGTACGAGCGTAACGAGAGTGACTTTCAGCGCGGAACGTTTCGCGTGCGCGGCGATGTGATCGATGTCTTTCCAGCCGAGCACGCCGAGCAAGCAATCCGCATCTCGCTGTTCGACGACGAGATCGAAGGCCTGCAGTTCTTCGATCCGCTGACCGGGCACCTGCATCAGCGCCTGCTGCGCTTTACCGTGTTTCCATCGTCACACTACGTCACGCCGCGGGCAACCGTGTTGCGCGCGATAGAGGCGATCAAGGTGGAACTTGGCCAACGCATCGTCCTGTTCCAGGCCGAAGGCAAGCTCGTCGAAGCACAGCGCATCGAGCAACGGACACGCTTCGATCTCGAAATGCTCGATCAGCTCGGTTTTTGCAAGGGCATCGAAAACTATTCACGGCATCTTTCCGGGCGCCAAGCGGGCGAACCGCCGCCAACCCTGATCGACTACCTGCCGGCCGATGCATTGATGTTCATCGACGAATCGCACGTCTCGATTCCGCAGGTGGGTGGCATGTACAAGGGCGATCGCTCGCGCAAGGAGAATCTCGTCAACTACGGATTCCGCCTGCCGTCGGCGCTCGATAATCGGCCGCTGAAGTTCGCTGAATTCGAAGCGCTGATGCGGCAGACCATTTTCGTCTCGGCAACTCCTGCCGACTACGAGGCGGCGCACCAGGGGCAGGTCGTCGAGCAGGTCGTTCGACCGACCGGGCTCGTCGACCCGGCGCTGATCGTTCGTCCGGCATCGACCCAGGTCGACGATCTGCTCTCCGAGATCCGGCTGCGCATTGCACGGTGCGAACGTGTTCTCGTGACCACGCTGACCAAGCGGATGGCCGAGGAGCTTGCCGAGTACCTTGGCGAACACGAGGTGCGTGTGCGTTATCTGCATTCCGACATCGACACCGTCGAGCGTGTCGAGATCATCCGCGATCTACGCCTGGGCAAGTTCGACGTGCTCGTCGGCATCAACCTGCTGCGCGAGGGCCTCGACATTCCGGAAGTGTCGCTCGTGGCCATTCTCGATGCCGACAAGGAAGGCTTCCTGCGCTCCGAACGCTCGCTGATTCAGACCATCGGTCGTGCGGCCCGCCATCTCAACGGAACCGCCATTCTCTATGCCGATCATCTGACCGGCTCGCTGCGCCGGGCGATCGGCGAAACAGAGAGGCGGCGGCTGAAGCAGATGACCTTCAACGAAACGCACGCGATCGTACCGACCGGCGTCAACAAGCGGATTACCGACATCATCGACGGCTTCTACGATAGCGGCAGCACACAAAGCGCGGCGCATGTTGCGCAGCAGCCGGCAAGCTACGCGGCGATGAGCGAAAAACAGCTTTCCCGCGCGCTGAAGCGCATCGAAAAGGAAATGCTGGACCACGCCAAGAACCTGGAGTTCGAGAAAGCCGCCCAGGCACGTGACGAATTGTTCCGCATTCGGCGGGAAGTATTCGGCGTCAGCGGCATTGAAGCAGGCGCGGTGGAGCGCTCTTAAGTCACTCCTTCCAAGTGCTTGATTTTATATACGCCACGCGGAGTGACTTCGGGGCGATTTGCGGCGACCGGCCCGATTACCTCGCTGACCCGTCGTCCAGCGGTCGGCGGCGCGTGCCGCCGGACATGTGCCGTACTGTGCGCGGCCAGGAGACGACGCCTAGCGTCGACCGGCGTACCCCGGCAGCCCGGCAGCCTCGTCCGAACGGGCGAGACTGACTGCCTCGTCGATCAGTTCCTGGCGATCCTCCGCCTTCATCCGCGCGAGGAGAATGCTGACGTCCTCGATCTGGTTGCTGAGCAGACGATTATCGAGAATCATGCGCGTGCGAAAAAACTGCGCCCACTGAAATTCGGCAAAATCGGCCGGCATCTTGGCGTAGCCGAAATGCGAGCGGACATACCAGGCGAGGCCGCGATAGGGGTCGTTGCGCAGGTCCTTGACGTGTTTCGGCAGGGCCGCCGGCTGCAGCGGACCGCCTCCCATGTGGTCGAAGAGATAGACCCAACGGTTGTCGTACATCGCTTTCCAGAAATGGTAGTCTTTCAGCACACTCCAGTTGTTGACCACCTCGACGACGACGCGTGCGTTGCTCTCGTCGATCCCGGCTTCATTTTTGTTCTGGGCGACTTCCCAGACGGCACGGGCCAGATGATGATGGTCGGTCAGGTAAAGCCGATCACCGTTGCCGATCACCACTGGCACCGGACGGATGAGCAAAAAGGCACTCAGGTCTTCCTTGCTCTTGCGGCTCAGCGCATCGGCTTTGGCATAGACCTCATCCATCCCGACGCCACTTTGCGTCGGACGCAGCTCGCTGACCCGCGCCTGAAACAGCAGTCCGCGTGACGATTGTGGCGTGCATTCTGCCAGATTGAAATCCATGCTTATCTCCTCGGAAAAAATGGCCCCGCCCGGCGGGGAGGGAACTCGTCCTACACCGACTTCTCGTTCTCCAGCGCTTTGGCGGTGATCTCCTCGTACAGACCGACCACCCGCACGGCAAGCTGGTGATACTCGGGGTTGCGGGCGATGAGCTGTTTCACGTCTTCCATGTCGGCAAAAACGCGCTCGAGAAAAGCGATGTCCATGTCGTCCAGGCGGCCGCCAGCGTCGACCTTTTCCTTCAGATCGAGGGCGCGCGGCAGGCGCTCCTTTTCGAGACGCTGGACAAGGGCGGCGGCGACGCCCTTGTCTTCCTCTGATGGTGCCAAACTCATTGCCTGCTCCTTTTCGTTGTTGGTGGGTGGGTCAACTCACTTGTCCGCTGGCGCCGGGGGCGACGACAGCGACTCCGCCTCGACGCCCTGACTGCCTACCTCTACGGCATCAGACCGACCATCCTCCTGCAGCAGCGATTCCTCGGCCCGCTTGTTCAACACGACGATGCTGATCCGGCGGTTGACCGAGCTGAGCGGATCATTCTTGTCCAGCAGCACCGTTGAGGCCAGACCGACGACGCGCAGCACCTTATGCTCATCCATACCGCCGGCAATCAGCTCGCGTCGTGACGCGTTCGCTCGATTGGCTGACAGTTCCCAGTTCGAGAAACCCTTCTCTCCGCCGCCAAACTGCGCGGCATCGGTATGTCCGGACAGGCTGATCTTGCTCGGCACAGCGTTGAGGACCTTGCCGATCTCGCGCAAAATGACCTTTGTGTAGGGCTTGACTTCCGCGCTGCTGGTGTCGAACATCGGCCTGTTCTGTTCGTCGACGATCTGGATGCGCAGCCCCTCGCTGGTGATGTCGAGCAGGAGCTGGTTCTTGAACTGCTTGAGCGCCGGATTGCTTTCGATGAGCTTCTCGATACTCTCCTTCAGCTCGCCCAGCATCAAGCGCTCCTGATGTTCAAACGCCTTGCGCGCGGATTCGGCGTTGGTCTCCTTGACGCTCAGCGTCTTGTTCCTGGCGTCTGTGTCGCCCGCCTTGACCTGTCCTGCGCTGCGCGTCAAGTCCTTGCCGCCACCTTTCAGAACGCTGGAGCTGTCGCCAGTCCCCGATCCGCCTTGCGAGGCGATCTTCAACGGGTTCTGAAAAAACTCGGCAATACCCTTCAGGTCGCCGCTGGCCGTCGACCCGAGCAGCCACATCAGCAGGAAGAACGCCATCATCGCCGTCACGAAGTCGGCGTAGGCAATTTTCCAGGCGCCACCGTGATGGCCGCCGGCCACCTTCTTGACCCGCTTGATGACGATCGGGCGTACGTCGTCGCTCATTCAAATCCCCGCCGGCTGCACATGGCCGTGCGTCATTACTTGCCCTTGCGGTTCTTGAGCTCTTCCTCGAGCTCGCGAAACGTCGGGCGCAGACCGGACACGAGCGTCTTGCGGCCGAACTCGACGGCTACCTGCGGTGCATAGCCCGACATCGAGGCCAGCAGGACAACTTTGATCACCTGATAGATCTTCGAGCCCTCCTGGGCCTTCTGCTCGAGCAGACTGGCTATCGGCGCGACGAAGCCATAAGAAATGAGGATGCCGAGGAACGTACCGACGAGCGCGCCGCCGATCATCTTGCCGAGCACGGCTGGCGGCTGGCCGACCGAGCCCATCACATTAACGACGCCCATCACGGCGACGACGATACCAAAGGCTGGAACGGCATCACCCACCTTGGCCATGACGTGACCCGGCGTCTCCACCTCATGATGGTGGGTTTCAATTTCGATGTCCATCAGGTTCTCGATTTCGATCGCATTGAGGTTGCCGCCGACCATCATGCGCAGGTAATCGGTGACGAACTCCATGACGTGATGATCGCTGGAGAGGCTTGGATACTTGCTGAAGATCGGGCTGTCGTGCGGGTTCTCAACGTCATTCTCGATCGACATCAGGCCCTCCTTGCGGACCTTGGCGAGAACTTCGAAAAGCATTGCCAGCAGATCGACATAAAGAGCCTTGGTAAACTTCGATCCCTTGAAGATCCCCGGCAGCGCGCCAACTGTGGCTTTGATCACCTTGATGTCGTTCGCGGCGACAAAACCGCCGATCGTCAGACCAACGATCGCAATGTATTCGAGCGGCACCCACAACGCAGCCAGACTGCCGTGAACCGCGTAGGTTCCCAGCGCTGCCGCCAGAATGATCACGTACCCGACAATCAGAAACATCCGTTCCCCTTGGTTGCTGCGCCCGCTGTCGGCCTTGCGAGCGGCATATCCTTGATGTCGCGTATTGTAGCCAGATTACGCCCGGCCGCCGCTCGACGAGCAATGATATAGCGAAATTCGTCAATTTCGGCGTTCGCCGGCCGGATCGGCGAATGGTACCCCTGGCCGCCGGCCCGGCCGGATCGTCTTGGCCGGGCGTCAGCCAATGTCCGCCGCAGCATGGGCAGCCTATAATCCGCTGCTCGGGTGCCCGCCGTCTGCGTTGCCGTGCAGGAACAGCGGCGGCTTTCGCGGTCAACCCGGATCAAGGAGGACAGCCGTCATGAATCAATGGAGGAAAGTCGTAGCGCACGTCTTGCGCTGCCTGGCCATCGCCTGCGTCGCGTTTTCGGCGCATGCCCGGCCAGCGGCTGCGTTGAAACTCCCGCCCGGGGTGGAGCAGGTGGCCACGGTGGAAGGAGTTCGCGAATACCGCCTGAGCAACGGGTTCCGCTTCATCCTGTTTGCCGATGGCGGCAAGCCGACGGTGACCGTCAATCTGACCTATCTGGTCGGTTCGCGCCACGAGAACTACGGCGAAACAGGCATGGCGCATCTGCTCGAACACATGATCTTCAAGGGGTCGAAGAACTTTCCCGATCCGACACGCGGGTTCAAGGCGCGCGGCTTTGAGATCAACGGCACGACCTGGTTCGACCGGACCAACTATTACCTGACTTTCCCGGCCAAAGACGACAACCTGCGCTGGGCCATTGCCTGGCAGGCTGACGCGATGGTCAATTCGTTCATTGCCCGCCGCGACCTCGATACCGAAATGAGCGTCGTGCGCAACGAATTCGAGATGGGCGAGAGCGAACCGGCGAGCGTCATGTTCAAGCGCCTGCAGGCGATGCTCTTCGACTGGCACAACTACGGCAACAGCACGATCGGCGCGCGCAGCGACATCGAGCAGGTGAAGATCGAAAATCTGCAGGCGTTCTACCGCAAGTTCTACCAACCGGACAATGCGGTTCTCGTCGTTGCCGGCAAGATCGACGAGCAGCGGACGCTGGACTGGATCGTCGCGTCTTTCGGCAGGATTGCGAAGCCTGCCCGCAAGCTGGTCGCACAGTGGACGCGCGAACCGACGGCCGACGGCGAGCGTCAGTTCGTCGTCCGGCGCAAAGGCGAAGTGCAGTTGGCCACGCTCGCCTATCGGACCCCGTCAAGTCTGCACCCCGATTCGGATGCCATTGCCATGGCGAGCGAAATCCTGGGCGACACGCCAAATGGTCGTCTCTACCAGGCGCTGGTGCAAAGCGGACTGGCCACGCAGGTCTTTGCCTATCCGGTGGAAACGCGCGAACCGGGTTTTGTCGTCTTTGGCGCCGTGGTCAACAAGGGAGACTCGCTGGAACGGGCCCGCGAGCGGATGATCGAGGTCGTCGAGGGTGGCTTCGCGCGTGCGGCAACCACGGCCGCCGAACTCGCGCGGGTCGTCGAGCAGTCGCGCACGGCCTACGAAAGGGCGCTTGCCGACCCGGAGAGCTTTGCCGTTACACTCTCCGAGTACATCGCTCTCGGCGACTGGCGCCTGTTCTTCTTCGCTCGCGAGCAGCTTGGGCGGATCACACCGGTACAGGTTGACGCAGCAGCAGCCAAGTACTTCCTGCGCGACAACCGCGTCGCGGGTTCGTTCATTCCGGAGGATGCGCCGCAGCGGGCCGTCGTTCCGCCGGCGCCGAGTGCGGCCGAGCTGCTGGCCGACTTCCGGCCAGCGCAGGAGGTTGATGCCGGGGAGGTTTTCGAGCCTTCGCCGGACAACCTGAACCAGCGCACGCTCCAGCGCAGCTTTGGCGACCTCAGGCTCGCCCTGCTGCCGAAAAGGAACCGCGGGCAGACGGTCAATGTCGCCATGCGCTTCCGCTGGGGAAGCGAGGAAACGCTGCGCGACCGCAATCTGACCGGTGCATTGGCGATCGCCATGCTTGGCCGCGGCACCAGCCGGCTGACGCGCCAGCAGATTGCCGATGCGCTGACGCGCCTGAAGGTTCGTGGCAACCTGACGCGCTTCGAGACGACACGCGACAAGTTGCCGGAGGCGTTACGCCTGGTCTTCGAGTTGTTGCACGATGCCAGCTTTCCGGAAGCGGAGTTCGCTCAACTCAAGCGCGAGTATCTGACCTCGCTGCAGGCGCAGATCGACAGTCCGGAGGATCTCTCGCGCGACGTCCTCGGTTCGCACTTCAACACCTATCCTCGCGGCGATCCACGCTACCACGCAACGCTCGCCGAGCGTATCGAGGAACTCAAACGGACGACGATCGAGGATGTCATTGCCTATCATCGAGGTCTGATCGGGACGGCGCGCGGCGAGATCGCCATTGTCGGAGATTTCAGCGTCACGCCAGTCGAGGACGAATTGCGCTCGCTCTATGCGCACTACGTTTCCGCGTCGCCCTACACGCGGGTCGAACGTGAGTTCCGCAGCGTACCTCCCCGCCGTCTGGTCGTCGACACGGCAGACAAGGAAAACGCCGTTCTCCGCGCGCGGCTTGACCTCCCGCTGCGTGACGACGACGACGACGCGCCGGCCCTCCACGTCGCCAACTACATCTTTGGCGGCAGCTCTGCCCTATCGAATCGTCTGGTCGATCGCCTGCGCCAGAAGGAAGGCATCAGCTACAGCACTGATTCGCAACTGTCGATGGGCAGCCGCCACAGCCTGTCCACGTGGACTTTCTCCGCCATGGTCGCGCCGCAGAACGCCGCACAGGCCGAGAAGGCATTTCTCGAGGAGCTGCTGCGTGCGCGACGCGAGGGATTTACCGCGGAGGAGGTTGCCGAAGCAAAGCGCGGCATTCTCGAGTCCAACGCTGTTGCCCGCGCACAGGACAGCGCCGTTGCTGCGCGCTGGTTGACCTATCTTGATCTCGGTCGCAACTGGCAGTTTGCACAAGACTTCGAGCGCAGGGTTGCCGCGCTCACACCCGAACAGGTCAGCGACGCATTCCGCCGGCACATCGATCCGGAAAAGATGGCACGGGTGATCGCTGGGGACACCCGCAAGGGACTGAGCAACTGACGACAAGTCGAGCACTCGCCGCATGTCCAGGCCACCGATGCGCGTCGCCGGACGACGGTCAGCGAACGGCGCCGAGAAGCGACTTGACGAGAACCCACTGCCGGCGGCTGATCGGCAGCCGTTCCGGAATGCCGCGCAGGATGGCCTGCCACTGCGCATCCGTATCGTCCAGCGAACTTCTCTCGAAACCGCAGATCGCCTCCTTCGCCGCCAGGACGCCGCGGTGCAGGCGGATGAATCGTTCGCCGAATTCTTCTTCGAGATGGTTGAGCGACTCGTCGAGCAGGTACGCACGATCACTGGTACGTGCCGTGACATACTTCAGGTCAGCCCGGAAGTAGACGATGTCGGGCAGAGGAATCAGGAGCAAGCGCCCCCTCTCGTGGCAGGAGAGGTGTCGGCGCGCATGCTGCGGCAGTGTGGCGAGCACACCCTGCGCCGGCAGGCGGCCGCTACCAGTCTTCTGCAAGGCGGCCAGCAAGCGCTGCCCCCGGACCGGCTTGAGCAGGTAATCGATCGCGTTGAGCTCGAAGGCCTGTACTGCATAAGCGTCGAAAGCAGTGATGAAGATGACTGCCGGCGGGTCGACGAGGCGCGCCGCATGGCGCGCGAACTCGATACCGTCCATCGTCGGCATGCGAATGTCGACCAGCGCGAGATCGACCCGCCGGTGCGCCAGCACGGCCAGCGCCGCCGCTCCGTCGGCTGCCTCGGCAACAACTTCGTTCGGCACCTGCGCCGCGAGATCGGCCAGCAGATCGCGCAAGCGCGCACGCGCCGGCGCCTCGTCGTCGACGACGAGCAGCGAGAGAGCCGAGGATGCGCTACTCACGCGCAATCGCCTCGGCACGGCAGGACGATATGCACGCGGTACTCGCGCCGACCGTCCACCAGCACGGTCTCGCCCGTTTCCAGGCGCGCTTCGAGATCGTAGTACAGAGCCAGGCGCTCCCTGATGTTCTCCAGTGCCATACGATTGCCACGCTGATGCTCGGCGCCTGCCTGACACGGATTGGCCAGATCGACGTGCAACTCGTCACCCCGCCGGGCCAGACAGATGCGGATCAACCCCGGCCCACTGCCGGGCTCGATACCATGGTAGACGGCATTTTCGATCAGCGGTTGCACCATCAGCGGCGGTACGAGGAGCCTTTCCGGCACGTCGTGCATCTCCCATGCGACGTGTAGACGCTCACCCAGACGCAGCGTCTCCAGATTCAGGTACTGTCGGCAGAGGGCCATTTCGTCGGCCAAGGGCACCAGCTCGCGATGGTCGCGCATCAAGGCGCGGAACAGCTCGGCCAGCTCCTCCAGTGCCGTCTCCGCGCGTTTGGGGTCGACACGGATCAGCGAAAGGACTGCGTTCAGGCTGTTGAACAGGAAGTGTGGCCGGATACGAGCCGTCAGCGCTTGCAGGCGCGCCTCGACGACGGCCGGCGAAAGCACGCTCGAGCGCTGGGCAAAGTACCAGAGCAGAACACAGGCTGTTGCCCCGGCAAGCAGGGCTGCCCTGATCAAACGCTGCGCACCACCCGCATCGAAACGCACCATTGCCCACAGTTCCGCCAGCAAGACGGCA